>ERZ791919.1409-NODE-1409-length-20767-cov-2.891367_pt1 | contig 20767 bp, 19 predicted proteins | sample MGYA00510137_ERZ791919 | MGnify/ENA primary metagenome ERZ791919 (study PRJEB30046, sample SAMN00792059) | human gut metagenome | study: EMG produced TPA metagenomics assembly of the A metagenome-wide association study of gut microbiota in type 2...
GCCCGAGCATGTCAATCGTATCCATACTCGCCTCCTGCGCTTCCGCAAGCCCCATTCCGCGCATCAGAAGCGGCATAACGATATTCTGCAGCACGTTGTAGGTCGGAATCAGATGATATTTCTGAAAAATGAAACCTATTTTCTGATTCCGGATTTTTACCAGTTCCTTTTCCTTCGCCTGTTCGATTGCCACGCCGTCCAGCAGATAGTTTCCGCTGTCCATCACATCCATGCACCCGATGATATTCATGAGCGTACTTTTTCCGGAACCGGAAGGACCCAAAATGGCAAGATATTCTCCCTGCTTTACGGTCAGCGACACATCTTTGAGCACATGGAGGGACTGCGTTCCCATGCGGTAGGATTTGTTGATATTTCTCATTTTGATTACATCTGTATTTTCTATACTTTCTGCTTTTGTGACCGCGCAGATCGCCGGCTCCATATCCATCACTGCATCCATATCTCTATAATAACCTCCTCACCGTCTTCGCTGGTCTCTATCAGAAGCTTCAGCAGATCGCCAGCCGCCAGCCGCTGAAACGTCGTCTCGGTACCTGCCGTGGTGTGCACCACCGTGCTGACCGGAATCAATGTTGTCACACTTTTACCACTCATGCCGCCATTTCCGCCCGGTGCTCCTCCACCGTTACTTCCTGTTCCGTCCGATGTTGCATCGCCCGGCATGTCGCCATTTTCTTCCTGCGGCATCACTTCCGACATCTCCGTGCTATCATTTGTTCCGGAAGTTCCCTGCGGCATCCCGTACGATGTCTCCGTGCTATCATCCGTTCCGGAAATTCCCTGTGACATCCCGTCCGACGTCTCCGTGCTATCATCTGTTCCGGAAGTTCCCCGCGGCATCCCGCCAGGCGCCCCCAAACCATCTCCAGACGCTCCTGCGGCATCACTTCCTCCAGGTGCCCCTGATCCATCGCTTCCTCCAGGCGCCCCCGAGCCATCTCCGCCTTTTTCTGCATTCTCGGTGTTTTCCGTGCTGCTTGCAAGATATGCCTCCACCACCGATTCGTCGACTTCCACATATGTCAATTCATTTCCCTCGATGCTGGTCACATAGGCATATACATATTTCTGATTATCCGCCAGTGTCTCCGTATCTTCTATCCTGCGGGTCCATGCGAAAATGCCGCCGCCGAGCACTGCTGCAAGCGCCACAATGCCGCCCGCCACCGCTTTCTTCTTTATCATGCCAAACCTCTTTTCAATTATTTATTCCGCACCAAGTGCCTCCACCGGAACCAGATTGGACGCCTTATACGCCGGATAAAATCCGAAGATCGTTCCTGTTCCCACAGCAAACACGAGGGCAATCAAAAATGCTGACGCCGACAGTTCCACCCGGACGCCGAGATACTGCACAATCGGCGCCACCACAAGCGATGCCAGATTTCCCAGCACACCACCGATGAGACTGATTGCCGCCGCCTCCGCGAGAAACTCCAGCAGAATGTCCCGCTTGGAGCAGCCAATCGCTTTTAAGATACCGATCTCATTGGTCCGCTCTTTTACGGATACAAACAATACATTCATAATGCCGATTCCGCCGACCACGAAGACGATCGCCGCCATCGCAATCAGAAGCATGGTCAGAATCTGGTTGGAAGCCTCCGCCGCTTCCATCTTGCTTCCCGCATCCTCAAATGTGAACTCGGCGTTCGGATAACTGGTGGCAAGCACCGCCGTCACTTCCTCGATCACGCCTTCCACATTATTCACATCCGCTGCCAGCACCGTGATGGTCGGACTGACCGACGATCCAACCAGATATTTCACACCGGTCGCGTAAGGGATAAAAATAGAGTCATCCGGGCTGATACCGGACGCGACCGTTCCCATGCATTCCAGCACACCGTTTACCACATAAAGCCGGTCGTCGATATAGATCACGCTTCCGTATGCCTCAATGGCACTGCCGAAAATCTCTTCGGCAACACTTGCGCCGAGCACGCAGACTTTTTCTTTGTTCTCATCATCATCGTCGGTGATAAAACTTCCGACCGCGAGGGAGAGGTTGCTGATCGTCTCGTAGTTACTTTTCACTCCTGCGATGGTATAGGTATCGGCTTCATCGAGATCTCCGCCATCCACACTGGATTTTGTGGTGTAGGAAATGGTCGCTGCCGAGATGCCGGACGCAAATGTTTCGATGTCATCCACATCATCCTCGCTCAGCGTGATATTTTCCTGATTCATGCGGTCTTCCATATCGCTCTGTCCGCCGAAAAAGCTTCCCATATCCGGCATACCGTCGCCGTCACCGGAAGGCATCTCTCCCCCCGGTGATCCGCCCGGCGCCTCGCCTCCCGATGAGGAACCGCCTCCCATATCGCCGGAGGGTGCTCCGCCAAAACCTCCTCCAAAGCCTCCTCCGCCACCCGGCGCCATCATTGCCATGCCGGAATTCGAATCATCGCTGCTTCCTCCGCCGCCAAAATCTGTCCCGCCGTCATAGGAAATGTCCACCGCACCGGCATTTAAGTTTTTAAACTGGTCTGCCACGTCCGCCTGACCGCCTTTACCAATGGCAATGACCATCACGATGGTGGCCGCACCGACGATAATGCCGATCGAGGTCATGATCACCTTAAATTTGTTCTGTGTGATATTGATCCAGACCAGTCTCAATAATTCTTTTGGCTTCATTCTGTCACCTGACTTTCTATCAGCACAGTTTCACCTTCCGTGAGCCCGGACGTGATTTCCACGTTGACCCCGTCAGAAAATCCCGTCTCCACATCCACCGTGCGGATCGTTCCGTCCGCATCCTTCACTTTGACATAGGATGTCGTTCCGTCCGACTGGATCGCCTTGTTGGATACATATAGCACATCCGTCACCTGCCTGCTGATAAATGTGACATTTCCTGTCATGTCCGTGTATATTCCGGTGATGTCCCCGGTAAACGCGGCGGTCACATTGTAAGACACCGTGGAGGAACCGCTGGAAGATGAAGTGTCAATGCTCTCCACCTCCCCCGCAAACGTCTGATCCTCATAGGCAGACAGCTCAATCTCCACGACGTCTCCAACTGCAATATTTGTGATGTCCTCCTCCGACACGGAGACGGTGATCGTCACCGCATCCGTATTGGAAAAAGTGGCAACCGTTGCGCCGGAAGAGATGGTATCTCCTGCCTCATACGACAGATCGGTAATGGTTCCCGTATACTCCGCATAGATCGTACCGTCATCCCCGATGGCAGCTTCAAATGCCTCAAGTGCCTCCTCCGCGTCGGACAGCGTATCTTTTGCATCGGTAATGTCATTGTCCGCCCCGGAGACATCCACACTGTACTGACTGGATGCATTTTTTGCCGAGAGTTCAGCTTCTTTCAACGTTTTCTCTGCCTCAATGGACTTCGTGGTATAGTTATTTTTCGCTGCCACAAGTTTTGTGTACAGTTTGTCATAATTTTCCTGCTCCTCGGTAAGCGATGCGCTTAAGTCCACGCCCGCATCGATCTGCTCCTGATAGTAATTGATCAGAGACGCCGACGTATCCACCGCTTCCTGCGCGTCATCCACAGCCTCCTGCAGCTGCTTGACGGTGGCTTCGTAGGTCTCCTGTGCAACAGATCCCTCCGCCGTGCTCAGATTGTAGGAGTAGCTTGCCGATACTTTTTGCTTTTCTGCACTTAAGCCCGCCTCGCTGACGGCTGTCTTCGCCTCCGTCACCGCTTCCTCAAGATCTTTTTTATAAGATGCCACGCTCTCCTCCGTGAGCTTTAAGATGGGATCACCCTCCGCAACCGTCTGTCCTGCGGTAACATAGACCGTTTCCACCTCAAGGGTCGATGCCGTGCTGGTGGACGACGTCGCATTTTCTCCCGCACTGTTCTGCGCAGACGAGTTGTTCTGCGTGCTTGCAGAGGAGGAATCCTCTGAAAAATCAAGAGTCTGATCCAGCGTGCCGATCGTTACGCTGCCGCTCTCCGTCACGCCCGCCGTCAGATTTCCCTTCTCCACGGTTACTTCCTTATATACGGCCTGCTCTTCGCTGTCACTTCCCGACTGATATGCAAAGGTGACGGTTCCTGCGGCAAGCACTGCCGCCGCAGCCACTCCGGTCACCAGCCAAAGCTTTTTCTTCTTCATTCTGTCTTTCCTCCTGCTTCCTCTGTCTCAAATGTCACGGTTGCCTGTGAACCGGTGCTAAGTGTGCCATCTGTATTGTCCACGGCAACAATGACCGCATACGTCACATTGGACATGCTTCCGCCGGATGTTTTTTCCGATGCGATGGAATAGACGGTTCCGTCGATTGCTCCCATTCTGCTTCCACTGATCTGTACCTGCACGGTGTCGCCGACCGCAAGTTTTGCAATATCGTTCTGTGATACCTCCACAGAAATCAGAATCGTATCCAGATCGTAATAGCTTGCAAATGCGGTATTTTTGATCAGTGTATCCCCCGCCTCGTAAGTCACCGATGCAAGCGTTCCGTCACGGTCCGCACATACAACGCCATCCTCGATCGCTAAGAGTGCGCTCTGCTGTTCCTTCAGCTCATCCAGCGTATCCTGCGCTTCGTCCACAGCACTCTGCAAGGTTTCCAGCGAAGCTTCATACTCGGTATCTGCATATTTTCCCTCCAGAACCGCCTCTTCATACTGCTGTAAAAGCGCCGGCTGCGCCGTCGTCTCATTGCGCTCTGCCTCGTCGCAGGCGTCACTCAGCTCCTCCAGCTCGTCTGTCAGCTCCGCAATTTTCTCATTTGCCTCTGTCACCTTCGTGTTATATTCCTCGACCGCCTTCTGGAATGTCTGATTGGCAAGCTGCAGTGCACTGTTTGCGCTCTCCGCCTCTGTCTGGCTCTGCGACAGGGCGTCGGCTGCCTCCTGCACGGCGGTATAGTCCGCAGCCAGCTGATCCGCCAGCGCCGCAAGATCCGTGTGGGACGCTCCGGCTTCAATCTGTGTTTTCATGTTCGCCATATCCGCTGCATATGCGTCCTTTGCCGCCTGACTGCTGCTCTGTGCATCAGAAAGCTGCGTCTGCTTTTCCGTGAGTGCCGCCTGCGCCGCATCGACTGCCGACTGTTTTTCATTGATCCCGACCTGTGTGTAGTAGGTGCCGTTGTCAATGTCATCCTGATAATCGGAGATCTCCTCCACCGCCTCATCGTACGCTTCCTGCGCCTCGCTGGTCTTTACCGACAACTCACTGACTGCCGCATCATAAGTATCCTGCGCGGTGTCCGCTGCAAGTTTTGTGGAGGAAAGCTCGCTCTCCGCCTCCAGCACGCCGCTCTCAAAATCGATCTTCGCAGATTGCAGTGCCGTTTCCGCATCTGAAATGGCATCCTCATAGTACGCCTTTGCATCCGCCATGCTCTCATCGTCGATCTTGAATAAGGCGTCGCCCTCTGCCACGGTGCTTCCCGCTTCCACGTAGACTTCTTCCACCGTCATGGTCACTGCATTCACAGAAAAATCAGGCAGCTGGCTCTCCGTTTTCACCTGTGTGGTTCCTGTCCCGGAAAAGCTGCCGTCTTCCTGTCCGTCTGTCTCATCTATCTGTGTGTCCTCCTCCGTCTGATCCGCTGTGCCCGAAGCCGCTATCACATGATAGCCGACTCCGCTTCCCGCAACTGCGGCAGTCAGAATCCCGGCAAGTATTCCGTAAAATTTTTTGGAATGTTTTCCCAGGAGTTTGTGTACCCACGCTATTTTCATTGTTTCATCCTTTCCCTTCCGGCATTTCATCCTCTCTCATGTTTCACGGTAAGGATAGCATCGCTTTCTAAAGGGTAGCTGAATGTAATGTGACGGTTATGTGACGGAACCGTTAAATATCTGTGTTTCACGGCAGGCAGGGACACTTCCTTTGACAGATTAGGAAAAAAGTATTACAATACTCCCGTTTCTATAGATCTGTTACATTGGAGATTATTCATGAAGAAAATTGCTTTTTTTGATATCGACGGAACACTGACTTCCGAGATTGACGGTTCGATTCCGGAAAGTGCCGTCTATGCTATACGGGCGGCGCGGGCAAACGGGAATCTGATGTTCATCAATACCGGGCGCTGTTTTCAGAATGTGGAACAGCGTTTCCGTGATGTGGGTTTTGACGGCTTTGTCTGCGGCTGCGGCACAGATATCTACTGCGACGGTGCCGAAATCCTTCATGTCGCACAGACGCACGAGACCGTAATGAAGCTGCTTCTCGCAGCCAGGGAGTGGGATATCGATATCCTGTTTGAATCCAGGAAAGAGGTTGCTTTTGATCTGGCAAGACCGCTCCGGCACCCGGATGCCAGACGGCAATATGAGGCGTTTGAAGAACGCGGCTATGAGATGCCGGAGCACCTTGAGAATCCTAATTTTTTCTGTGATAAGTTTGTCCTATGGTTTGAGCACCCCGAGCAGCTTGCCGGTTTCCGTACCACAAGTGACCGCTATTTTGAGTGCATTGACCGGGGCGGCAATTTCCGCGAATTCGTTCCGCTCGGCTACTCCAAAGCCACCGGTCTTAACTATGTGCTTGATTATTACCGGATAGACAAAAAGGACGCCTATGCCTTCGGCGACAGCAACAACGACCTTCCCATGCTCACTGCTTTGACAAACAGTGTCGCCATGGGCAACGCCTCTCCTGCCACGCTTTTTGACAAGGTGTCCTATGTAACAAAATGTGCCAGCGAAGACGGCATCCGCCTTGCGCTGGAACATTTCGGTTTTATCTAAAGTCTGCGGTTATCCCGCACGAGCACCACAGCCATCACGATGGCTGTGAGAAGCTCGGATGCCGGGAACGACAGCCACACGCCATTGATGCCAAATACTGCGGCAAAAAGTAGCGAGCAGCCGATAATGCAGACAAATCCTCTCATGATCGATGTCACAAACGATTCCCGCGCACGTTCTGTCGCGCTTAAAAATCCCGCCCCCACAATATTGATTCCGGCAAACAGGAAGCCGATGAAGTAAAGACGCATTCCCGTGTGAGCATACGCTGCCAGTTCCGCAGAATGTTCACTGTTAAACAGGCTTACCAGAGAATCCGTAAATCCATAGACGGCTCCGACGAGCACTACCGCGATGCCCAAAGCCGTGACAAGTCCGAGATTTCGTATTTTCCGGACAGATTTCACATCTCCTTTTCCGTAGCAGTCACTCACGATCGGCTGCGCTCCCTGTGACACTCCGTTGAAGATTGCCATTGCCACAAGCGCAAAGTTCGCGATCACTCCGTAAGCCGCCACACCGATATTTCCCACAAGACCGAGAATCAGGAAATTGAACACGGTTGTGATGACACCGGATGAAATCTCCCCCACAAATGCCGGGACGCCAAGCTGGCACGCCCCGAATAACTGGGCGATGGACGGCGCGTGCAGCCGGAACCGCACAGTATTCTTTTTTCCAAGGAAATGCGCGCTGCAGATCAGAATGCTGATGATCGGCGATGCCGCCGTGGCAAGCGCCGCTCCCTCTAACCCCATGCCAAGCGGAAACATAAAAATATAGTCAAACAGGATGTTGGAAAAACTTCCCGCGAGGGTTCCTGCCATCGCTAAGGACGGCTGGTTATCGTTGCGTACAAATGCCATGATGACGTAGTTCATCATGAAAAACGGCGTAAACAGCAGAAAGATTCTCGTATACCCGGTTCCAAGCGCCACAATTCCCGCATCGCCGCCCATCAGCGCAATGATTTTATCCGGGATAAAAATGCCCGCAAGTGTAAACAGGATTCCAATCATCCACACAAAACAGATGGCGTTGGAAAAATAGTCGTGCGCCCGCTCCTCGCCCTGCGCCCTTAAGATCGTAAAGCGCGTCGCAGAACCGACACCGATCATCGAACCGATCGCAAAAATCAGATTGTAGATCGGTAGCACCAGATTTAAAACGGTAATTCCGTCCGTTCCCGCTGCCTTCGCAATAAAAAAGGTATCAGCGATGATATAACAGGAGATACCTAACATTCCGAATATATTCTGTGTGACATACCTGACAAATTGTTTTGTGACTGACATTTACTTTTCCCCGCAGTTCTTTTTCATGCTCATTGTTTCTTATCTTACATCCGGAGCGAACCGCATGTCAAGCTGTGGAGACGGCAGAATGCGGTGCTTCCCGGCTTGATATGAGATGGTATCTTTTTCGTTCCTTCGCTTTACTCTTCGTTTGTAGCATGGTTTAATAAAAACCAGTATATCCTCTTTTTGCGCTGTTTTCTGCGCATCCGAAGTTCCTTTCCCGTCTACACTTAAAACAGCAAAGGTCATTTTTAGCACATAAAAATAAACCGGATCCTCTTAACACACACCATCTATAGAATAGGAGAATACCATGACACCTTTACACACACAAATCCTCACTGCCCGCGACCGCAACGGGCAGGAACTCCGTACCATCCAGAAGCAGCTTCAGAAGCTCCCTCCCGGAAAGCTCATTTGCTCCCGCAACAGAACCACCGTCAAATGGTATCAGGGCGACGGTCACTCCAAGACCTATATTCCGAAAGCGAACCGCACTCTCGCCGAACAGCTTGCGCTGAAAAAGTATCTGCAGCAACAGGAGCAAATACTCTTGCAGGAGCAGGCAGCAATCACTGCCTATTTAAAATACTCCCCCGCGGGCAGCCTCTCTTCCGATGATCCACATCTTCTCTCTGATCCCGCCTGTGAAGATCTGCTTCGTTCTTATTCTTCCACCTCAAAAAATATTCCAGACATCTCGAATATTTCGGATATCCCGAATATTTTGACTCGTTCCGCTGTCGAATGGTCTGCCGCTTCCTACGAACGCAATCCGCTCCATCCCGAGCAGCTGCTTCACAAAACCGTCTCCGGCGAGAGGGTGCGTTCCAAATCGGAAGCCATGATTGCCATGCTGCTCCACCTAAACGCCATTCCTTACCGCTACGAATGTGCGCTCTCCCTTGGCGGTGTCACTCTGTTTCCGGATTTCACCATACGTCATCCCGGAACCGGCGCACTCTACTACTGGGAGCATTTTGGTCTGATGGACGATCCCGCCTACGCAAAAAACGCCGGCTCGAAGCTTTCTCTCTATGCCGCAAACGGCATCATTCCATCCGTTCATCTGATCACCACGTACGAGACCAAAGCATATCCCTTAAACGCCGGCATGATTGAGCATCTGATTTCCTACTATTTTCTGGATTCCGCGGTCTGAATCCGTGCTTCTCTCTTCCACTGTCATTTCTTTTAGTTTCGCCCGGCGCGGGTCTGGGAGGGCATTTTTCCTCTTCCAGACCCGACCGGCTTTCCTTTTTCTCTTCTTTTTTCTTCTTTTCGTCCGCTTCTCGGGTCTGGGAGGGTGTTTTTTCTCTCTCAGACCCGCCATTCATGCTAATACGGGTCTGGGAGAACCTTTTTCCTCTCTCAGACCCGGTTGGCTTTCTTTTCCTCTTCTTTTTCCTTCTTTTCGTCCGCTTTTCGGGTCTAGAACGACGTTTTTCCTCTCTCAGACCCCAAAGTCACAATATTTCGGGTCTGGGAGGACATTTTTCTTCTTCCAGACCCGCACGAAAAAGACCTTATACCATTCCCCACCATTTTAATACCCAATAGATCAATCCGAGCACCCAGCTTGAAAATATTCCGTATAAAATGACCGGTCCGGCAATCGTAAAGATCTTGCAGCCAATTCCGAAGACCTGACCCTCTTTCTGAAACTCTATGGCAGGCGCGGCCACACCGTTTGCAAACCCGGTAATTGGCACCAGCGCGCCCGCGCCCCCCCAGTTTGCAATCGAAGGGTACAGATTCAGACCGGTGAGCAGTACAGACAGCAGAATGAGCAACATAGAGCACCAACTTCCGGATGTCTTCTGATCCAGTCCGTAATTCTCACACACGTTCAGAATAAACTGCCCGATGCAGCAGATGATCCCGCCTGTCACAAACGCCTTCGCCATATTCCACCAGAGATTATGGGTGGGAGTCACCTGCTTCACATAATCATTGTATTTTTTTTGTAAACGTTCTTTTTCCTTATCCACTGCGCAACCTCCGTCTTTTTTGTCAGTATGCGCATTTTATTTATTTCTATTCCTTCGACCGCTCCTTCCGCCATTTTCCCACTGTAATGCCGTGATGCCCCGCTTTATGCGTTCTTACGCCCCTCCGGCCGCTCCTTCCGCCATTTTCTCACTGTAATGCTGTGATTCCCCGGCTTTATGCGTTCTTACGCCCCTTCGGCCGCTTCTTCCGCCATTTTCCCACTGTAATGCTGTTGTACCTGGGCTTGCTATGATGCCCCGGCTCTATGCGTTCTTCCGCTCTTTCGGCCGTTTCTCACACCATTTCTCCTCTGTGATGCTATGCTGCTCTACCTTTATGCGTTCTGCCAGTCATCCGGCAATGTGACCGTCCAGAGATATTTTTCAGTGCGTCCCCAGTCCAGAAGTTCCCGCATCTGCTCATCATATACATCCTCGGGGCGGTAGTCCGCCACCATCCCGAACAGGTATTTTTCTTTCTCATCCGCCGGTGTCAGCATCGGTATCTGCTCCGACAGGAGCGCGAGCAGTTCCTCCGGCTTGATATCCTCGGGGATCTCGACTCCGGAAAGCTTGGCGATGAGTCCCGCAGCATAATAGAATTCATAATTTCCTGTCAAAATCGATTTCTGCATATTGCACTTGATAATCACGCTCTGGCGTGCGATGGATGGCACCATAATTTTCCTCCGTAAAAGAACAATCTCCTATCATTGTACTACTGTGACTTAAAATTTCCAAGAAAATAGTACAGCGATCCTGCCACTTTTCCTGCCGCCATCGCAAGCATGACCCAGAAGAGTCCGACCTTTAAGCCCATGCGCCGGAATGTAATCGGAAATGTATTCAGGATCTCCGCGAGCGCCACCGCGATGCTTCCCACAAATATCCCGGCAGAAATACCGTACACGCACAGAAGCGCCGGTCCGAACGGAATCCGGATCTGCAAAAAAACAGACGCCAGATTTCCACAGATTCCGCCCAGAATCACGGCATTTTCAAAATGCAGTGTCTCTGCCGCGCGGTTGCACTTTCCAATCATACGCGGAATGACACCGATGACGATCAAAAACGCAAATGTTCCCGCAGAGACGGCAAGTCCCGCGGCAAGCCCGCAGAAGCCCAAAAATATATGCTCAATTAACATCGATGCTGTGTCCCTTTCTCTCCGCGTTCTCTATGAATGTAGTATCTATGTCCTTCTCATATTTGCGCATCTCCACCTGCATCGGCGTCGGATCCGGCGTGATCTTCTTACTGCCCACATGATTGAAAAACAGCGTAATGCCAATGGCAAGTCCGATGCTGTAACAGATTTCAAGTTCTGTCACGCCGCTTGACTCCTTTCCCATCACCTGCCGATAGAATTTGGAAAAGACATCTCCCACGGATACATCGTTGTTGAACGCCATAATCGTGAACGCCGCCCCGAAAAAAATGACCACGCAGAGCGCGACGGTCTTTAACGCATTGATCCACTTCGGTTTCTCGGGATTGGGAATGTATTCAATGATAAAATCCTTCTCTCCCTCATTGCTGATGTCCACATTCGGATATTCCTCATGAATCAGTTCGACGATCTTTAATATGGAAAAAACCTTCATCTGGTTCTTCTGTTTGCGCGGATTCATCGCCTCCGCAAACGTATAGATTTTTTTCTGCTTCAGCTGGCGCACAATCGAAGCATCCGGGCACTCCATTTTCGCAATGTCCCCAAGCGTCACATGCCGGTCTGTCACGATTGTATTCTGGTCAATCTTAAGATACAGTGTCTCACTCTTTGCACTCATGCCGCAGTTCCCGCTTCCCATGTAGAATTCCGTTCCACCAGCACGCCGTCCACCGGGGTCTCCCCCTCTCTCCCGTATTTCAGATATAAAAGTGCCCCGCAGATCAGCGCGATGGCCAGCACTCCCACAAGGCATGCTCTGTATTTTCTGCAATTCATATTCCTGTCCTCCTGTCCGTTTTTACATCACTTGCATGATTTATGCATTATTATGCCTGTCCTCACAGATATTATGTACAGGACAACTGACAAAAGTACCAGATTGCTTTTTTTATAAAAACGTGTTACTTTTTCATATGGACATTTTATTATCAGAAAGGCGGACATCCAAATGGCTGTAACCAAGGAAATTCTGGCTCTCGCCGTGGAAATCGGCGATGCACTGCTTCGGAATGGTGCCGAAGTCTACCGCGTCGAGGACACGGTCATGCATATTCTTGAGGCATACGAAATTGAAAATTATGATGTTTATGTGCTTTCCAACGGAATCTTTGCAAGTGCAAACGAGGATCGTGAAGATGCCTGCAGCATGATCCGCCACATTCCGCTCGGCACCACGCATCTCGGGCGCATCGCTGCATTAAACCAGCTTTCCCGCGAGATCTGTTCCCACGAATGTTCGCTGATCGACGCCTGGAACCGTCTGGAAAGATGTAAAAATATTTCGTTCGGTAAACCTGTCGTCCACATCTTCTTCTGCGGACTAGGTTGTGGCTGTTTTTCCTACCTTTTCGGAGGTACAGCCCTGGACAGCATCGTCGGCTTTTTTATCGGCATGCTGCTGCAGGTATTTCTGTTTGCCTTAAAGCGCCATAAGAATTCCAAGTTTATCACGAATATCCTGGGAAGTGCATTCGTAACGCTGCTGTCGCTGATTGTACTCTCCTTTGGTACCCCCATCCTCTACGATAAGGTCATCATCGGAGACATCATGCCGCTCGTCCCCGGAATCGCGCTCACTACGTCGATCCGCGACTTTTTTAACGGAGATTATCTGTCCGGTGCCATTCACATGATTGACGCCATCCTGACCGCATTCTGTATCGCTGTCGGCGTCGGCACCGTCATTACGATCTATCATTTTGCAAGGGGAGGTGCAGCGCTGTTATGATTATCCAGTTTATTGTGAGTTTGTTTGCCACACTCTCTTTTGCGGAACTGTTTGGCGCGCCGAAAAAGGAACTGTTTTTCTGCGGTCTGACCGGTGCCATCGGCTGGGTCGTCTATGTGATCGGCTTAAACAGCAATATGGGCACGGTGCTTGCGAATCTGACCGCCACCTTCGCACTCACCGTATTTTCGCGTATTCTGTCCGCGATCCGCAGAAATCCGGTAACCGTTTACCTCATCGCCGGTATTTTTCCGCTGGTTCCCGGAGCAGGTATTTACTATACGTCCTACTATTTCATCATGAACGATATGACGCAATTCTCCAACTATGGCATGGAAACCATCAAGGTGGCAGGTGCCATCGTGCTGGGAATTGTCTTTGGCTTCGGTCTGCCGCAGAGCTGGTTTAACGCGCTGCAGCGAATAGAAAGAAAAAAGACGGCTTTGTAAAATGAAACGTTATATTCTTCATTCCTGCCCCGCAATCTTTGCCGCCAGTTCTTCCAGATACTCCCAGCGCTCCATCTTTTCCTCGAGCGCCCGTTCTGCCGCTTCCTTTTCCGCCAGAAGTTCCCCAAGCTTCACTGAGTTCGTGGCGTTTTCCGCCATGTCGGCATCCAGCTGCTCCACTTTTGCTTCCAGGTTCGCAATGTCATCCTCGATCGTCTCGTATTCCCTCTGTTCCTTATAACTGAATTTCAGCTTCTTCTCACGTTTCCAGGTGTTTCTGGAATCCGCCTGCTCTGCTGCATCCTGCCCGGATGTCCCGGTCACACCGCCGGCCTCCTGTGCGCTTTCCGCCTCCGAGACTCCGCGTGCTGTCATTCCCTGAACTTCCGCCGTTTCGCCCGGCTTTCTGCCTTCCTCCGCCAGTCGGTTGACATAATCTGTATAACCGCCTTCATACTGCCGGATCTCTCCGTTTCCCTCGAAAGCAAAAATACGCCGCACCACGCGGTCGAGGAAATACCGGTCATGCGATACCACAATCACGATTCCCTCATAGCTGTCCAGGTAGTCTTCCAGAATCGCAAGGGTCTGCGTATCCAGATCGTTCGTCGGCTCGTCTAAAATCAGTACATTCGGCGCCTCCATCAGCACGCGCAGCAGATTTAATCTGCGCCGCTCACCGCCGGAAAGCTTTCCGATCGGACTGTACTGCTGCGCTGCCGGGAACAAAAAACGCTCAAGCATGTTCGATGCCGAGACCAGACCGTCGGTCGTCCGCACATACTCCGCCGTGTTACGGATATAATCAATCACTTTTTCCTCCGGGTCCATGTAGGCGATTCCCGCTTCGCGGCCCGTCTCAATCTCCTGCGTATAGTAGCCGATCTTGATCGTTGCCCCAACTGTGATCGTGCCCGCATCCGGCTTGATGCGCCCCGCAATCATCTTCATCAGGGTCGTCTTGCCGCTTCCGTTTGCCCCGATGAATCCGATCCGGTCTCCTTTCAGAAAAATATAGGAAAAGTCCCGCAGCAGCGTCCGTCCGTCATATCCTTTGGTGATGTGATCCAGCTCGATCGTGGTTTTTCCCATCCTGGAATAGACAGAACTCATCTCCACCTGGCTGTCGCGCTCCGGCGCCTTCTGATTCTTGAGTTCCTCATAGCGCTGCAAGCGCCCCTTCTGCTTGGTTGTGCGCGCTTTTGCCCCCCGTCTGACCCATTCCAGTTCCTTCCGCAGTACAGACTGACGCTTGCGCTCACTCGCCTCGGCGCTCTCCTCCCGCTCCGCCTTCCGCTCCAGATAGCCGGAATAATTCGTCTCATAGCTGTAGATTGCCCCCTTGTCCACCTCGACAATACGGTTGCAGACGCTGTCAAGAAAATAGCGGTCATGCGTGATCATCACCAGCGCACCGCGCCATTTTTTCAGATAATTTTCCAGCCAGTCCGCCATTGCCGAATCCAGATGGTTCGTCGGCTCGTCTAAAATCAGCACATCGCACGGCACTAAAAGTGCTGCCACAAGTGCCAGACGTTTTCTCTGTCCACCGGAAAGTTCTCCGGTTTTCTGTGTAAAATCGGTAATGCCGAGGCGCGTCATCATGCTTTTTGCATCGCTCTCAAGGCTCCATTTCTGTTCCTGTGCATGCGCGTCTGCATCGGTGCGCTCTGTCCTCCCGCTGCCGACAAAATTTAAGACACACTGTGTCAGCACACTGTCAAGTACCGTCATCTCCGGATCGAACACCGGATTCTGCGGCAGGTATCTTACCACGATATGGTTGGCGCAGGTCACCTGGCCTTCATCCGGTTCCTCCAGCCCCGCAATGATTTTTAACAGGGTGGACTTTCCCGTCCCGTTGATACCGATTACCCCGACTTTTTCTCCCTCCTGCAGATAAAAGGAAGCTTTGTCCAAAAGCTTCCTCTCTGTGTATGATTTCGTTAAATTCTCCGCGTTAATAATATTCATGTCTCTTCTCTTTCTTTCCTGTTTCTGTATGACTCAAATGGCTCTCACCGGCCGGCTTCCTTCTGCGTTTCTCCTGAAACAGCCGCCTGCTGCCTGTCGTTTTGCGCTTTCTCCTGAAACGTGCGGATATACCGCAGGCACTCCTGTTCCGGCAGAGGTCTGCCATAATAGTATCCCTGAATACATTCCACCCCAAGCTGTTCCATCGCTTCGCTCTGCTCCCGCTCTTCGATTCCCTCGATAATCAGCGGAATCCCCAGCTGTTTGATGGTGTGAATCTCATTTTCAAGCACGATGCGCGCCGCCTTGTCGCGGAACGACGCCCACACGATCTCCTTGTCGATCTTGATCTCCTGGAACGGGAAACGGATCAGATAGGAGCAGTTCGCATTTCCGCTTCCATAATCGTCAAGTGCAAACGACACTCCCATTTTTCCCAGCTCATGCATATGCCACAGCATCCGTTCTGGGGCACTGATCGCCGTGCGCTCCGTCACCTCCAGCGTCAGCATGGACGGCGGAATATGGTAACTCTCAAGCACCGGCCGGATGGTCTCAGTCAGATTCTGGCGCAGACACTGCACCATCGAAATGTTCACATGGATCGTACGGATTCCAAGCGAGCCGTTCGAGAGCACATGCTTTGAAAGAAACCGGCAGCACTGCTCCAGCACCTGTTCCCCGATATGGATGATATTGCCATCGCGCTCCGCAAGCGGAATAAACTCCTCTGGCGAAATAAATCCCAATTCCGGATCCTTAAGCCGCACCAGCGCTTCCAGGGACACAATCTGCCGTTCCTTCAGGGAATATACCGGCTGATAGTAGACCAGAAACCCCTTCTCCCGGATCGCCCTCGCCACGGCAATCTCCACTTTTCTGCGGCGGCGGTACTGTGCGATCATGTCCGCATCCGCCTCCACAATGACCTGCGCGCCGGACTTTCCCGCATTTTCAAGCAGGAACTCCCGCATTCCGTAATATTCCGCCATCGCCTTAAAGTCCGTCGGATAGTGCTGCACCACCATCTCCATATCCAGCGCAATGCGGTTCTCCTGCACCACCCAGTCACTTTCAAACCGCTTTTGTATCTCACATTTTAACCTTTCACACTGCTCTTTGGTGTCTGCAAACACCGTAAATGCATCTCCTGCCGTGTGAAACACATGAAATTTTCCACACAGATTATACAGATACGCCCCGATCTCGCGCAGCAGTTCATTGCTGTTCTCGGTACCCAGAATCGTGTGGATATGATAAAACTTGCTCAAATGAATCGTGAGCACATAGCCCTCGCCCTTTCTGCGGAGCCGGTCCTCCAGCTGCGATTCAAATGCCGTCCCGTTCCCGATTCCTGTTGTCGTGTCCAGAAACACCACCGGATTCTGAATCTGCAGATAGAGCATTATGAGCACGACCGTATTGCTGACGCTGGTGCAAAGCATCTCCCTGTGCCAGTATTGCAACCCGATCATGGCGGCTGCCACAGCCGTGTAGGCGCACACGATGACCTTCGTGCGAAGCGTGGTATATTTATGCTGCCGCACGACAATCAGAAGCCCCAACAAAAAGAAGATCACAATATACGCATATCCGTAATCCGCGCCGACGCCCTGATAATAACTGCCATCCCTAAAGTAATAAAAAAATCCAGTCACCGGCGTCACTGCCACCAACACAAGAAACACGGCAAACGGAATCATGCCGGCAGCCGCAAATACCGTTCTCTCCCTGCCGCGGAGCGCACATGCCGCCATAAAATACCGGTAAATCAGATATGACGAAGCCCCCTCCAGCACAAAAAAAGCAAACGCCAGTACCTCGTTCAGACGCTGCGGAACGAGGGCTGCATTTGCTAATCCCACACATGATAGAATGTTCATCAGACACTCTGCTTCACACACAAACAGAAGCCAGCCGAATACCCGTGTCTTCTCCCCGGGAAACTGGCGCACGAATACAAAGTGCAGTAATATAATTGTCATAATTAAGAGTGATGCGATCTCAAAATCATAATTATACTGCACCTGTATCTCCCTCCTGCTCTTCCTGTGCCGCCTTTGCCTCCAGAATTGCCTCATTGAGCTGGAGCATCTTTGCGTCCAGCATGGAGACGATTCCCGAACACTCGCGCAGATCCCTGCTGATGTAATCCGGCGCATTTCCCTCAAACTTATAGTAGATCTTGTGCTCGAGGCTCGCCCAGAAATCCATCGCCATCGTCCGGATCTGAATCTCCACCTTCGTGTCGATAATGCGGTCCGACAAAAAGATCGGTACCGTCACCAGCATGTGATAGCTTTTGTATCCGCTCTCCTTTGGATGCCGGATATAATCCTTCACGGAGATTACCGTGAGATCATTCTGCTTGCCGATCATTTCGGCAAGGCGGTAAATATCCGACGTAAAAGAACAGACAATCCGGATTCCCGCAATGTCGTTGATGTAATTCACCATATTGTCGATCGAGGAGTCATAGCCATACCGCTTTAACTTTTTGACAATGCTCTCCGGCGCTTTGATGCGCGACTTGATATATTCAATCGGATTGTACTGATGTACCTGTTGAAATTCGTCATTTAAAATCTCGACCTTTGTTCTCACTTCCTTGAGTGCCGAGTTATACAGAAAAATAATGGTGTTCCAGCTATCTACGCCTTCACCCAGGGTTACTTCCCCTAACGCAACCGGCTTGTCCATATGTTCCCCCTCCAGATGTCTCCCCTTATCATTTATTGCAATACGCCCTATCAAAATCGTGCCAGCCAAAATGTGCTCTGCAAGCAGGCAATTTGGGCTGTTACGATTTTGGCACTGCTCATTGCTTTTATACACTCCGGCAAATGTCCGGAAACCCTCCGGCTTCCCGGACTCGCGGGCGCGTTCTCATGAATCGCACCCGGCCGCCTCATGCAAGCATGGGCATCCGTTTTCGATTCATGCTCACTTTTGCCTTCGCGTACATTATACCATATTCCGGGGGGATTAGGCAAATCGAAACACAGCCTGCTGAAACCGGTTCTTTATTTCCTTCCATAACTTATGCAGCTTAGTCCTCCTCGATAACCTGCATTTCCAGAAAATCAAAATCAATCTGCTCGATAAAGGAATCCTGCGTAAAGCGCGTCTTGGCATGGCGCTTGAATTCATTCACATTCGCCTCCAGCCAGATCGGTTTTCCGAGATCAAATTCATAGCACACTTCCTCAAGCGCATGGAAGACCTTGTGTGTTCTTGTCTCATCGGATTCATCCGTGATCGTCGTATCCCGCAGCAAGTGGTTGTTTTTCATCATCTTAAACCAGATTCTCATTTTCCGTTCCTTCTCCTCTGCCTGTTGGTCTCATACATAAGCAGTGCTGCGGATACTGCCGCATTCAGGGATTCCACACTTCCCTCCATCGGTATCCGCACGTAGGTATCTGCCAGCCCCGCGATCTCATCGGACAATCCATTCCCCTCGTTCCCGATCAGAAACGCCGTACCTTTGCAGTAGGACGGTTCGTCATACTGCATCTGTCCCTTCAGATGCGCCGCGTATATACCAACCTTCTGCCGTTTTAATTCACCGATCGTCTCTGCCAGGTCGTCCGCAATATAGTAGGGTACCCGGTAAATGCTTCCCATCGTAGAGCGGATGGTCTTTGGATTAAACAGATCCACCGTCGTCCGGTTCATAATGATGCCGGTAATTCCCGCACCCTCGCCAGTCCGCAGCATGGTTCCCAGATTCCCCGGATCCTGGATGCTCTCAACAATCAGCAGATGTGTCCTGTCCCCGCGCAGCAGATCGGAAAGCGGGTACTGCGGCATGCGCACCAGACATAAGATCCCCTGCGGTGTCTGTGTGTCGGAAATGCTCTTAAATACCGCATCGGCAACAACTTCATAGGTCTTTCCGGCAAGCAGCTGCTCCGCTTCCGATTCCTCCAGAAAGCGCTCGGAGACATAGACCTTAGAGAGCCACTCCGGCGGGACCTCCTCAAACATCTTTCTGCCTTCCACGACAAACAGGTTCTGGCTTTTGCGCTCTTTTGCCTTTTTCATCAATGCCGTAATATTTTTCATCTGCTGGTTGCTGCTGCTCGTAATCATGACTGCTCCTTTTTGTTCCCTAAGCGGAAAAAACTCCATGAGTTCCCGCCCATGGAGTCTTATGATCGTTCCAAATACTGTTATGTATCTTACATTGAAAGGTTCTTGCTGATCTGATACTGATACTCCGGAATGGATTTCTGCATTGCAAGTGCCTCATCGATGTCGTTATCCACGAAATCACCGTGACGATAACCAACGACACGGTTGCTCTTGCCCTCGCAGAGCAGATCCACTGCCAGCGCACCCATCGTGGATGCATAGACACGATCCTTACAGGTCGGGCTTCCGCCACGCTGCATGTGACCCAGAATCGTCGCACGCGTCTCAACGCCGGTTGCAGCCTCGATACGCTTTGCCATGCTTGCAGAATGTCCGATCCCCTCCGCATTGACAATAATGTGATGCTGTTTGCCGCGCTTACGGTTCTCGATGATATGGTTTACAATCTTCTGCTCATCATAATCATATTTCTCCGGAAGCAGGATATCCTCTGCGCCGTTCGCAATACCGCACCATAATGCAATATAGCCCGCGCCGCGTCCCATAACCTCGATGATGCTGCAACGCTCATGAGAAGTAGAGGTATCACGTACCTTATCGATCGCTTCCATTGCGGTGTTTACCGCTGTATCAAAACCGATGGTATACTCTGTACATGCGATATCAAGGTCAATCGTTCCCGGAAGACCGATCGTGTTGATGCCGAGTGCCGCCAGCTTCTGTGCACCTCTGAAAGAACCGTCACCGCCGATAACGATAATACCGTCGATTCCGTGCTTCCTGCAGATCTCTGCCGCCTTCTGCTGACCTTCCGGTGTCTTAAACTCCATGCAGCGCGCTGTCTGTAAAATAGTACCGCCGCGCTGGATGATATCGGAAACGTCTTTTGCTTCCATATCTACGATCTCTTCCTGAAGAAGTCCCGCATAACCTCTCTTGATTCCCTTGACTTTCTTACCCTTGGCAATGGCTTCCCTAACCACTGCACGGATTGCTGCGTTCATACCTGGGGCATCGCCGCCGCTCGTGAGTACACCAATGGTGTTTATCTCTTTCGCCATTTATCGTTCCCTCCTCATATAATATACCCATTTAATCTATCTTATTTTAATCTCTTTATGGCTTCTTTTCAATGCTCTTTTTGACAACTTTTACGTTATTTTCCCCCAAAAACTTAGTTAAATTGTTCACAATCTCCGGTTCGATGCAGATACTGTAGTTTTCGGGCAGCCGCTTCATCGCCTTGACCGATGAAATATAGATCACCACCGTGTCTTTCCCATCCGAATCATGGAGCATGGCATAGAGTTCTTTTTCCTTTTCCGCAAACGCTTCCTTGGTCTCAAAC
>ERZ791919.1413-NODE-1413-length-20730-cov-9.196227_pt1 | contig 20730 bp, 16 predicted proteins | sample MGYA00510137_ERZ791919 | MGnify/ENA primary metagenome ERZ791919 (study PRJEB30046, sample SAMN00792059) | human gut metagenome | study: EMG produced TPA metagenomics assembly of the A metagenome-wide association study of gut microbiota in type 2...
TTTATTTCCAAATTTATACGACACTTAATAGCACTGTTCCATAAGAAAAGCGTCCACTTTCAGGGACAAGCAGCAGTATTTTTTCTCCCGGCACGAGCTTATGTGTCTTCCAGAATTGATCCAGAATTGCAAATATGGCTGCTGAAGCAATATTTCCGACTTCCGGCAAATTAGTGAACCATTTGCTCTTGTCGATTCCAATCCCCACTTGTTCAAGCTCATTTATTATTTTATCATAAAAAAACATGGAAGAAACGTGAGGAAGTACATACGAAATCGTGTCTGGTGATATGTTATGTTTCGCAAAGCAATATTTGATATGTTTGGCCCAATATGGAACTGCCTTTTGTTCCAATAATTTAATATCTTGTTTAACAGTAAAGAGTGAACGATTTACAAAATCTTGAGAATCAAATGATTTCCAACTCTTTAATTCTCCATTTTCTGTTTTTTCTGCCCCCATAAACATACATGTTGGTAATTCATTTGCAAATGAAGTCATCTCTACCCATTCAACCTTCAAAGCCTTTTCATTACCCGGATTGTCCTGAAGCAATACAGCACTAGCCCCATCACTCAACATGAAACGTAAAAAATCTTTCTCTAGTGCCATGTATGGCTTTATTCCAAGATTTGCGCATTTCTCATATTCTAAATCATAGTTTTTGGATAGCAAGCCTGCTGATGCCAATTCAGAACAGCTACAAACAGCATTCCGTTTTTCACCAGATAAAATGCTCCAATAAGCAATTTTAAATGCTTGAATGCATGATAAACAAATACCAGATGATGAATATATTTCCATCGGCTTATTTTTTAGTAAACCATGTACCATAGAAGCATGTGAGGGTAATATCTGATCCGGACTAGCAGTTGCGCACGCTAACAATTCCAAATCCTGCATTGGAAGAGGGTGTTTCGCCAACAAGTTATATATAGATTGTGCCGCCAAGTCTGCATTAGTATGTGTCATGGTCTGATTAGTATCAATGGCATAGAAACGTTGCTTTATACCATTCTGTCTAAGCACAATGTTTTTAACACGAGAGTGTGAACCGGAAATTAAGCCCAAATACTCCTCCATTTGGTTATTGCCGATAGGAGAGTTGGGAAAGTAAACAGCTGTTGTTGTTATAAAAACTTCTTTCTGCATTTAAATTATATTTTTATTAGATTATATATGAATATAAATTGTTTTTTTAGCTCAGGTATATTTAATCCGTTTTCTAGGGCATCATTATAAGATTGTCCAAAGAAAAGATATTTAAACTGTTTGGCAAGGTATCTACAATCATATTGTTTATTTATTTCCCCCTCATTTTGAGCATGTTTCAATATCCTTTCCCACAACAATAATTCTTTTTGTGTTATTATTGTTGTTTCTTTAGTGAAATTAGGATAAAATTTTTCAGCTTGTAGAATTAAGTTCATATATGCTCGTGTTCCATTAGTTTTAGCTTCCGGCAAAATGAACTGAGTTAAATAATTCATAGTACGCTCAACATTAATAATATAGTGTTCTATAAATTCATATAAAGACATGGGCTTTGAAATTTGCAGTTTGTTATCAACATCTTGTTTTCGGAGTATGTATTGGTCTATCACATCAATAAACAATTCTTGTTTTGTAGGATAGTGATATGACATACATCCTCTCGACAAATTGAGGCTTTTTTCTATATCTTTTAAGGGGACCATGCTGTAATCTTTTGTCAGAAACTGTTTAAATGCAGTCTCCCTTATTAAAGCTTTTGTTTCTGAACCTTTTGTTCCTTTCATGACATTCTTTTTTTTGCATCATACAAAAGTAGTTCTTTTTAAGAGAATAAGCATTTTGTTTTAGTATTATTAAATATGCCTTTTTCATATGAATCAAAGCCTTTTATGAATTTACGACACACCGATCTGCAATACCATTTTATTTTTTTGTGCGATATATTATTTTTTCACTATATTTGTTTTCAAATAAGCCGATTAGTCGGTTTGTTTAACATAGGGGAACCCAAACAGAAAGTGGAATTTCAAACAGAGATGTTCCCCTGTGTTTTCATTCCATATTCTGATAACTCTTCTATATTCATTCAAAAAAAATACCGACCAGACGGTATTTTTTTGAATGCAAAAGTATAAATATCCCCAACAAAAACAAAGGGAAAAGCCAATTATGCATTCTATCGGCAAAGAAATGCCTATGAAATATACATAATCCGCTTTTCCCTATGAGAAACATTATGTTACCGGCTTATCTTGAAGGTATCTTCATCTTAACCTGCACCCCCTGTGAGTTTAAAACACGAACCGGTGTCTTTTCTCCGGCTTTCAAATAGAACAAAAGATAATCTTTCGCACGCTGGGACTCGAAGAGACCTTTTTCACGGTATTCGGCAATCCACTTTTGGATCATCGGAATCTGCCAGCGGTTCATCAAGATATAGTAACCAAAATAATACTCCAAATCGCTCAAGAAAATATTGAGTTTCAGGTAATCCCACCAGAACTGCTCTTTCCTTTTACTTTTGGCGTTGAGTATGACAACCTGATGTTCATAAGTGTCACGGGGATTTTCCCAATCCTGTTGGGAGACAAACACATCGGGAACCACATTGTCGGCATGGTCTTTTGCCGGAATGAAGTGAGACAAGGATTCGATGGAATCCTTTATCTTTTCATATAAGGATGGTTCGTATTCTTTGTTGTACAGTATAACATCTCGCAAACGGGTGGAAGTGAGATGGGTCACCACGGAACGTCCTATCATACAGTGATCCGGAACAGTCATTACCGATGCCAGCCTTTTCATGAATCTGATTTCCGCTTTTGCCTGTTCTTCCTTATCCGATTTTTTGAAAGGATAATCTGACCAGGCAATCTTCCGTATTCCCCGATGCAGGTCCGTAAGCTGCAAGCCCGCATAAGCGCAGAAAATAGAAGCACGAATAATCTTGAAGATAGGGGTACGGTCACTCTCGTGTGCCACGTAAGGCAGGTCTTCCACGCCAAAAAGCATTTCATTTTCCGCTATCAAGTCGGCAGAGACCGTCTTGCCTTCTTCCAACCGTCCCTTAATCTTGAAATTACGTTTTTGATATCCCCAGGTGTGAACAGGCCGCGTAGCTATCAGTGCCACACAATAATTGCCATTTTGCGGCGTGAAATCTACATTTTGCGGCGTTGCATTGAGCATCAGTTCGTTCAGCAACTTAATCTTTTGGGTATAGTCCATAAACTATTGGTTTTAAGTGAAACATTTTGTTAACAGTGCAAATGTAGGCATCAAGTTTCGTACCGGAGTTCCGTTTTTCGCCGAAAATCACTGCAACCTCAATAATATATTCTATTTTCATTCGAGCAAACACTTTCCGTTCGGCAATAAACCGATTAACGGGTCTGTTTTTGCAAATATATCTTTTTCCCTTCAAACAAGAGGAAAATGCAGGATTTATTTTTCAGAAAACAATACATAAACAGGCTACGCAATCAATCCGCAATAAAAAGGGAGCATAAAAGAACGGTGGCAAAGGATACCAGAATCTGACGGGAGACTATAAGAACGAGATTTCCGCATCCGGCAATACATCGGAAATATTTTCAACCGGATTGATGGAAATTTTAGCAGCATGTAACCAAGACAACTTTTGTTTTAGCTTTTGCATCCAAATACTCATACGGACCTTATGTCCTTTTTCATCTGCCACATCCAGTTCTATACAGGCAATGACGACTATCTTTTTCTGCCCGTCAAGCAGCAACCGGTTAATCCGGGTGAAAAAATCTTCATCGTTGGTTGAGAAACGTGCCGCATTGGTTGCCGTAGCAATCGTGTCCCTGACTTTGACAGCAATCCTGCGCATCAACTCGTCGCCTTTTGCCTGAAAAACCTCCTGAGTCTCCGCATCGTGCGTATGCCCCCTGTAATTCTTCACCTCGACCAGAAACAGCTGTCTGTCATCGTGAATGCCCAAGAAGTCCACCGCCTTGGTAGGTTGCAAGGCATTGCTTACCTTTTTGTGTGCCAAATGTTCATCATACTTGACAACAGCCCATTGGGGAGAGCTGAACTTGAAGCTTATACCGCTTTCCTGAAAATTACTCATATCTGTTGATGAATTGCTGTTCCAAATCGTAAAAAGCCGCATATTCCTCCAATATCGGATTGTTCTGTATGCCTGCCAAGGTGTCGCTTTCCTCTACCATAATTCCCTTATCTTCTTTTTTCAAGCCGAAGAACTTGACGGTTATGTTCGTGTGCTCCTTGTATTCGGAATAGAGAGAAAGCGTATGTGTAAGCAGGTAGTCGTGAGTGGCAACAAAAATCTGCAAGCCGCATTTCTGAAGCACACGGATAAACTTTGCCACGACTTTCACAAGAGCCGGATTCAGGTTGGCTTCGGGCTCGTCCCAGAACAGGATGGTGTCCGCATTGATTTCCCCATTCAATATGAGGTACAAGATGGAAGCCAGCTTGCGGAGTCCTTCCGCCACCAAGTGCGCTTCCATGTTCCCTTTTTCTGTCTGTATATAGAAACGTCCGTTCATCTGCAAGACCTTGAACTGCAATTCCTGCTCCAGCAACTCGATAGCCGGTTTCAACGGATTGTCTTCCGACTCACGCAATATGGGGAGTGACAACGCGTGTGCCAGGTTGATATACGTTTGGTCAAATGAGATTTCACGTTTACTGCTCAAACCGATAAAGCCTTCGAACAAAGAGAACATCTCACGTGGGGGAATATAGATAAAGTGGCGGTCGTCCCACTTTTCGTCCGTTTCTAATTTTACAGTTGTTTTGGATGTGGATGAGAAGCTGTATTGCAACAGTTTGCCGTCTATCGTGACTGTAATGTTTGCCCTGCCTGAAGGCACTCCCTTGTTGACCAGGTTGCCTATGACATCCGGCTTGAAATAAAATATCATGTCTTCCGCCAAGATATACTCAAACTGTTCCTTGGAAGTTGAGTTCTTGCCGAGGAAGTCATGGCGTGCCTGCAAAGTTGCCGCCAAGCATTTGAGAACGTGCGTCTTGCCCGTACCATTCTTGCCAATAAGGACGTTTATCCCTTTGGTGAAATCAAACCGGGTATTTGCAAAGCCTGTAAAATCAGTTAATAATATGCTGTTAATCATTGAATATGTTTCATTTATAACTAAGTAACTACAAAGGTAATTTAAAAAACGGAAGCGACAAACCCGGTTTTAAAAAAGTTATGATTATTAGGCTTATGTTTTAGAACTATCAATGATTTGCCGATAGCACCGGAAGCCCGTATCATAGACGAAGCGAAACGGTGCAAGAGTACATTGGCACATGCCATCTGTAATCCGTTTTGGGATGATGCACCCCAACAGGAACCGAATGCGCATTATCCGGCAGATAAAGCGGATGTGTCCGGCAGTTCAGTTGCCGAAGCCACCGCCCGTGTGACCTGTCTTCTGTCGTTTATACGCTCCTTGTATGAGAAGCATCCGGTTGTTGTAACCAAAGACGGAGTTGCTATTCCGGTAGGGAATATATGGAAGGAGAAGCAATTGTATTCCATCTTGTTTGAAAGGGGAGAATTGCCTCTCGAGAAGTATATCACGACCCGTTTCAGCGGAGGGAAACTTGATCCAGCCTTATAGATGACACTCATGGATTTTCCCTTATTGACAATGAGAACCAAAACGAGTTTATTGATTCGTTCCGCAAATTTGAAGAATTGGATTGGACTGCCATTGCAACGGACGATGGGTTAGACTACAAAACCTATAATAAGAATAGGAGAAGTAAGCATTACTTTTCAGATGACCTATGGAAGAAAGGCATTAAGAAATTCAGAATCACTCAGCGGAACAGGTGTTTCGGCTATGTGGAGAATGGTGTTTTTTATGTGTTGAGGTTTGATTTGGACCATGAGTTGAGTGATGTGGGGTAATGTTTCTGTTGCCTTAGTTTATTTTAGTAGGGAGAATTTAGAAAACTGTCCAAAAACTCATATCCTTTGTTTATATGCATATGCTAAGTTTTAGATATAGAATTCTTGGACTGATTGATTATATCTTTTTTTATTTAAGTCCTTTTATTAATTAAACAAACAATCGCAGATTTATAAATATTGGCGTCTTGCTTATCTCCATATACTTTCAGAGGGAAATATCCTAATACTCACAACCGGATGAATTATAATCCGCTAGGACGGGTAACCACAATATAACAAATCCGACTATTTATACTCTGTTTCAATCTTGATTATTTTAAATATTAGAGCTTATATAGAATAAGGAACAGGGATTATGATTATCAGTACCCTAAAACCTTATTCTATATAATGTCTATTGTATTTCATTATATATTTTCTTCAAATCCTTTTCATACTTTTTTGCCTTTGGTATACGCACTAATTTGAGATAAACTAATAAATTTGAAGGGTCGTTTTTTAATAAATAATATTCTATAAGAGATAAAACTAAAAAATTGACAGCATAATCTCCGCTGATTTCATTATCATCTTTATTATCAACTTCCTCTCCTGCTGGATATTCCTCTTCTATTTTTTCATTATCAAATTTTATCAGTTTTCTAATAGCAAATTCTATGATGGTTAAATAATCTGATTCTAATATTTTTTTTATATCAGCAACTGACAACTTGGCTTTATCTAATTTGTTTGTATCTAATTTATTTAATGCCTCATCATATTCTGGATCAATATTAATATTTGCTCTATCTTTTATAATCTGGATAGCTTTTTGATATAAATCTGATTTTATAATTCGTTCCATACTACTATTATATTTTACCATATATCTACTCCTTTTATTACTCTAATTTTATCGGCTCCTACATGCCTATATATATCTGTCGCTTCATGCTCCCATGGGTCGACTATTTTTAGATTCGAAGAATTATGCACCCCCTCACCTCCAATTCTTTGAGGAATATCATTATGATGCAACTCTAAAGAATAGTCTTTGATAGATTTTTTACCAGTTTTACGATTGATAACTTCTACAGACATTTTAGGAGCTTTTCCTTCTTTCATCCTTATTAAATTTTTTGCTGAATATGCATTAGGGTTATTTACGGCTTCTTGTTTCCAAAAATTCTTTCGTGCTGTATCCCAACACTCAAGCCCAAACAAATCTAATAGTGTGTTGATATCTTTTACATATCCATAAATAGTTGGATTATTCCCAACAAGCCCAATTGGATCTTGACTTAAATAAGAACCTATTTCTGGTAAATAATAACGATATCGATTGTAATATAACCCTGTTTCTTCATCCTCATATTGCCCTTGATAACGGAATGGACAATCACTCAAATAATCTCCTTTAGAGATACTTACTTTTCCATAAGCATCCAACGTGCAGTCCCAAGTTTTGTTGCCCTGTCCGTCGTACATCTGGATGGGCGTACCCAAGTAGTCGGACACAATGGAATACTGCTTGCTCTCCTGTATCTTTGCCGTAGGTACAAATGTACCTGCCTCGAACACCCAGGTAGTAATATCTTCTACCGGTTCTTTTGGAAGGATGCCTGCTTCGTCCGATTGTAAGCCAATGGCTTTATAGCTCCATTCGTGTAAAGGTACGTTTCCGTCCCACACCCAGCGTGTGACCTTTCCGAAATACCGCTTGGCGGTGCGACGCCCCAACGCATCATACCGGAATTCCACCGGCCTTCCGTCCGGACGTATAACTTTCTTCAGCATGCCGTTGGAAGCCCACTCGTAGAGCCATCCCGTACCTGTAACCAGACAGCGGATGCCGCGCTCCTTCTCCATGCGCTTGCGGTCGAACCTTACACCTGTTTCCTGCAACTGCTTGAACTCACGGAAAATGAGGTTCCCCTCGTCATCGTAATGATAGAAACAATCCGGGTCTTCCAACAGTTTTCCCCCGGGACCGTATTTGCGGTCTTTTTTGTCCGGTGTCCCGAAGAGGTTACCCACGAAATCCGGTGTACGGTAAATCACATCCGTTTCCGAGCCTTGGGTGGTCTCCTGCCGGATGAGGAAGTCGAAACGGTCGTAGTCGTAGCGCATGACCGTTCCGGTCAGCTCGTTCTCCTTGGAAAGCAGGCGGTTGGCAATCCCCCACTCATAGCGGTACGCTCCACGCTCGATGCCTCCCGACCGGACCGACTTGCGCACCTCGCGCCCGAAACGGTCGCGCTCGGTGCTGACGGTTACGCCACTGGAGAAGGTGCGCTGCACCTCCAGCCCCGTATTGTCACGCACCCACGATGCCTGCCAGCCTTCGCCCGCCTGCATGGTCTGCAGGTTACCTTCCCGGTCATAAGTGTGACGGATGTCCGCTCCCAGACTGCTGGTGATGCGGGTGCAGTTGCCTTCGCTGTCATAGGTACGGCTGACGATGTGTTCTCCCTGCCTTTCCTCTGTAACCAGTCCCGTCTTCCTATCACGGGTGAACTCCAGCAGGTTCTCGCAGTTCTTCGCCTTGACGAGCATGCCGTCCTTGTCGTACGTGTAGAGGGAGACCTCCCCGTCATACTGTTCCTCCTTCAGGATATTGTCCAGTCCATCATACTGGTATTCCGTCCATTTTCCTCCGGGACGGTTTACACGGGTGACACGACCCGCACCGTCGCGCTCGTACTCACGGCGCAGACCGTCGAAGCCGGTTTCCGCAACGACCTGTCCCAGCCCGTCCAGCTCGAAGAAATAGTTGTCGCCCGCCTCGTTGCCGATGCGCCGGAGCTGCAACTCGCTGTTGTAGCCGAAGGTGATGTGGTGCCGTTCCTGCTCGCGGCTTTTCAACACCCCCAGCGCCCCATAGGTGAACCTGACCTCGCGGATGTTGTCGCTGGCATGTACCATGTTCCCCATGGCATCGTACTCAAACCGGTGCACGTTGCCGTCCGGTTCTTCCAGCCGTACCAGGTTGTCCGCACGGTCGTAGGCATAACGGGTAACGTTGCCTTTCACATCCACCGCCTGTACAAGCCTTCCCCTGCCGTCGTACTCCCACCGGCGGAACAGCCCGTTGGGGAACTGCAGCAGTTCCAGGTCGTACCTGTCGTTGAACGTGAGCGTGTAAACCCGGCCCTGTCCGTCCGTTATGGTACGCAACACGCCTCTCTCGTAGGCATATTTCACTGTTTCTCCGCCCGGTGTGGTCCGGCTGACGACGCGGTCCTGTCCGTCATAGTCCCATGAAAGCCTCTTTCCACCCGGAGTGTAGAGCGAGACGAGGTTGCGGTTGCCGTCGTAGTCCAGGAAGGTGTCCTCACCGTTCTCGTCCGTTATCCGGAGCGGCTGACCGAACTCGTTGTAGGCGGTCTTACGGGTATAGCCTTCGGGATTGACCGTGACCTCCAGCTCCTGAAAGCTGTTGTATTGGTGACGGGTAATTCCTCCGTTGGCATCCACTATCTTATAGATGAGTTTGTCCTCACCGTAATAATATTCGGTTTCGGCATTTTCCCCGTTACGGATATGGGTATATCCCTTGCCGTAGCGGATGAAATATTCCATCACGCCTCCATCGCCCCATGTATGCACACAGCGGGCATTCTCCCCCTTACCTTCATATTCCCAATGGAAGGACATACCCCCTTGGTTGGTAAGCTGTACCAGCAGGTGCCCACCGGAATAGACGAAATGCTTGCTGACATCCAGCGCATCCAGCGTTTCCACCATGTCGCCCCGGTCATCGTAACGGTAACGGACCAGCTTCACCTCCTCACCGTCCTGATTTACGGAAACGCAGAGCACCCGCCCCGACTCGTCGGTTTCCACTTTCAGGAATTCTCCCCGTGAGGATATGATTCCTGCCAGCCTTCCCCCCGAAGCGTATTCGAAGCGGATCTGGAATCCGTCCTTCGTGGAAATGCCTGACACCATGCGGTAACCGAAACGGTTTTCAGGACCGTCAAAGCGGTATTGCAGTCCCCGGATGTCCGTAAGCAGGTAACCCCGGCCATCGAGTGTCCAAGACAACTGTTCCTTGCGGTCAAAACAGGAATCTCCGGGTTTCAGTACGGGCAGGAAAGACTCCCGTCCGTCAGCATGGCGGAATGCGAACGCCCCTTCCTCCAGCTGTCGTATTCCCAGATTGTAGCTGTGGTGCCAGTTGTATCCCAACGGACCGTCCACGGCAGCATCACTGTAATAGGTACGTTCCCATACGACGGGAATCGGACCCGGAAGCTCAAAGTCCACATTCGTGTGATAGACCCTGCCCGTAGCAGCGTCCACCGGCTCACCGAAAGTCTTGCACTTGATGGGTTGGAGAATGTCCGCCAGCCTGTTCATGCCTTTTTTCCTCAGCCTGTCGATCAGGTTCTGGAAGCGGTCGCCTATCTTCTTCCACATCTTGCCCAAGCCTTTCAGTCCGAACTTCATCGCCAGCGCAAATACATCAATGGTAGGCGGTCCTCCCACAAGCACGGGATTTCCTACGGATGTGATGGTGGAGAGCATGGAAGTGGGGGCAAGCAGGGCCTTGCTCACCTTCCTGGGCTTCCCCTTGCGGGGAATCGTCGGTATTCCCACAATGTTGCATGAGAGTGCCGGATGTGTGAGGGAGGAACAGGGCGCACCGTCCGCCAGGACAGTGGAACTGCCCATCCACATCTCGGACTCGGACATACCGCTGACCAACGGGGCCGGATGCAATACAAATGCCGGCAGATGCACGATGCCGATACCTGCCTGCGCAATCCACTGGTTATGCACCTTGACCGACGGAGCCATGCTCTTGAGGATGTTGCACGCCACTCCGGCCACTCCATCAGCCGCAGGCGGCATGGCAGCCGCCATGCCGGCCATGAGGTCTGCCATGAGGTCGTACACCTTGCCTACATGAGGCACAGGCATGATGGGAGAGGGAGGGGTAACGGTAGGATGCATGTCTATCCCGATGGACAGGTCGCCGAACTTGGCGACAGGCATACCCGGCATGGAAGGGAGGAGTCCGCCCAGACCCGCCTGAATCTCGTCCAAAGCCGCCTTGGAGGCTGAAAAAAGGTCGGCAAAGCCCCGTCTGACGCTGCTGCTACCGGCGGCGTCAGCTATATTCTTGAACACATCTGACATGGTGAGAATTTTTTAGAATGTGAAAAAGAGACAACCGGGCGTTCCAACCGGCACACTCCGGCTGTCCCTGTAAGGACTTACCTATGCATCCTGTGCATAGTCGCTGTTCCAGTCGTTCTCGTCATCCCCTTTTGTACCTTCCAACTTGATGACAAAACTCTTTGCCGGGAAATAAGGAGTCAGGTGAATGACGAGGAAAATACGGTCTTTCTGCTTCGGATCGCGCTCGAAACGAAGAATCTTGAATTTCTCAATCAAGCGTCCGGGACCCTGTATGCTATCCAAAAACTTGCTGATCTGACCACGCAAATCCCTTTCCGCCTTGCTGTTCCAGTTCTCAAAGGCACGGCGGTTGAGGAAATCCATCAGCACTTTCGTTACCCAATCGAACACACGGACTACGGAATAGGTCTGCAATCCCAAGTTGTCCCCGTTGAACAATGTCTTGGCAGAGAAAGCCATCACCTTGCCGTATTCCTTCACCATCGGAATCAGGCCAATTTTCTCGATTTCAGAGATCTCGCTCTTTTTCAGGTTGAAGGCAACCCCGTCCACCTCGCTCATAGAACCATACTTCTTACCGGCGGTAACCTGTGCCATTACCGTCTTGTACACACTGCCGGCCAATGCCGCAGAAGGAGGAATCAGCAAGTCTTCGGTTTCGCCCAGTTCCGCATAGCGTCCCCGTCCTACCAGATAGTTGCAGGTCATACATACGTTGGACTTGTACACATCTCCTCCTGAAAGATTGGAATCAAAGAACATTTCAATGACATCATCCGGTTTTTCCAGATCAGCGAAATCCGTGTAAATCATCACCTTGTTGTCATGCGCAATCTTTGCCCATTTTTCAACAACCTTGTTGGAACCCAAATATCCAGGGATAACCAGCAGGGAATAATTGGTACGCAAGTCCAAACGGTCATAATTCGCATGAAGCTCGTTTGCAATGGCATCGATAAAGAAAGAGTTGTCCAAATCGGTAAGCTGGCTCATCGAAGCGTTCACAATGGAGATATTCTTGATCTTGTCGGAATCCGTATTCTTGTAGAAGAGCATGACCGTGCGGTAGGACTTCTCCAACTGCCTGACCTCTTCCACCGCTTTCAGCTGGTTCTGGGATAGCAGACCGGACACCGCCGCAGACTTCTTCTGGCACAGTTCCACCATCTCGCTGATGGATTTGTTGCCTTTCAACATATCGACCCACATCTCAAGCCGTTTTTCCAGCTCCTTGCGCTCAGCCGCCCGTTCAGGGTCGGAAAGGAATATGTTCCGCCGTGCCTTACGCTCCGGATTCATGTTCTGTATGCCGTCCACGGAAGATTCCAAGACATTGAAACCGCCAAACTTAGCCAGAATCTGCAATTCAGCGTTCAGATTTCTGGACTGCGCCACAGCCTGTTGCTGCTGTACGGCTGCTTCTCTTTGTGTATTCTGTTCGCTCATAACTATCATTCATTAGTGGGGTTAGACTTCTCATTGTTCTTCAAATCGTCCAAAATGGCAGAAATCGCATTGACAAACGCTCCACGTGTCTCCGGATTTTCCAGCACCCGTTGCAGCACCTTGTTGGAACGCAACGACTTCTCCATCCTGTCCGCAAACTGCTTTTCCGCATTCAGGCCGGACAAGAATGAACTCTGCTCCGTCATTTTCCTGACAGAAAAATCACCGACATTGTGGAAACGGAAATTTTCCTCTACGGGAGCACCGTCCGCATCCGCGAACTCGATATCTATTTCCGGCCGGAAATGTGCAAAGACTTCGTCAATATTGGTCAGACCGGCAACCACTTCGGGAGCCACCGGCTCATCCTTCGTCAGCTGTTCCACCAATAAGGTTCGATTTTGTGGAATTTCCGCAATACCTTCGGAAGCGTCAATCTTCACTTCGTTTCCGCCGATTCCATAATTACCAAGATCCATACTTATTCAATTTTAAATTTAAAATATATATTAATTAAATCTCGCTCAACTGAAAAAACTGCCCCTTCTTCTGGCCTTCGCCTGCTGCATATCCGGATTGTCCACCAGTTCCTTCCAATCCTCCCCAATCCATTCGCAGAGCTGCCGTTCCAATATCCCGACATCAATCGGAGCACGAACCAGCCTTCCCGTATGAAGAGCTAGATACGCCGCATAAACGAACGTGGAACTCCGCCTGATTTCGGCAGAAAGGTAGCTGCCTCCTGCCAGGGCAAGCAAAAAATATTCGAAAGCCTGTTCCATCTTTCCATCCTCATAGCGCAGGAAACCACACATGCGATAGCCTTCCATGACATAATAAGGGTCCTTTTGCATGACGGCTTTTTTAGCCATCATGTCATACAAGGCAACCGCTTCCTCCCGTTTTTTCCCGGCTGTCAGAATGGCCGCTTTCATGGAAACAGCCATTTTCCAATAACTATATCCTGCCGTTTCACCGCCCTGCATCGCCTTTTCCGCCTCCCGGACGGTTTCGTTGCTGTATTTCATGCTATGCTTATATTCCCTGATAGCATAATATGCCTCGGATGCGATAAGCAGAGCGGAAATCCGGATATTCGTATCCTTTATTTCCTGTGCAATATCCAACAGTTTTCGGATTTCCCTGTCCAATAATTTCCAATCCTGCTTTTGTGTAGAATCCATGACAACCGTAACCTGCTGCTTGAATCGATTTTCAGGTGCAATCAGGTCGTTACCGCTATCCGACCGTGCCATCCGGTTATGCAAAGCCGCCGCCATATCGAACTGCGGGCGTATGCAAACCACTTCCCGAGACTCACCCAGCCGGATACTCCTGTTCTTTTTCAAGTCAATGGTTGTCATCCGGATTCCCTGCGGAACACCTTCTTTCAGCACATTGCCGAACCATCCTGTCCGGGAATACCCCCTTTCCTGTTCTGGAGGAAAGTACAGACAGAAAAAGGCATCATCCAACCGGGAGATACATGCCTTGAAACGCAACATCTCTCTCCACAAGTTGCCTGCCGTATGCTCAACCGACACATCAGGAATGTATTCTTCCTTCAGCAACCCGTCGTGACTCAGAGCCCTGAGAATATCATACTTCTCCTCAACCTTTTCTGAAAACCAACCCGCATATTCCTGCCAGAGCTGTTCAGTGTATTCCTCGTCATCCCCCCTGTACGGCGTATCAAAACGAAAGAATATGTCATCGAACTGCCCTACCGGAGAACGTTCTATTTCCAGAAACCTGTCTACCAAGTCCACATCATTCTGCCCGACAATCCATACAGACAGTTTCCAGTCCCTGTTGCCGACTATGTCCGCCCAGTAATCGACCGCTTTGTAATATTCCTGTATCACAGATGCAGATGCTCCCATAGCCAACCGAATTATGAGTTAAACTTTACTATTCCTCCCGAAACCGTTACGTTTCCCTTTCCCTCTATCATCAGATTTACACCGTTGACCGTTCCGTTCTTTGCAGCAACATCGTAATCCTTTGTCGCCTCCTGTTTGATATTGGTACCGCTGCTGCTAATTATACTCTTTTCGCTGCTGAGTACCATACATTCGTTGCCGGACAGCAATGTTACACTTTTCCTGCCTTCGAGAGCAATAGTATCGGCCTGCAAGCCTATCGACTTATCATCCATTACGATGACCGATTCCGCCTCGTTGGTAAGGGTAATGCTTCTTTTCGCCATGACGGTAATGGCATCCGTGCCATCCAACATGATCAGCTGTTTTCCCGTCTGGTCGGTAATAACGATGCTTCCCGTTTCATCATCGAAAATGATGGCATTGCCGCTGCGTGTGATAATGCTCTTGACCTTGTTGTCCTTGTCCCCTCCTTTACCTGAACCGGAATGGAACACCGATCCCGTAACATAGGGGCGGTCCGGGTTGCCATGCTCGTAGCTTACCATAACCTGATCGCCGACTTCCGGAACAAATACCCATCCGCGATTCTTGGGAACCGCACCACTTACTCCCGCATTAGGAGTCTGCACCCTGATCCAATTGGTTGTCTTGCCGTTTTTCTGCCAGTCGAAAGCCACTTTCACACGTCCCTGTCCCTTGTTGTCGTTGTTTTCCTTCACCGTAGCCAGTTCCGGCAACGCCAACGGCCGCTTCACATCGGGAACAGGAATATGTACCGTACCGTCCGGCACACCGACAAAACTATTGGAGTAATGTCCGTCACGGCGTACCTCATGCTCAATCCCGACAATACGGAACTTGCCTAAAGGAGGCAGTTTCATCCTGTCGGGGAAAGAAACATCGATGATTTCACCAATCCTTATCCGGCAAGTCTTTCCTATGCCTTTGATGTTCAGAAGATTGGCGCCAGACGCATTCTTTACAATCCTCATCTGTTCGTCCAGTTCCGCCTTGTCCGTTACATGGGGGTCGGCAGCCGAGGTCGTTTTTGCGGTATATGCCTTCTCAGAGCAGCTGTGTGCAATAGACTGAAGGTCGTTCATGCCATCCGGTTTGGCAGGCGTATCCGCATTATGCTGTTTGTTCTCCTGCGCTACATAATCGTATCTTGCGGATTTACCCGGTACCAGATTGGCAACCAGACGTACTTCCTCCAAATCCATGTCATAAACAATCTTTTCCGTATTGTCCCTGTCAGGCTTGCCGAAATAAACTTTCGTCCCGTCATAATAGAACCACTCCCCATAAAGAGCCGAAAGGCGATTCATAAAGTCAAAGACACTCTCGTTATACTGTGCCATGTAGGGTATGGGCGCCGCATACTTGGGATTGGAAACCAGATTGACCTTTCCATACTCCTGCGTCGCCTCCTTTATTATGGTAGAGAGGGACTGATCCATCCAAGAATCGAGTGTCCTGTTGTTCTCATACAGTATCGTAGGGCTTGTTCCGTGAATGGCCACTCCGCCTGTCTCGCCCATGCTTCCAACCATTTCCACTTGAGTGATGATTCCCTCGAAGTCATAACTTTCACCCGTCTGCCTATGGACAAATGAAATGCTGGCAGTCTCCCCGATGTAGCCGATGAATTTTTCCGGGGTCTGTTGGAACGTATTGTTAGGCGACAGATAATTCACCACCACAGTGAAGGTGTGATGCCGGTTGAAACCCTGACGGAGATGCAGTGAAACGAATTTCTGTTCTTCTCCTTTCACGGTTACTTTAGTAGCCACCAAATTCAGAAAACTTGCTCCCATACTATCTTAAACTATGATTTTAAATAAATAATCCGACTGGTCGGTATGTTTTTTGGTGCCGAAATAACCGGAATTGGTATATTCCGGCACCTTAAAACTTTGATTAGGAAACAACCATTAGTTGTTTTCCGGCCAATCCTGTACAAATGTAGCCTCGTCCATCTTCACGGTCTGTGCAGAAATGGCGAACTTGATTGTCATCGGATAAGGGTTAGCCACATTCAGTGCCTCTTCGTAATCCACCACATAACCATTTTCGAACACCAATTCCTTCATTTTGGCATCTTCATCCGCTTTCTTGAAGACGATGTTTCCGTTTACGGGCTGGTACTGCTTGAACATCTTATCCAGCACAATGGTATCGGGAGTTGATTCGATTTCCACATAGATTGTGCCACCATAAATGTCAGATGCCGGACGGCCTTTGGGGTCCACATCACGATTGAACTTAACTCTCCAGGTCAGTACATCAAACTCTCTTGAGTCCGAAAACTTAAATGACGCTTTAAATGCCATATTCTCAAAGTTTTAAATTAAAAAAATAAGTTGATTTTGAAATATCCGGTCAAAGGAGGCCTGCTACAGTCCTATCTTTGTCCTTCAATTTCTGCGCCCAATATATGGCATTTTCTGAAAACTACAAAGAACTTTTGATGATTTTTTCTTGTTTTTGCCGAAAATATGCCCATAAGCATAAAAAAAACACTGCCAACAATAGCCGAATTATTTTTTTTGCCTTATATTTGCAAAGTTCTCCTGCGCAATTTTTAAATCTTACGATTATGGAAACAGGAGTTGGTTTCATCAATCTTGATGATTCTGTAAAAATTGCGCTTAACATAGCACTTGCAGTGGCTCGTGAAAATGCGAACGAGTGTTATACACCCTCGCATTTGTTGAAGGCTCTACTTCATAAAGATGTAGGGTTAAGAGATTTTATAATAAGTATAGGCAAGGATTTAGGCTATCTGGAGGAATGGGCGGACGTATATATCGAACAATGCCCGAAATCCACCCAGTTGTCCGAAATCAAGCCTTCGGAACGGATTGACGCCGTTTTCCGTGCCGCAGACGATGCACGAATCCAGTTCGGGCTGTTCGATATCAATCCCATCTGTGTGCTATTGGCACTGGCAAAGCCCGGTGTCGCTTTTTCCAGCGACCAGCTCAGGTCTTTCCCCATTCTGGAAAAGGATATCCATTCCATATATATAGGTAACGGGCAGCCGGCATGTCCTTCCGCCACTACGGAGAAGTCCTATGCCCCGACTTCCGCCTCATCCTCCTTCTTGGGCAAATACTGTGTGGATCTAACCGAAGATGCGGCCAACAAGCTGCATCCGGTCATCAACCGCGACCGTGAAAACCGTATGGTCATGGAGATACTGGGAAGCCGGAGCAAGTCCAATGTCCTGATTGTCGGTGATGCCGGAGTAGGAAAGACAGCACTGGTTTACGGACTTGCCTGGGAGATAGTCAGCCATAAAGTGCCCTCGTTTCTGGAAGAAACCCGTGTATTTGAACTGGACAACGCCTCCCTGATTGCGGGAGCCACCTACAAGGGGGAAATCGAGGACCGCCTGAAAAACATCCTGAAAGAATTGCGGAATATCGACAATGCAATCCTGTTTATTGACGAAATCCATGTATTGCTGGACAACCGACAAGGAAATACCGGTGCGGGAAATGTATTGAAATCCGAACTGTCGCACGGCGACCTGACCGTCATCGGTGCCACCACCATTGACGAATACCGCAAAATCATCGAGCCGGACCATGCTTTCAGCCGCCGTTTCGAGGTCATACAGGTAAGCGAACCGGACATAAAGTCCGCTATCCAGATACTACACTCCGTGCAGAAACAATACGTGGACTACCATCATGTAAGAATCAGCAACGAAGCCGTAGCCGAATGTGTCCGTCTTGCCAAACGGTATATCAAAGACCGCCGTCTGCCTGATTCCGCCATCGGTCTGCTGGACATGACGCTCTCCGCCATCAAGATGGTTAATGAAACAGGAAAGAAGAATGTGGAGACCCTGCTGTCCGGGCTGGATGAAATAGAAAAGGATGAAAAGGACCTTCAGGAAAAGACCGAAGAACTGAAAATGCTGCTTTTCGTAATGCACAACAAATTAAGCCCCATCCTTTTAGGAGTCATACCCGATGAAGCGGACATTCATGAATTGCAGGAGTATGAAGAACTGACCGGCTATCTGAGAAACGCATTGAACGTCCTCCTCCAATTTGCAGAGAAGAAAATAGAGGAGGTAGGTATCTATGAGGTAGCCGCCGTTGTCGCCAGCAAGACAGGCATCCCTATCGGCAAGATACAGTCGCAGGAAAAGGAACGGCTACTCAATATGGAAGACTATCTGAGGCGACGCGTCGTCGGACAGGACCAGGCCCTGAAGACATTGACGGATGCCATCCTGGAATCCCGTAGCGGCATGAACAAGCCGGGACAGCCCATCGGCTCCTTCTTCCTGCTGGGACCCACCGGTACCGGCAAGACCGAACTTGCCAAAGCACTGGCGGAGGCACTGTTCAATGACGAGAAATCCATGATCCGCTTCGACATGTCCGAGTTCAAGGAAGAACACTCCGCCGCCCTGCTGTACGGAGCACCTCCGGGATATGTGGGATATGAGGAAGGCGGCATGCTGGTCAATAAAATACGGCAACAGCCATACGCCGTTGTCCTCTTTGATGAAATAGAGAAAGCGCACCCGTCCGTATATGACATTTTCCTGCAAATCATGGACGAAGGAAAACTGCATGACCGTCTGGGCAAGGAAGGAGATTTCTCCAACTCCATCGTGCTGTTCACATCCAATGTAGGAAGCGAGTGGCTGACCAAGCAACTTGAGTCCGGCAATGTTCCGTCCACCACCCAGATCATGGAGGTGATGGGACAGTATTTCCGTCCGGAGTTTCTGGCACGCCTGTCTGAAATCGTTCCGTTCTCCCCCATCCGTGAAGAGATACTCCTGAAAATATTCGACATACAGCTCAATGGAGTCAGAAAACTTCTGGACAAGCAGGGTATCGGCATCACCATCAGCGATGATGCCCGTAAAATGCTTGCACACAAAGGATTCACACCCAAATACGGTGCCCGCCAAGTGGCCGGTGTGATCCGTAACTATCTGCGCAGACCGATTTCACGGCTTATCATCAACGAGGAGCTGGGCAAAGGAAAAAGTCTGGAGGTAGGTCTGGACGAACAGAATGAATTAACCTGGAATATTCACCAATAATCAAGTATCGTATGTTTGGATATACCGTATTCTTAAAGATAGGTAACTTGGCTGCCTCCTCACTGACCGACATGTACAAGGACAGCTACCAGCTCATCGGCTGCGAATTCGGATTTGCCCAAGGGATAGATATCAAAGGACAGGCACAGACCGAGGTAAAAGGCGGCACGTTTTATGTAACCTATCCCCATCTTCCCAACCGTGACATGATCCAGTGGATGCTGGATGCCCGTAAATACCAGAGCGGAGCCATCGTAGTTCATGACAACCAAGGCTCCACGCTCGAAAAGATACTCTTTGAGAAAGCGACTTGTGTGGATATGGAAATCAGCTATATCCGGCAAGGCAAAAGCTATATTGCGACCAAACTGACCGTACAGGCACAGAAACTGGCATTCGGTACAGAAGAGTTTGAAAATCAGTGGGTGTTTTAAAAACAGCAGCGTTATGGGACTTTTTAATTTTCCGCAAGTGGACAGCAACGTGAATGTCATATTCAGCGTTGACGGCGACGAATATGCAGTGGAACAGTTCAAAATAGGTTTTCACCAGCCAGTAGATAACCTAAAGAACCAGCCGGAAGGCGAAGTGCGAGGGGGACGAATCATGATAACCCTTTCGCAAACGGTGAAAAATAATATCTACGGATGGGCCATCAAGCCGTGGGTAAAGAAGAACGGGGCGGTGCTGTTCAAGACCGGTACGTCCGGGGTGATATTTGAGGTGGCGTTTACGAATGCATATTGCGTAAGGTTACACAGAAGTATCAGTTTCGGGCAAGGATTATCTACAATATTAACGATTTCTCCAGAAACATTAACTGTTCAAGGAGTTGATTTCGACAATAGATGGGTGTAATATGGGAAATTATAGAACAACATATATGGAGCTGGATGACTTTAGGGTCAGCTGTATCCAAGGATATCCTTATGAAGGATTTGTCATTGGGTGTGGGTATGCATATGTTGAAAACATTCCATCGGAGATGCCTATATTAGAAAATTCATCATATATATACAATCCAATAAAAGTTCAACAAATAGACACTTCTTTGTTGGCAATTATCAAGAGCCTTCATTTGACACATGATGATATTTGTAATAAATTAGTTTCAGAAAAAGGAGATATGTATGTCTTAAATATTCCAGAAGGCCCATTGACGATACCTAAAAAGGATTCTGAAATAATCATATCTACTGATGAATCTGATACTCATTTCAATATTAAAATTGAAGTGAAAAGTAAGGATATAAATGAAACATATAATTATGAATATAAT
>ERZ791919.1416-NODE-1416-length-20692-cov-5.125164_pt1 | contig 20692 bp, 17 predicted proteins | sample MGYA00510137_ERZ791919 | MGnify/ENA primary metagenome ERZ791919 (study PRJEB30046, sample SAMN00792059) | human gut metagenome | study: EMG produced TPA metagenomics assembly of the A metagenome-wide association study of gut microbiota in type 2...
CTGTTTGCATGTGTTTCCTACTTTTTTGCACATACCTAATTCTTGTTTTTGAATTATTCGCATGTATTTCTTGATTTTTCGCACATACTAGATTCTTGTTTTTAATTTCCGCACATGTATTCTCAAATGCTCTGCCTAAATAATTGGGAAGTTTTTCATAACCCAGCAGAAAAGGACTGCTCCCTCGGGCGTAGATGCGGCGGAGACTGTGAGATTTTCTTGGAAAGTGGTTGAGCCGCAGGGGCAACGCGAACACGATGTTCGCGTTAGCCGATAAGTGCCATGGATGGCAACGTAAAGGCGGCCCCGTCATGGTGAGAAGCACTTGGCCACTTTCCTTTAGAAAATCCACAGTTGTAGCTAGCATCCGAGTCCGGGGCGGGCAGCCCTTTCTGCGTGGATTTTAGAACAACTATTTCACTAACTCTCAAGTTAATATAAGAAGGGTGAGCTTTACAGCTCACCCTTCTTATATTTTGCAACGATGTTCTGAATTCTCTCATTCGGATTCAGCAGATCACTGATGGAAGAATCGTGGTTCAAAGTATCAATGATGTAAGCGATGTACTTACTCATATCGCAGTTGATGTACCATTCTCTCTGAAGTAATTCCGGAGTCTGATAGATCAGGTTGGTGGTCAGTACCTTATCGATGATGCCGTTTTCATAAGCCTTGTCGAACTTGTCCAGACCGTTGGTGAAGAGACCAAAGGTGGAGAAGACGAAGATCTTATTTGCCTTGCGCTCCTTCAGAGCAGCGGCTACTTCCAGCATGCTTTCGCCGGAGGAGATCATATCATCAATGATGATCATATCCTTGCCCTCTACGCTAGTGCCCAGGAACTCATGAGCTACGATGGGGTTACGACCGTTGACGATGCGTGTGTAATCTCTTCTCTTATAGAACATACCCATATCCAGACCTAAAACGTTGGCTACATAAATAGCACGTCCCATACCGCCTTCGTCCGGGCTGATGACCATCATATGGTTGGAATCTAACTGCAGATCCTTCACATTGCGAAGCAGACCCTTGATGAACTGATATGCAGGCTGTACAGTCTCGAAACCGTGCAGAGGAATTGCATTTTGTACACGGGGATCGTGAGCATCAAAAGTGATGATGTTGTCTACTCCCATGCTTACCAGCTCCTGCAGTGCCAGTGCACAGTCCAGAGACTCACGGGAAGTTCTCTTGTGCTGACGACTCTCGTACAGGAAAGGCATGATGACCGTAATACGACGGGCCTTACCACCGACTGCTGCGATGATACGCTTCAGATCCTGATAGTGATCATCGGGAGACATATGATTCTCATTACCACACAGGGAATAAGTCATGGAGTAGTTCAGTACATCTACTAACAGGTAGAGATCGGTACCGCGGACAGATTCTAAGATCTGACCCTTTGCTTCACCGGAACCGAAACGGGGTACTTTTGCGTCCAACAGATAAGAGCCTCTCTGATAACCTGCAAAAGCCAGAGATTCTTTGTGCTCGCTTTCTCTTTCTGCTCTCCATTTTACAAGATACTGGTCTACCTTTTCGCCTAAAGGCTTACAGCCGGGCAAGGAAATAATGCCCAGAGAGCCTACCGGGATAGTCTCCAGATTTCTTTTTTCTTCACGATTCGCCATTGGGGTAATCCTCACTTTCTGATTCTGTATACTGTTCCGTTCATACAATTAATTGTCAGATATATTTTGCATACGCTTTTTGTACATGCGAATATCCGGACCGGTCAGTTTACACAGGTCATAATGACTTGTGATGCGGGAAAATACACGGTCGGAATAACGGTCACGTAATTCTTCCAGACTCAAATTTGTAGAGATGATTGTGGAGTTTTTCCGCAAATGCCTCTCATTCAGACAGGAGAACAGCTGGGATGCCACAAAAGTATTGGTCATCTCCGTGCCGAGGTCATCAATGATCAGCAGATCACAGCTGTAGATATCCTCGTAGAATCCGGAGAGAGCTTCCTTTGCCCCGGCGTTAAAAGTATAACGGGCAAGGGTATCAAATAACCCGGAAGCACTGAAATAGATCACAGAATGCCCGCTCTGCAGCAATTCACTGGCGATACATCCCGACAAAAAGCTTTTGCCAGTACCTACTGTACCATAAAAGAATAAATTGTGGTAGTCTTGTTTGAAGTTTTGTACAAAATTGTGACAGACATCGACGCATTTTCGAAAATGCGCCAGATCTTCTCCCTGATAGTATTCGTAAGACAGGCTGGAAAAATTCTCGGAAGCGATCATGTCCCGGATATGAGACTGCTCATAGAGAATATCCAGTTCCTGCTGATGAAAACAATGACATTTTTTGCGAAGACCATTGTCGCCTTCGATATAACCGGTATCCTTACAATCCGGGCAGGTGTAGACCGGTTCTAAATAATCGGCAGGATAACCGGCCGAGACGAGCAATTCCTTTTTCCGGCGGGAAATATCCTTCAGAGAAAAGCGCAGCCTGGTAAGCGCCTCATCATCACCGTTTAATAAAAGCTTTGCCTGGGCTACGGAGAGTTCACCAACAGATTCATCCAGCCTGCCGTATTCTGGAAGCTTTGTATAGACCTCTAGACGGCGCTGCTCCGCCAGATGACGATTGCGGTCCCTGGTCTGTTCGTAGTCTTTCATAATGGAATTGTATTGTGCGTTAGTCAGTGACACGACATGTTCCCCTTTACCTGCAAATATTTCGGTTAATTACTTAAAATTTCTTTTTCCAGAGCGGCAAAGTCATAACTGTTCTGGGCAAATTGCGTGAAACGGTTGGAGGATGCGGCAGCAGGCTTTGTGGCCTTTTTCTTCTGGTAAGTGGCATCCGCCTGCTGGATATCCGTCTTATGATGGATCCCTGCGTCTTTCCAGCTGCTTAAGATTCCTTCAGCATACTCGAAACGATGTCTGTCCGTAGCAAGGGAACTGCGCTCGCAGGCTTCCAATATAATATCGGTACTGAAGCCGTACTCTCTGGTCCAGCGATTGATGAATTCCAGTTCCTTTGCTGTGGGAGCAGTACTGCGTCCTAAGCTGTTCATGATGGAATAGACATTTTTATCGTAACGGGTAGAGAATTTTTGCGCCTGTTTTGGCGTGGTGATCCCCTCCTCTGCCCAGTTGACAGCAACTTTTTCTATGTATTTGAAATCTTTCTTTCCACGTTCTACGCAGTACTGCAGCAGATAATCGATCAGATCATCCGAAAAATGCAGCACATCTGTGAAGAACAGAATCGTTTTGATCTCGGAGGGGGTCAGAGGTTTACCGATATATGCTTCTGCGATGAACAAAAGCTGGGAAGTCTCTTCTCTCTCTTTAAATTCCCGCAACTGATCCAGGGAATAGGCGGGCTTGGTATAGACAGGAGTTGCCTCCTGCGGTGTAGTCTGCACACGCTGTGCAGCAGCGCTGATCATGGAGCTTCCTGCAGTATTCTGCGCCTGTACGGAACCGGAAGTTAACAGTACATTGTGCTGGGGGGCAGGGGTGGCCTGGGCGCTCAGATCACGGAGATGGATACCTACCAGAGCCTTATTCTCATCAAAGTCCAGATCCAGAATCTGCTGCTTCTCCCAATATTTCAATGCACGGATCACATCCTTTTCCGTGTGGTTGAACTTGTCCGCAATTCCGGACACACTGATGGCCTGATCCGCATTCAGCATGCGCAGCAGATAGAAATAGACCTTCAGCTGTGCGTCGTTGGCATCCTTCATATATTCATCAATAAACAGATTGGACACTACCGTCGAATCTGCATAATTATCCTTATAGAGCGCTATTCGTGCCATAACACACAATACCTTCTTTCACAAATTTCACAAATCATTCCTTTTTCAAAGTAAGACAAAGTATAGCATAAGACCTGTGAAAAAGAAATAGTCAATTTGCCGGAAAACCTTGTAAACACTGGGCTTGCGGACACGCGAAGCAAAATGTGGAAACGGTGGATATTGTGGATACCTACAGACGGTGTATCGGAAAAAGCTTATATATCGGCAAATATGCGTCAAAATTCGACACGGAATTATCCACAAGGAAACAATAAAATATCCACAGGGAAAGAAGGGATAATCCCCAACATTCTCTGTGGATAATGTGGATAACTATTTGCCGAGCAGGTTTTCACCGATTTTTACTACATCTCCGGCACCCATAGTTATCAACAGGTCACCGTTTATGCAATTTTCTAATAAAAAGTTTTCAATTTCATCAAAAGAAGGAAAATAGTAGCATTCATGCCCCAGTGCCCGGATCTCTGCCTGCAGGGTCTCAGAACTGATTCCCAGGGTGTCGGTTTCGCGGGCAGCATAGATATCTGCCAGGACGACCTTATCTGCCAGACTTAAGGCTTTGGCGAAATCTTTCATAAACGCCTTGGTCCTGGTGTAGGTATGGGGCTGGAAGACGCACCAGAGAGTCTTGTGAGGGTAGTTGGCTGCGGCATGCAGAGTGGCTGCAATCTCTGTGGGATGATGCGCGTAGTCATCGATAATGGTAACGCCACCGATGGTTCCCTTATATTCAAATCTACGGTCCGTGCCCGTGAAGCCGTGAAGTGCGGAAGCGGTAATTTCACGGTCAATCGACAACAGATCAGCTAATGCAATGGAAGCTACTGCATTGCAGACATTGTGTTCTCCGGGAACCTGCAGGGAAAAACTGCCGGATCCCTCGCCATGACAATGAAGCGTAAAGGAAGGATGCCCAAATTCATCATAAGTAATATCCGAAGGATAATAGTCTGCGGCGGAACCGTCACTGTTGACTGCTTCCTTATTAAAAGTAATCACACGGCAGTCAAGATCCCCTGTGATCTCCTGCAGTTTGTCAATGGCACCGTTGATGATCAGGCAGCCGTCTGCGGGCAGGAGCTTTGCAAACTTATGGAAAGAATTTCGGATATCGTTAATATCCTTGAAAAAGTCCAGATGATCCTCCTCAATATTTAAGATTATACCAACCTTGGGGAAAAAACTTAAAAAACTGTTGGTATATTCGCAGGCTTCTGTAACGAACAGGTCGGTACTGCCTACGCGGATATTGCCGCCGATACTTTTTAACATTCCACCGATGGACAGAGTGGGATCTGTGCCGGCATGCAGCAGGATCTCACTGACCATGGATGTCGTGGTGGTCTTGCCATGGGTACCGCTGATAGCGATAGGGGTTTTGTAATTCTGCATGATCTCACCTAAGAGCTGGGCTCTGGTCAGATATGGGATGCCTTTTTCCATCGTGGCGATATATTCGGGATTATCCTTATGGATCGCACTGGTAAATACAACACAGTCGATATCATTAGTAATATTCGCGGCACGTTGTCCATAAAATACAGTAATCCCCTTTCTTTCCAGAGTCTCGGTAAGGGGGCTTTTGGAACGGTCGGAGCCGGAGACACGAAAACCGGCATCCGCAAGGATCTCTGCGAGACCACTCATACTGATACCGCCGATACCTACAAAATAAATGGACGAGGGGTGATTAAAGTCTATCTGATACATGTTGACACTTCCTTAATATAATGTAATGGCATTACTTATTAATTAACATTATATACATATAGACGAAAAAAAACAATCCGTAGGCATGATTTTGAAAAAATGTGTAACATTACAATTTTGCGCAAAGTTGCTCTGTACGAAACTGGTAGAAACTTACAAAAAGATAAAAAATGGAACGACAATTATGTAAAAAATGAATATAAAAATTGTAAAAAGGCAAAAAATCCTAGTAATAAATATTCACTTTCAGGTATTGATGTGATATAATCAGATTATCACATCCGAGGGAAAGAGCAGACGCTTTTTCGAGTCAGATGGATACATCGGATAATAGCCGCAAGCGACTATTTATTACAACAGGTGGAAGGCTAGATAGAGGTGAGGATATGATTAAGAAAGAAATGATAGCCATGCTATTGGCTGGAGGACAGGGAAGCCGTCTTGGTGTTCTGACATCCAAGGTTGCCAAGCCTGCCGTTGCATTTGGAGGTAAGTACCGCATTATCGATTTTCCCCTTTCTAATTGTATTAATTCGGGAGTGGATACGGTAGGCGTACTGACACAGTATCAGCCGCTCAGACTGAATACCCATATCGGGATCGGTATTCCCTGGGATCTGGATCGCAATATCGGAGGTGTGACCGTACTGCCTCCCTATGAGAAGAGTAGCAACAGTGAATGGTATACAGGTACTGCAAATGCGATCTATCAGAACCTGGAATATATGGAGAGCTACAATCCCGAATATGTTCTGATCCTTTCCGGAGATCATATTTATAAGATGGATTATGAAGTTATGTTGGACTTCCATAAGGCCAACAATGCAGAGGTTACCATTGCGGTAATGCCGGTTCCCATTGAGGAGGCAAGCCGTTTCGGTATCATGATCGCAGATGAGAACCATCGTATCACCGAGTTTGAAGAGAAACCGGAACATCCCAGAAGCAATCTTGCAAGTATGGGTATTTACATATTCAACTGGAAGACATTGAAGGAAGCATTGATTGCTATGGCAGATCAGCCGGCACTGGATTTCGGCAAGCATGTCATTCCTTATTGTCATGAAAAGGGAGCTCCGCTGTATGCATACGAGTTCACCGGTTACTGGAAGGACGTAGGTACCTTAAGCTCCTATTGGGAAGCTAACATGGAACTGATCGATATTGTGCCCGAGTTCAACCTGTATGAGGAGTACTGGAAGATCTATACCAAGAGTGAGATCCAGCCCCCCGATTACATCGCTGGGGACAGTGTGGTAGAGAGAAGTATCATCGGCGAAGGTTCCGATATCTATGGAGAGGTATATAATTCCGTCATCGGATGCGGCGTAACGATCGGCAAGGGAACCGTGATCCGCGATTCCATTATCATGAACCAGACACAGATCGGTGAAGGATGCGAGATCAATAAGGCAATTATCGCAGAGAACGTTGTGGTAGGTAATCAGGTAAAATTAGGTGTTGGTGAAGAAACAGAGAACGATACTGCACCTCATATTTACAACCACGGACTTGTAACCATCGGTGAGAAGAGCGTGATTCCTGACGGTATCAGCGTAGGCAAAAACTCAGTGATATCCGGAGTGACAGCTGCTGCAGATTATGAGGATTCCCAGCTCGCAAGCGGCAAAACATTAATTAAGGCAGGTGAATAGCAGTGAGAGCGATTGGAATTATTTTAGCAGGCGGTAACAATCACAGAATGCGGGAACTCTCCCAGAAGAGAGCAATATGCGCTATGCCTATCGCAGGCAGCTACCGTAGTATTGACTTTACACTGAGTAACATGACCAACTCTCATATTCAGAAAGTGGCAGTATTTACCCAGTATAATGCAAGAAGTCTGAACGAACATCTGAACTCCTCCAAATGGTGGGATTTCGGACGCAAACAGGGTGGATTGTATGTATTCACTCCCGCTGTGACAGCAGAGAACAGCAACTGGTACAGAGGAACAGCGGATGCTATTTATCAGAATCTCAGCTTCCTAAAGAATAGCCATGAACCTTATGTGGTCATTGCTTCCGGTGACTGTGTATATAAGCTGGATTATAATAAGGTGCTGGAATATCACATTGAGAAAAAGGCAGATATCACTGTAGTCTGCCGTGATATGGAAGCCGGTACCAATGTAGAGCGTTTCGGTACGATCCGCATGAATGAGGAAAGCCGTATCGAAGAATTTGAGGAAAAGCCTCTGCAGGCCAAGACCAATACCATCTCCTGCGGTATTTATGTGGTACGTCGGCGACTGCTCATTGAGATGATCGAGAAGTGTGCTGAGGAAGACCGCTACGATTTTGTAAGAGATATTCTGATCCGCTACAAGGATCTGAAGAGAATCTACGGATATAAGATCAAGGATTACTGGAGAAATATCGCATCGGTAGACGATTATTACAGTACCAACATGGATTTCCTGAAAGCAGATGTGAGAAATTACTTCTTCAAACAGTATCCGGATGTATATTCCAAGGTAGACGATCTGCCTCCCGCAAAATACAATCCCGGTTCCCAGGTGCGCAACAGCCTGGTATCCAGCGGATGTATCGTGAATGGTGTGGTAGAGAATTCCGTCATTTTCAAAAAGAGCTATATTGGCAATAATTGTGTGATCAAGAATTCCATTATCCTCAATGACGTATATATTGGAGATAACACGCATATTGAGAATTGTATTGTGGAGAGCCGTGATACGATCCGGGCAAATTCGTACTTTGTGGGAGAAGGCGAAGTCAGGATTGTAGTAGAACGTAATGAAAGGTATGTCATTTAAGTGATCCGGATCCGAGATCGTTACAGTGCGGAAAAATGCGTAGGGATTACTGCAACAATACCAAGGGGGTTAGCAAATGCAGATTACAGATGTACGTGTTCGTAAGATCACCAAGGAAGGCAAGATGAAAGCGGTTGTATCCATTACACTGGATGACGAATTCGTAGTGCATGATATTAAAGTGATCGAAGGCGAAAAAGGATTATTCATTGCAATGCCCAGCAAGAAGGCAACGGATGGAGAATATCGGGATATTGCACATCCCATCAATTCTTCCACCAGAGAGAATTTACAGAAAGTAATCCTGGAGAGTTACGAGAAAGCATTAGAAGAGCCGGAAGAGGCAATTTAAATCATCAAAAGACATATAAAAACTGCTGTCGTCAGAGAAATCTGCGGCAGCAGTTTTTTACGCGGAAAATTAAAATCTTTGATAAGCACACAATCCATTTTCAAAATGAAGTCTGTCAATTAACTCCAAAGAACCGCCGACTCTTCGATACAATTCAATGGTTCCGACAGCAGTGCCGCCCTCCCATAGAGGAGCGGGAGAGACTTTTCCATCCGGATTTTCATAGAGCAGGGGCATCATCTGTTCCTTACTGCAACTTCCTGAGATGCGTATGACGGAAGTACGGTTCTGCGCTTTGAAATGCCAGATAAAACGTTTGTTGGTTTCTTTTACCTTCCATTTGCAACGGGGCAACGTAAGCGGTTTGCCGAAATGATATTCGAAATCTTCTCCGGTATAAGTCAGCTGCATCAGGATTCTTCGCCGCATGGGGAAAAATAAAAACTTCGGACAACAGCCGTCGATGGCGAGAGCGGAATGTTTCAGCTCACGACCACTGCGTTCACTGATCAGATGACCGGAAGCAAACTGCAGCCATGGCTGATTGTAGCTGCGTCCCCAATGCTTGTCTGCATAGCCGTAGGAAGTCTCCGGTGTAATATCATAGGTGACACCGTTTAAATTAACAGTACCACGGAAAAAGGTCCGGATTCCTTCACCGTGCCAGAAGCTTTCCAACGCATGAATCACCGTAAAAAACGCATTTGCAATATATCCGGTATGGCAGGCTACCGCCTTGTGCATTTCCAGATCCCATACAAAACTGCCGGCATCGGTCATCAGAGAGCGATGCCGTGCGGTATCCTCGGAGATCTCGATGGCACCACTGATGCGATTTTCACTTAAGACACATTCCTCGATCTGCATATAAAAAGGATCCTGTGCTACCTGTAGAGAGGTCATGGGATAGTAGGACTGCAATTGCAGCCCACCGTCACCGTTCTTAGGGAAAACGCCTGCTTTGATACAGACATAAGAAGGCTTCATGCCATGACGTTTGTAATAGGGGTGTTGTCCGAGAATCGGCTGTGTGGTTCCGAGAGCCGGATTCAGAATACTATATTCCACAAAAAAAGTGCGGGTCTCCTGTGTCGTGGGACAAACGCCCTGGAAAGAATGCCACCAGCGCATGTAACCACGTTTTGCATCAGAACCCCGCAACATATATGCATTTCGTTTCAGATCAGATAAATTCATTGATGAAAGACTCCCCCGCTTTAGTACCCCTTAAAACAACATTTCGTAGATAACGTCTATATTATAATACTATATATTGTGAATGACAAGGGTGTCGGAAGAATCTTAAGAAAGTTTTAGAGATTTTCTTTGATCCGGATATCCACCGCGGTATAATTGTATTCCTTCTCCGGAGTCTCTCCGGTGGTCAGATAGGCGAACAGCAGGGAAAGCGGTTTGCTGCCCTGAATTTTTGGCTGCTGGCAGATAATAGCGGCAATCGTGCCATTTTCCAACATCTGTCTCGTGGTAGGGACCAGATCGAAAGCAATGATCCGGACGGAACCTTTTCGCTCCAAAGATTCCACACTGCGGCAGCCGCCATAGACACCGCCGGCAGCAAAAAACAGCGCATTGATCTCGGGGTGTTCTGATAACAGTGCAGTGGTCTTCTCGTAGCTTTCCACTTCATCGTCGTGGATCTCCACCGTGTCTATCACGTGGATCCGGTCACGGTAAGGGACTAAGGTTTTCATAAATCCGGAAATGCGCTCCGTATGGCAGAGGATATTGGAAGAACCGGTGACGATTCCAATGTTTACCGTACCGGAAGTCATCAGCTGTAAAAGCCCGGCGGCAGTGGCACCACTGCGGGTATAATTGCTGCCCACATAAGCGAGGCGTCTGGAATTTTCAATGTCTGTATTCAGCGTGACGACGGGGATGCCTTGTTCATATAACGCATTGATACGGTTGCGGATCCGGGCGTCATTATAAGGAGTCATGGCGATGCCGTTTACCTCTTCCGCCAGTAGCTCGTCGATTGTCTGCAGCTGTGCCTCCACACCGAAGGAGATCTGCTTTGTAATTACAGTGCAGTTGTAATTTGCCAGCTCTTCCGCTTTTTCATCGATTCCTGCCAATACATCCTGGAAAAAGGGATTCCCGGTGGAAAACAGAATGACGCCTAACTTCAATCTCTTTTTCTGGGCAGCCAGGACCAGACCGGCACGATTGGGTTTATAGTCCAGTTCTTTTGCTATTTTTCTGATTTTCTCAGCAGTTTCCGGGTTTACTGCGCCGCGATCATTCAAGACACGGTCCACGGTGCCGCGGGATACTCCGGCAAGAGCTGCAATTTCTTTGATTGTAGCCATAAAAAGCCCCCTATATTTTGTTATAAAAGTATCACAATTTCCACATAAAGTCAATGAATGTTGCACACTTGTCCGAGCACGGTTTGGATAGACGGACATCGGGAGCATACAGCTTCACTTTTTAGAGAAAATCATAGGAAAAATAAAATTTCTACTTGAAAATATTTCTCACAGCAGTTATGATTAAAACATAGCGTGCACGAGCACACAAAGGCGGCGAAACGGAAGCAAACAGTAAACATAAATAAAATGAAACTTATGGGACAAAAAATGCCGTACAGATAAAAATGGGAGGAAGAGTATGCTATATATTGGGATTGATCTTGGTACGTCAGCGGTAAAACTGTTGTTAATGGATAGTCAGGGGAATATTTGCAATATTGTATCCCGGGAATACCCCTTGTATTTCCCGCATCCCGGCTGGTCGGAACAGAATCCTCAGGACTGGTATGAACAGACCATGGAGGGCATCCGGGAACTTTTAAAAGACGCAGACAAGAATCAGGTGGCAGGCATCAGCTTTGGAGGACAGATGCATGGACTTGTCATTCTGGACGAGAAGGATCAGGTGATCCGTCCGGCGATTCTATGGAATGACGGCAGAACCACCGAGGAGTGTGACTACCTGAACAACGTGATCGGCAAGGATAAGCTGTCGGAGTATACCGCGAATATCTCCTTTACCGGTTTTACCGCACCGAAGATCCTCTGGGTGAAAAAGAATGAGCCGGAGAATTTTGCAAGGATCAAAAAGATCATGCTTCCGAAGGATTACATTGCGTATAGGCTGACCGGTGTACATTGTACGGATGTATCGGATGCTTCCGGTATGCTCTTGTTTGATGTGAAGAATCGCTGCTGGTCAAAGGAAATGTGTGAGATCTGCGGTGTGAGGGAAGAGCAGCTGGCGACCTGTTATGAAAGCTATGAAAAGGTGGGCTGCGTATTGCCTGAGGTGGCAGACGAACTTGGACTTCCGCACAATGTAGTGGTAGCGGCGGGAGCCGGAGACAATGCGGCAGCGGCTGTGGGAACCGGAACCGTTGGGGATAATATGTGTAATATTTCTCTGGGAACCAGTGGAACGATTTTTATCTCTTCTGATCATTTCGGTGTGGATCAGAACAATGCTCTGCATTCTTTTGCACATGCAGACGGTCATTATCATCTTATGGGCTGCATGTTAAGTGCTGCATCCTGCAATAAGTGGTGGATGGATGAGATCATCGGAACGAAGGATTACGCCGCGGAACAGGCACAGATCAGTAAGCTTGGAGAGAATCATGTCTATTTCCTGCCGTACCTCATGGGTGAGCGTTCTCCACATAACGATCCCAATGCCAGAGGTACCTTTATCGGCATGACCATGGACACCTCAAGAGCCGATATGACCCAGGCGGTATTGGAAGGTGTAGCATTTGCCCTGAGAGATTCTCTGGAGGTGGCGAAATCTCTGGGGATCCATCTGGAACGGACCAAGATCTGCGGCGGCGGAGCGAAGAGCCCGCTGTGGAAGAAGATGATCGCCAACATCCTGAATCTGAAGGTGGATGTGATTGAGAGTGAAGAGGGTCCGGCCATGGGCGGTGCCATGCTGGCAGCGGTAGCCTGCGGCGAATATGCAAGTGTGGAAGAGATCGCAGAGAAGTTTGTGAAAGTCACAGGAACCGTAGAACCGGATCCGGAACTGGTGGCAAAATATGAAGACCGCTATCAGAAATTCCGCCAGATCTATCCGGCATGCAGACCGCTGTTTGAGATCATTAAATAACGCGTAGAAAAATCAAACAACAACATAATAAAATGAACCTCGTAATTTTAATTTTGAGCTATAATAGAGAAAGGTTGGTAGAGTAGAATGCATATTTTATCTGTAAAAGATCCTGCATTTCGCAAGTATGGCAGAGTGATCACCAATGTGGATTTTACACAGCTGGTGGAAGAAATGAAAAAGACTCCGGTTCCTGACGGCGTGGTGTACGAGCCCGGGATCAATGCTTTGGAAGCATTACCTGTGAAAAAAGAACTGGAGATCATCACATACGGAGAAATGCCTGTACAGATCGGTTACTGCAATGGCCATAATTCCAAACTGAATGCCGTGGAATATCACAGAAGTTCCGAAATTAATGTGGCAGCAACAGACGCCATTCTGATCCTCGGACAGTTAGCTGATGTGGCAGAGGATTTTACCTATGATACTTCTAAAATGGAAGCATTTTTAGTACCGGCGGGTACCGGTGTGGAAGTCTTCGCTACTTCTCTGCATTATGCTCCCTGCGGCGTAGACGGACAGGGATTTCAGGTGGCAATTGTATTGCCCCAGGGCACCAATTATCCGCTTCAGGGAACCCATCAGAAAGTGGATCATGGCCGCGCTCCCAGTGAGGATGCACTGCTTGCCGCTACGAATAAGTGGTTGATCGGTCATGCGGAGGGCGGACTTTCCGAGGGAAGCTTTATCGGACTGATTGGAGAGAATTTGGATGTCAACAAATAGTGGGCATGATGTAGCAGGGTTTGAACGCTGGATTTCACTCTGTGGATGGGCGGAATCTGCGGTAAAATAAATAATAAGCTAGAGAAAAAGAAAACGAAAACAGGAGGATTACAAAATGAGTAATTTACCCGAAGTAAAAATTGGCGTTGTGGCTGTCAGCCGTGACTGTTTCCCCGAGAGCCTTTCCGTGAACAGAAGAAAAGCTCTGATGAAGGCTTATACCGAGAAGTACGGCACCGACAGTGTCTATGAGTGTCCCGTATGTATCGTGGAGAGCGAGATCCATATGGTGCAGGCATTGGAAGATATTAAGAAGGCAGGTTGTAATGCACTGTGCGTATATCTGGGCAACTTCGGCCCCGAGATATCCGAGACCTTACTGGCAAAGCATTTTGACGGTCCTGCCATGTTCATCGCGGCAGCAGAAGAGACCCAGAACGATCTGGTAGGAGGCAGAGGCGATGCTTACTGCGGTATGCTGAATGCCAGCTACAACTTAAAGCTTCGTAATATCAAGGCTTATATCCCTGAGAATCCTGTGGGAACCGCAGCAGAGTGCGCAGATATGCTGCATGAGTTCATTCCCATTGCAAGAGCTATCGTGGGCTTAAGCGATCTGAAGATCATTTCCTTTGGACCCAGACCTCTGAATTTCTTAGCTTGTAACGCACCGATCAAGCAGCTGTACAATCTGGGTGTGGAGATCGAGGAGAACTCCGAGCTGGATCTGTTCGAAGCTTTCAAGAAGCATGACGGAGATGAGAGAATTCCGGCTAAGGTAAAAGAGATGGAAGCAGAGCTGGGCGCAGGCAATCATAAGCCCGAAGTACTGCCTAAGCTGGCTCAGTATGAGCTGACCCTGTTAGACTGGATCGAGGCGCACAAGGGGTATCGTAAGTATGTAGCGATTGCCGGCAAATGCTGGCCTGCATTCCAGACCCAGTTTGGTTTCGTACCCTGCTATGTGAACAGCCGTCTCACCGGTATGGGAATTCCCGTATCCTGTGAGGTAGATATCTACGGCTGCTTAAGTGAGTTCATCGGAACCTGTGTCAGCGCAGATACCGTAACTCTGTTAGATATTAACAATACCGTTCCCGATGATATGTACGAAGAGTCCATCAAGGGTAAATTTAACTATACGCACAATGATACCTTCATGGGCTTCCATTGTGGCAATACCAACTCCAAGAAGCTGACCTCCTGCAACATGAAGTACCAGATGATCATGGCAAGAACCCTTCCCGAAGAAGTTACCCAGGGTACTCTGGAAGGAGATATTCTTCCCGGAGACATCACCTTCTACCGCTTACAGTCTACTGCAGACAGCAAGCTGCGCGCTTACATTGCACAGGGTGAAGTCCTTCCCGTTGCGACCAGATCCTTCGGCGGTATCGGTATTTTCGCTATTCCCGAGATGGGACGTTTCTATCGTCACGTACTGATCGAGAAGAACTTCCCTCACCACGGTGCCGTAGCATTCGGACACTTCGGCAAGGCTCTGTACGAAGTATTCAAGTACATTGGCGTACCCGTAGAAGATCTGAATTTCAACCAGCCGAAGGGAATGCTGTATCCTACGGAGAATCCTTTCGCGTAAAAAGAACTTAAGTAACTGGCAAGTTAACTAACTTATTGGCTAGCCTACCGTAGCCTCGATTGCATATAAGAAACGCTGACATCGCGGTGTGCTTTAGCACACTTTGCTCGGGCGCAGACGTAGCGGTACATAAGCGAGGAAAGTACCCTCGCAATGCGTCCGCAGGACGCTATGGTACCGACGTCTACTTACGGTCAGCTTATTCTTATATGCAACCGGGGCTACTGGTTTACTGAAAACTTTAGAACCATAGAACTCCCAGAGTGAGCAGATAACTCTGGGAGTTTTTGTTTGTTCAGAGTGTTTTGGGTCTATACAGAAAAATTGCATTAAATAATCCCTTTTTTCTGGCTATATCTATAGAAATATCCCCCAAATGGGTCTATACAAAAAAACTTGCTCAGGAGATACTCAAAATAAGAAAAATAAGTATCTCAGAAGGAAATTTTTCTGTATAGCCCCACTTTTCTTATTTTGAAGGCATTTGACAGCTTCAAAAGTATCTGGAGAGAAGATTTTCTGCTATAGACCCACGCTATTCATACGATTGTCAGCAAAAGACGTCTTCCATCGTTTGTCTATCGCGGCGTTCGCCACATCACGCCAAAAAAGACAGTGCCCTGTGAGTAAGCTCCCAGGCACTGTCTTATTTTTGCCTATGCGTGGCTATGCTTTCGTAACTTGCTATTTAGCAGGAGATTTCTTCCGGGCTTTCACAACATACACAATGGCGATCACCACATCCACGCAGTAGATAAAACATCCGACTCCCATGAAGATGGCACCGGGCAGGGATACAAGCCCTTCTTTACGCATGCGGACGCTGCAGCCAATGGAACTGATGCCGGTGAGCAGAATCGTCAAAAGATCAATGAGTACCGCCCATAGGAGAAAGCCGATACCCCAGACACTCATGGCAAGTCCGATAAAGCCGAGAATAAAGTGCATGATATAAGCGGGAATCTGCACACATTTGATGATCAGGTTCATTCTTGCCGCCTGCCTTGCGGTCATTTTCCCCTTCGCTGCCTGCACCGCATTGACGATCACGATGATAAAGGAATACAGATTATAAATCACTGCAACGATCAACAGCCCAATCAGTGCGACATCAGTGTAATCTTCCGGCAGAATACCTGCGAACAATAAAAAGATAGCAAGAATCAATACATAAATATAAGGATAGATAATTACAGGTATCATTTTCAGATACTTCAAAAATTCGTTCATGATAATTCCCCTCTCACAATAATAATCCTCGTAAAAAATAACAAAAAGAGTATAGCAAAAAAGCATAAAATGTGCAAAAAAAGATATTGCTTTTTTGGAGCGCCGCGTATATACTCTCAACGATAGAAATAACAGGAAACACTGATAAATTCAGTGCCTGCGGTTGATTTGAAAAATGGAGAGGTTATTACCATGACGAAAGATCTGACAAAAGGAAGCCCCATGAGACTTATCATCAGTTTTGCGGTACCGTTACTGTTCGGTTTTCTGTTCCAACAGTTTTACAATCTGGTGGATACGATGATCGTAGGACGGTTTCTGGGAGTAGACGACCTGGCAGCGGTAGGCTCTACTGGTTCCATCAATTTTCTGGTGATCGGTTTCTGCATGGGTGTCTGTAACGGATTTGCCATCCCTGTATCTCATAAATTTGGTGCCGGAGATTATGTAGGCATGCGTAAGTATGTGGCGAACTGTGCCTGGCTGGGACTGGTATTTTCCGTGGTTATGACCGTGGTGACGGCAATTCTGTGCCGGAATATTCTGGTCTGGATGAAGACACCGGCGAATATTATTGATGGGGCTTATGATTATATTTTTATTATTTTCATCGGTATCCCTACTGTGTATCTGTATAATATCGTGGCAGGCGTGATCCGTGCTACCGGCGACAGTAAGACTCCCGTGGTATTCCTGGTGTTGTCTTCCATTATTAATATTGTGCTGGATCTGTATTTTATTATCTCCCTGCACATGGGCGTGGCTGGGGCAGCCTGGGCAACGGTGATCTCCCAGGGAGTCTCCGGTGTGGCGTGTCTGGTCTATATGGTGAAAAAGTTCGAGATCCTGCGGATCCGCAGGGAAGAATGGAAAGTGGACGGACATATGATGATGGTGCTGTGCGGCATGGGCGTTCCCATGGGATTACAATATTCCATTACCGCCATCGGCAGCGTTATCTTACAGACCGCCGCCAATACATTAGGCTCAGCGGCAGTTGCGGCCATGACCGCAGGCGGCAAGATCGGTAACTTTTTAGCCTGTCCTTTTGATGCCATGGGTTCCACCATGGCAACCTACGGTGGACAGAATGTGGGCGCCGGTAAACTGGATCGTCTCGGCAAGGGACTGAAATCCTGTGTAACACTGGGTGTGGGATATTCCGTCATTGCTTTTCTGATCGCCGTATTTTTCGGCGGTCCGCTGGCGCAGCTGTTCGTGGACGGCGGCGAGGCAGAGATCATTGCCAACGTGCGTGCTTTTCTGTTATGGAATACAGCATTCTATATTCCGCTTGCACTGGTGAATATTGTCCGCTTCCTGATCCAGGGCATGGGTTTCCCGAAATTCGCAATTTTAGCGGGTGTCTTCGAAATGATCGCCAGATCCTTGGCAGGCTTTGGACTGGTGCCCATCATCGGCTTCACCGGGGTATGCCTGGGCAGCCCCATTGCATGGCTGATGGCAGATGCCTTCCTTATTCCGGCTTATTTCCATGTGAGTAAGGTGCTGCAAAAGAGGATGGTGCCGCAAACGGATGTCCCACAGGCAGTTTGACAACACGACGGTCGTAAGTCACCAGACCGTTGACTTCTTCCTCCACATCGGAGAGCTGCGTGTATACCGCACCGCTCAAGCCCTTTGAGATCAGAGGAAATAACTGGCTGGAAAATAACTGCTTCAGGGCAGCAGCCATTTCTTCCGGGGTGTCGTACTTTTGATATCCATAGACGCGGTTCACACTGGAATGCCCAGCGATATGGCAGGCGTAGCCACCATATTCCGAGATAACGAAAGCCCTTTTTCCATCCAATTTTACCTGTAACGGACGGAAGTAGTTATGAATACTGCGGAAATCCCCGCCTTTCTGGTCAAACCAGCCGCTGGCATGGTCTACCGGACGGGTGGGGTCTTTTTTTGCCACCATTTTCGCGATACGGGCGGCATCGAACTGCCCCCAACCCTCGTTGAAAGGCACCCACACGGCAATGGAAGGCACATTGTACAGATGATCTATGGTGTCTAAACATTCCTGCTCCCAGCTTTTCCGGCCTTCCTCGGAGCTGCGGGAGAACAGTTCGTAATGATTGTCCTTCGTGTGGGCGGACATGTGGGGGAACAATGTTGGCATATAACACACCCAGGGCATATGATAGGTAGAGCCACCGCTGACCATATCCTGCCATACGATCATTCCCAGACGATCGCAGTGGTAATACCAGCGCAGAGACTCGATCTTGATATGTTTCCGGAGCATGTTGAAGCCCAGGCCTTTTGCAAGGTTAATATCATAGACAAAGGCCTCATCGCAGGGAGCGGTCATCAGTCCGTCGGACCAGTAGCCCTGATCCAGGATCCCATGGAGAAAATAGGGCTTGTGATTCAGGCAGAAGCGGGGGATACCCTTAGAATCTCGCTCTACGGAGTAGCAGCGCATGGCAAAATACCCTTCCACGGTATCACCATCGGCAGTCAGAGTAAAGGGATACAGCCAGGGGTGTTCCGGACTCCAGGGCTTGAAATTCACAGGCTCCGGTGCATCAGCGGGATCTGCTGCGGAATAGGTGACGCTGGCGGGAAAAGAAAGTACTACCGTGGTATGCGTGAGCCCAAAGGAATCCTGTTGCTCAGAAATTTTACGTACACGCATCCGCGTGAGTGAACCGGTATTTTCCTGCGCGAGGGTTCCGTCGCAGGAGGGGGTACTTACCTGGAATTCCAGATGGTTGAACGGCTTCGGAGAACACAGAACGAAGGTTACGGAAGCCTTGTTGTACTCCGGAGTGATCTTATAATTGATCACATAGTTTTCCGGAACCCATTCGTACCAGACACTCTGCCAGATGCCGCTCTGGGCAGTGTAGAACATGCCGCCGCGGTTCAGGGTCTGCTTTCCCCTGGTGGCGTAACCGGTGTCGGTCAGATCCCGGACTTTTACGTAGAGGGATACAGGATCCTCATTTACATACTCCGTGATGTCTAAGGAAAAAGGAAGGTAGCCGCCACTGTGGATGCCAAGCTGCTTTGTGCCGAGGAAAACGGTTGCCTCCTGATCTACCGCGTCAAAATGCAGAATGCAGTGCATGTTTTCCTCTTTTTGGGAAAGCTCTTCCGTGGAAAAAGAAAGTTCCCGGTGGTACCACAGGTACTCCGTGGGCTCCAGCCGTCTATGAACTCTGGAAAGCAGGGCTTCCGGAGAAAAAGGAACCCGGATGATACCCTGAGCGGTAAAATGTGCAGGATCCTCCGAGGAACTGCTTCCATCTGCGGGCACAAAGGCATATTCCCAAAGACCGTTCAGCATATGATAATCTGTACGTCTCATCTGCGGCCGGGGATATTCGGACAGGATATCATCATAAGAACCGGATCGCATCAGCAATTCCCCCCAGGGAGTATAGAGAGGATGCAGGGTATCCTCCGGGTGTGCCTGATTCAGATTCGCAGCAGCATCTTTTAAGTTCATGCGAAAACCTTCTTTCCTAAAATAGATTATTTATAGTATACTACATTTGGAAGCATAGCACATGAAAAATGATACGATTCTTTGAGAAAAAAGTTTAGATAAGCCATCCAGAGAATTAATTCTGAAAAAATGAGGTAGTACAGATGAATATATTGACTGTTGACAATATTACCAAAAGTTATGGAGTACGCAAGATTTTTGACGGAGCCTCCTTTTTCCTACAGGAAGGGGAAAAGGCCGGAATCATTGGTATTAACGGAACCGGCAAATCTACACTATTAAAAATAATTGCCGGGCTGGAAGAGACCGATGACGGTACCGTGATCAAGGCAAATCACTGTCTGGTGCGTTATCTGCCGCAGAATCCGGAGTTCGCACCGGAAGAGACCGTACTGGAAGCGGTGCTGCGGGGCAATCGCGTGGAGGAAAACGCAGGAACCATCGAGGCGGATGCCAAAAGCATGCTGACAAAACTGGGTGTTACGGAATTTGACCAGCCCTGCGGGCAGTTGTCCGGCGGACAGCGCAAGCGTCTGGCACTGGTATCGGTACTGTTGTCTCCGGCGGAGATCCTGTTATTGGACGAGCCTACCAACCATCTTGACAATTCCATGTCCGACTGGCTGGAGGAGCAGCTGCGCCGCAGAAAAGGTGCCATGATCATGGTCACTCACGACCGGTATTTCCTGGACAGCGTCACTGACCGGATCCTGGAGCTGGACAAGGGGAAGATCTATTCTTATGATGCCAACTATTCCGGCTATCTGGGACTGAAAATGCAGCGGGAAGAGATGGCGCAGGCCAGTGAGAAAAAGCGTCTGAACATTTTACGGAATGAGCTTGCCTGGGTGCAGCGCGGTGCCAGAGCCCGCTCCACGAAGCAGAAGGCGAGATTACAGCGTTTTGAGGAACTGAAAAA
>ERZ791919.1418-NODE-1418-length-20669-cov-9.856505_pt1 | contig 20669 bp, 16 predicted proteins | sample MGYA00510137_ERZ791919 | MGnify/ENA primary metagenome ERZ791919 (study PRJEB30046, sample SAMN00792059) | human gut metagenome | study: EMG produced TPA metagenomics assembly of the A metagenome-wide association study of gut microbiota in type 2...
ACGATGCCATCAATGCCAGCAACGATGCAGGCGAGTCCACCGCGTTCATCGAGTTCATGCTCTCCACCATCAAAGCATCGCTCATCGACGCCATCCATACGAGTGATGCAATTAGCGCCGGAAAGATGGACAAGAAAACTCTGCGCTGGCAGAAGATTGAGCAGTTCTTGCAGACGCATGAATATATCATGAACGCCGATGTGCGGGAGCTGTGTGGGGTTTCAGCAGCGACGGCGAATAGAATTTTGGCAGAACTGCTGGAAAGTGGGAAGTTAAACAGAAGTCGAGTCTATGGACATTGGGCGTACAAATTATCAATTATTTGAGGAGGATCTTCATATGGAACCTAAAGTCAATTCGGTGCCGAAAGAGAAGATGCTTGAGATGAAACAAGCATTTCTATCTAGTGCCATTTCAGACATTTCTTCTTACATTCAGTTATCAGATACCAAGGTTTCAATAATTATGGCAGCAATGGTGGCACTGATTGCCGTTGCCGCTTCTTGTTTCGAACCAATATCCCAAATTCTCGTTAAAATTAAGCCTTGTAGTTGGGTGGGTGTTTCATTACTCATCTGCACAATCCTACTCATTATTTGCCTAATTACTCTGTTTGTATTTGGCATTCTAACTATACGAGGGCATTCATCAAATATCGGCTACAAATCAAAGTGGTTTCTGCCTCAATCAACGACAGAGTATTCCTTTGATATGTACAAAAAAGATGTCCAGTTGATGTGCGATGAAGATGTGATTGAGAATCTAGCAGCCGAACTTTATAAGTTAAACGACATTCATAGGCAAAAGTTGCGAACAAACAAGTGGGTAATACGTTCTTTTTCTGCAACATTAATTTTAGCGACTATCATTTGTGTACTGCTTACAATATCTGCACTATAAGGAGAAAATCATGTCTATCGATATTGATGCCATTTATAGAAATACATACAGCCACTACATGCAGGCTAAAAAGAATATTCCCACGTTAGAAATGTTCGAGCATCGTGCAGACGCTGCCATTTCGGATGCTATTCCGGGATTTGAAGCAGACAAGCTTGAGTTTGGTTCATATGATAAAGAAAATTACGCAGTACTTTTTGTGGACATGCGCCGTTCCACAAAACGAGCACAGGATGTAGGCGCTGAAAAGACATTTTTGACCATGCACGTTTTCCTTACGGCACTCCTGGAGGTTGTAAAGCATTATCATGGTAAAGTAATTGATATTATGGGTGATGGTTTAATGGTTTTTTGGGGTGGATCTGCTGCAAGGAATAAGGACAATATGGTCAAATCAATTGCCGTTCAAAATGCTGGCTTATGTGGCCGAGATATGCTAAAGATTCGTGAAGCTGTGATTAATCGAATTATCGAGGCTGAAAATCTTGGACCGCAAATAAGTATCGGAGTTGGTGTTACATTCGATAGCGTCATTGTTACCAAAATTGGAATTTCTGGCTCATATGATGTTAAGGCGTTTGGAAATTATATAAATGTAGCTTCCCACTATGCAAGCGAAACGGAAAACAAAGTAAAAGTATCCAAAAAGGTTAAAAACGAGTGGCCTACAAGTAAGGGAGGAGGTATTCGGTTTGTTTCGGTTGGTGATAGCGAAGCGTACTATCTTCAGTCGACATAATAGTATCTGGAGCAGTTTATGAGTGAAAATAAAATTAACAAATTTGAGTTGGATTTACTGTCAACAGCAATTGACAAGATCATGTCCTCTGAGATTATTGAATACTCTACAACAGATAAATTACCTTTAACAAATGATATACCAGACGCAAATAAAATCTATACCGGAAAAGTAACTATGCTTTTTGTCGATATGCGTGAATCTACAAAGTTGCCAGATAAATTTACTCCAAATCAGCTCGTAAAGATTTATAGAAGTTATATTCGGACAGTCGTTCAATCCATTCGGTATTCAGGCGGCGTAGTAAGAGATTTCATGGGCGATGGAATACTTGCAGTTTTTATTGATAATGAAGAGGGAAAATCTGAAGATAAATCTGTGCGGGCAGCTAGATATATTGCAACAGCAATTGACAAGTTCCTTAATCCCGTATTAGATCAAAAATTTAAGCATCGAATATCTTGCGGTATAGGGATACATACAGGAAATATCTCTATTTCTAAAGTTGGAATGAGAGGAAAAGAACAGCAGGATAATGCTGAAAACGAGTTTGGTATTGCTTGGATTGGCAACAGTACTAATCTTGCGTGCAAATTTAGTAGTGTCGTCGATAACGGAACAATTTTTATCAGTGCATCAACATATGCTTCACTTTCTGATATTGACGGAAAACAAAAATGGGAAAAGATTGAGATTTCTAAAGGCGGCAATGTGCTGAGCGGTTATATTGCCAAACGATACTATTTGTCGCTTGAACATGAGATTGAGCCATGCCCAGCTGGGAATAGCGCTAGAACATTAAGGCTAGTCGACCAATTAAAAGAAGAATATCAAAAGCAACTTGCTAACATAGCAAGGGAGGCTATGAAACTAGGAAAAAAAGAACAATCCCTCCAAGCTAAGGAGCATCTGCTTAATTGTGAAGCAGCAGAAATCGAACGAAAAAAAGAAGAAATCATTTTCAGAGAGCAAACCGCTTACAAACAAGAATATCAGTTTCATTGCGATGTACTACGTAGCGGTCATTGTCAATCTACTTATGTAAAAGAGATGGGAAAGGACTTCTGGGAAGACCATCTAACCAATGTACTTTCTGCTGGAATAAAAATTGGGAAAAATGAGCATACAGTAAAACAAGAAATAAGCTATGCAATGGTCAGCATTTACGAAACTCTCGGCTTATACGACAAGGCTTATGATTTTTTAGTAGAACAAGCTACAGGGTGCCCTTGGCTTCTTCTGTCTACCGTTCAAACTATTGTAAAGAAAGTTGGCTATTACGATAGATTATCAACAGCAATTTATATACGACTAGCAGCAAATGATTTATCTCCAGAATGTAGACTTGAATTTGAAAAGATAAGAAACTGGTTGTTTTTAGAGCACTCGCGTTGAAACCAGGGCACAAAATGCCATGGCTTTGATCCCACGGCGTTTTTGTGATGTTTGTAATTCCAAACTTTCCAGCTACACGTCAAAAGACTTTCTTGGAGTACGAACAATCTTGAACTTTGCAAATGCCAAGCCTCTCTATATCTTCCGCATCCGCACTGCTCTATCTCTTGAAATTACGCTAGAGTCGCACATTGCACGATAAGTCATTCATAGATAACTTTATACCCCATTATGCCGCACTATTCACGGCCATAATGGGGTATAACTCATATTTACTGCCAGTTTCGTTTCAGGATCTCACTTTTGAGGTACAGCGTACTCTTTTCCGAGGATTTGATTGGATGGAGCTTTCCTCGTTTCGTCAGGTCGATGATGTTCTGCCGGGAGCAGCCCAAGATCTCCGCCGCTTCCGCTGCGTTGATGACTCTGTGTGCGGCAAAGTTCCGGAAATCAGCAGCCGTCAGAGGGACGCTTTTCCCGATCCGGTAGAGCATCGTATCCGAAACAGTCATGTTCACATCCCAAGCAACGCCGTATCCGCCTGTCTGCATCTGCACATGCTGAAAATAGTCCGGCTTCTTGAGAAGGATCTGAAACGCTTTCGTCTTTTCAAAGTGCTTCTGCAAATCGCACTTCTTCACCACGCCATCCCGGAAAAACACCAGCAGGCAATGATCCTCCAGCGGCAGCACATCCTCGATCCGCTTTGAAAAACGCTTTGTAATTTCTTCCGGAAGTCCCTTCTCATCAATGGGAACGAGATAGTAATCATCCTGTGCGCATCGCCCCATTGCCAGCATCAGTAGCTCGTACTCATCGTATTCTTTCAGATGATTGTCGCGCAAAATCTCGCCTATGTTCTGGCGGTCGGGCGGAACAATCCGCTGCTCCACCCAGATCCTGCTCCAATAAGAATTGACGGCGGTTTCCCCACGCTTCACGAAGGAATCCAGCAGCAACGGCGTTTCCCATGCGTCTGCGTTCTCAGGCAACTCAATATAGAAACGCTTTTCCTGCTCGTAGTACAGGAGGTACGCCAGATTCTTCTGTTCCTGCGCCGATTCATCTCGAATTGCAAAAATCTTCATATGCGCACCACCTTTTCCAGATCATTTCCCATATCTTGTCCTGAAGCGTCTGAGAGATCACGCCGTCCAGTCCTTCCAGTAGAACCTGTCTGTCGCTCTCGTGAAGCGGCGTCAGCTTTGGCATTTTATCCTTCGGAATGATACGCAGGTTATCCCATGTGGACTTCGAGCCAATATAGTTGTTGCAGGGCTTGTCGGCCATCACATCGAATTTTGCCGCCGCTGCATCATCGGAACAGCTGCAAAGAAGCGAAAGTCCATGGTCAAACAGGGGCGCCAGACGAACTGTCTTCTTTCGGCTGTTGCGCAGTACCTCGATATTGGCGCCGTGGCGATCCCGGTTCAGAATCAGATAATCCACGACAAGCATCTGATAAATATAGTCTTTCCAGCCCATGCGAGTGCAAAAATCCAGCGCAGATTCATCCGGCAAAGCCTCCAGCTCCTTGTAGGCATCCAAGGCAATCTTCGATTCGCTCTTTGCCTTGAAATCCTCCGAAGCGCAGAGATATACTTCATGCGCCTTGCCGTCTACGGTCACGTCTGCATGAATCAGTTGGTATGACAAATGCGGAATACCCAGTATCGTCAGCAGCCGGTCAACGATCAATTCGTTCACACACTCATGCCCAATGATGCCGCGTGCTTTATCAAAGTTTGAGAGCTTATAGTAAGTCTTTGTTCCGCCGAGTTCGGAGTATGCTTTCAGAAAAGAACCGGCGGTTCCGGAAGAATTGCGATAAACGGACCACGACAAATACGTCAGGTCTTGCTTTTCTTTCATCAGCTGCATGTGTACCTTCACCTCAAGGTCATTATACCTTTTTGCTTGTCATACGTCAAGTTAATTTTTGCATGCAACTTGTCGTATGACAAGTTTATTCGATTTTATACCTGCATAAAACCGCCGCCCCGAACGGAAAATTGGGGCGGCGGTTTTGTCATGCAAGGCTTCGCAGATATTCTTCCACGTTCTGATACTGAATGCCCTCAACCACTTGGCTTTCCCCGCGATAGAGGACGAACTTTCCGGTGATCGGGCCGTAGCGGTGCTCGGTCTGGGTGCATTTTTCCTCGTCGATCAGGTGGCGGTACTGCTGCTGGACAGCTTCCTCGCTGTGCTTGATCTCGAAAATCCGGCAGGAGCCTGCCTCCGGGTCAAACACCACCATGTCGAATTCGCCCACGGGGAATTGCAGGACAAATACCTGCTTCTTGGGGTTCGCCAGCTTGGTTTCCAGCAGGACGATGTCCTCCAGCATCCGCCCCTTGATCTCGGTCAGGACGCGCTGCTGCACGGCGGTGCGCTCCGCCAGAGACAGGGCACTGAACGTCCCATCCAACAGCAAACTGCGGATCAGTGCGTCCGCCTGTGCATAGCGGAGACCCGGCTGCGCGATCACCGTGCGGCTGAACTTCGTGCTGACATCCGGAAGGTGCAGCACATCGATCTCCCGCGTTAAGTCCAGCAAGTCCAGATACTCCTTGATCTCCGCCGCGTGAACATCGTCCAGCGCCACGGTCTGCTCTGCCCTGTTGCGGATCTCCAGCAGCTTCCGCAGGCTGTCGGTGACAAGCGCAAGGTCGATGCGGTCGAGGATGTCCGTCGGGTTCTTCCGATCCCGGCGCAGGTTGCTGGCGGAAATGCCGAGGTCGTGGGACTTCCAATCCTGCGACAGCACCTCCAGCGTGAAGCGGTGGTTGATGTCCTCCACGACCCGGTTGATGGCGCTGGTCAGCTCGCCCTTCTCGTATAAATCCCGCAGATGGCGGAAATGTCCCTCGTACTGATAGCAGCGCAGGGAGTGCTGGATATTGCGGGCGATGGCGGTGTCCACATATTCGTCGGTACTTTCCTTGCTGGCAAAGGTGGAGGTCTCGTTGTAGTGAACGCCGCCGAGGCTCATGGTGCCGCCGTAGCGGATATACTCGTCGATGCCGCGAACGCCGAGGACAGATTCAAACTCGCGGTAAGGGATGAATGTGGTGTGCAGCAGGATGCAGCGGTCATAGAGCTGCTCGTCCTCGGTAAAGAGGAACCCCAGCGAGTCCGTGCCGGAGAGCACGATCTTCATGCCGCAGGCCGCAAACACGTCAGAAAACAGCGCTGCGCCCTCGATGAAATCCTCCATCAGCGTCACCTCGTCGAGGAACACATAGCGAAAACCATGCCTTTCCAATGCCTTGAGGTCGCGGTTCACGTCTGCCAGTGTGTCTCTTGCGGTGATCTGAATGAACGCTGCCTTGGCAAGCTCTGCGTCGTTCATCTCCGCAAAAATCTGGCGGATCATGGTGGTTTTCCCCGTCCGACGCAGGCCGTAGAGAATGAACACCTTGTCCTGCGGCTTACCGTAGACAAAATCATGCAGCTGCCGGAAGCACTCGCGCCTGCGATAGCTGCGAACAGATGCCGCAAAGGAACGCAGCGCCTCGCCGGTGCGGACATTGGTGGTAAACGCGGAGGCATCCATAGATTTTCCCTTGGGCAGCTGCTTTTTCAGCGCCTTCAGCTCCTGCTCCAGTTCCTTCCGCCGTTCAATCTGCGCACGAAAATTCTCCAATTCGTCAGCAGGAATATACTTCTCACGCCGCTTCTTGTTCTCCGTCCAACGGTGGTAGAAGTACTCCTTGCCGTTGACGGTTTTCTTCGTGACAGAGCCTGAGGGCAGAGCAGAAATCTGCTGCTCCAGCTCCGCCGCACGGGTTTGCATTTCGGATAAGTCCATAGCGCACCTCCTGTGAAATACTATTCTATGCAGGATTATACCCCATTATACCCTCGAAATCAATGGTATAATGGGGTATAATCCTGTTAGTACATGTTGCACTCAAAATTGCAGTAAAGTCAGTCATGAAGTAGTTAATCAACGAGTGTCCTTCCCGCAAAATGTTTTACCACCGAATTTGATCCTATATTTCCCATAGCAAAACGTGACCGGCTTTTCAGATATCTTTATATTGAATGGGCTGGTACTTACTATTAATTTATAAAGGTTAGAAATAGTAAACTCATTTTCTTGGCGCAGATAGCTTGCAGCATACATAATTTGGTACCATTGACTCCATGCACACTTATATGGATAAGGCCCATTTCCAGAATAATTTCCTCTTCGACGTCCAAGTACAAATATACTGATTTTTTTCTTGTCAAAATATTTAACTTTAACACCCAGTTTGCTTGCGATGTCTTCATCAGCGCTATTGCTTAACCATTTTTCAATTATTTCGAGCCACTTTTCTGCAGCGGAATAATAATTACTTCGCTTGCTTTTTAGGGTGAAAGGCGAGTAATCAGCAGGGTCTTGCCATTTGAGTTGAAAAAGTGCAATTTCTCCCGTCTTCTTATCAATCACGACTGCATCAATATCTGTTAAAGTCTTGTTCTTTTCTTTTATAATGACAGGATGTTGTACACAACTGAACCTTGGATCATCAAATACTGTGTACAATTGAGTTCTAAAGACAGCCTCACGTTGATTCACGTTTTTATCCCATGCTTCAGGAAAAAAATTTCTTATATTGTAAAGGATAAAGTCAAATGGTTCATCTAGTAATCCTTTAATCGTTCTGAGGTACTGATGTTCTGATATTTGAATAAATGGAGCGCTTCGAGCATTCCCGTTCGCATAATACCCCATGGTGTCAGGAGATAAAGAAGCTATCCGAAGAATACTCAACGCTGTTTCATCTGAAATGCTGCAGTTTTTACCGATCAGTTGGATCAGATCTTGCTTAACAAAGAAAACGTTTAGCAAATTTTCGATTACTAATTCTTGGTGTTCTTGCATAAGCAAATGCGCACAATAGATATGCTTAATTGCATATCCTGCAAAGTCTACTATAGTATGCACAATATCACCATAGTAGCTCAAGCCAAACTTACAGTCAGGCGGAAACATATCCCATGCTACAGACTGCTGTGCATCTAACAATGCATGCCTATTAAAAAACTGCTCTGTTTCTAGATCATTTGAGTATCCTAAAAAGTGCTTGTCCCAAACAAAAATCCCAGTTTTTAGCTTCTTCAGGATCTCCGACAATTGTTCATCCAGTCTTTGATATTCCTCTTCTTGAAACTGTGCAACCATAGTCGAATACCAGTTGCAGTACTCACTTTCAATTAATTCATTCCAGTGAAATTTCTCCGAAAAACTAACGCGAATGTAATTCCAAAAGGCTCTGCAAGTGTAAAAACCAGCAGTAGAATTTTCAATCAAACTCTGCATCCACCCAATTATTCCGCATGAATATATCAGTTTTGCGTAGAGTTCGAGTTGTTCACGATTCAACGGTTTATGTACTATTCCAGACAATTTGCAAAAGTCTACATCATAGAATTGTCTAATGAATACGGGGTAGCTGTACTCAGTAATCCTATCATTAAAACTTCTCTTGTCCTTCTGTGGTAGTTGCTCGATAAAGTAGCGATCATAAATTGCAATTGCGCTCACAAAAAATAGTTGCTTTTCATATATGTTCCAAAAATTACACAGTTCCTCTAGATTTGCTTTTGCTTGATTTATTATGCTTTGGAATACTTTTAGCGCAGTCGTATCTTTTTTCATAAGACCTTAGCCTCCAAATGCAGAAACTACCCAATACACCCAAAGAAGTACGAAGCATAATGTTGCCTTTTATCGAATATCGAATTCCTCCCTCAGAAGATTTACCAAAAATTCTGCGGTCGCTCTATCAAATTGGAATGATTGGCTAATCTTCTCTGGATTCTCACGACCAATGCGGCCATAAGTGTCGATCTGCACATATTTTTCACCATCCGCTTCAAAAGTCGTATAAGTCGTGTAGACTTTATCGTGAATTGTGTTGCGGTATTTTTCGATTTTTTTAATACTATCCAAACTAATCTGTGCCATACTTAAAACCCTCCGCTCTAACTTTTAATTTCAGCAGCTAACTTTGACAGTCTGTTTTCTCGAACTTCCTTTTTCAACTCGCATTCCCAGACAGTGATTACCTTCCAGCCCAGAGCTTCTAATTCTTTGCAGCTTTGATTATCCCGTTCAACATTTCTAAGAATTTTTGGCCTCCAGTAATCTTGATTGGATGAGGGCCAAACAAATCGAGGGCAATCATGCTTATGCCAGAAACAGCCGTTCACAAAGATTACAGTTTTATATTTGGGGAGAACTATATCGGGACATCCCGGCAGCTTCTTCACATTCTTACGATAACGGAATCCCTCTGCAAAAAGATACTTTCGTACAATCTCTTCAGGTTTCGAATTCGTACTGCGAATGTGAGACATGTTTATACTTCGGACTTCCTTACTATGGTTATCCGCCATTCTGTTCACCTTCCGGCAAATTGTCTTTCAAAACTTTGGCTAACTTCTTGGCAATCGACTTAGCCATAATCGGTGGAACTGCATTGCCCACCTGCTGATACTGTTTGTCCTTTGAGCCGCAGAACACAAAACTATCCGGGAAAGTTTGCAGACGCGCTGCTTCTCTAACACTGATAGCTCGATCCTGTGTCGGATGTATCCACATAGATTTGCGGACATTTACCACTGTCCCGCAGGGTTCGTCGTAGTTTAATCTAAGATAAATCGTATTCTGAGTTCGGGATGCGTCCGTATATGTATTGGTTTTCAGCGAATCATCTAAAGCGTGGAAATTTTCTCCCTGTTTGAGTGCCTTAAAACGCTGCATCGCTGTATCGGTTGTTTTTGTAACCATATGGTTTTTTAGTATTTTAGAATCTCGGAGTGAGGAAGCCAATTCACCCAGGTTCTCTTTTGGCTGCAGTGCAATCCCTTCTTTGTCGTCTTCAAGCTCAACGACCGGCTCGACATCTTCCAAATCGGTGATGGCGTCTCGCACGGTTCGATATTCGTCTGCATCAAAACGGCCTTTAGGAAGGGCTATTTTAGAAGAAATACTGCGTTTAATGCCTATCACAACGAAACGCATTCGTTTCTGAGGTGCGCCATAATCTGCAGCGCAAAGGACATCTTTATCCAAAACGTAGCCATTTTCAGGTGCCTGCAATACGCGCTCCAGATAATCGTAAACAGCAAAAGAGCGAATCACAGCTGCGATTCCAACTTCGACAGAGTAGGCATCCACAACTATGTGATTTTCGTGTATCTCCTGTGCCTTGCTGAGCATACGTTGGATCAGAATTGCTGGTTCAATCCTGCTTTTGAGCGCAGACGCATCCAACTCACCAGAATAGTATTCTGAGATCGCTTGAAATGCTTCCGCAGAGACACTGGCGATATGATTATTTTCATCATGCAATTTCGCATAGTCAGCAGCCGCAGCACAAAGCTTCCTTTTGTGCTTTTCAAGTGCAGATTTCATTTTTTCAAGATTCTTCGCGGCCTTATAGATAACGTTCAGCTCAAAGTAATGCTGTTCCGGCCAAAGATACTGCTGAATCTTCTGCTGATCTTTAACAATCTCCAGTGCGCCGTCAAATACATACGCCTGATCCAGCAAGTGAAGATATGTGGATTTAACAGGAATCTTGTATTTTGTGACAGTTTCAACATCACTCTCTTCCATATAAAATCGGTGAACATCAGATTTCAGCATGCTGACATTCTCCATAACAAATGCTTTTGGGTTGAGTTCAAGAATAGCCCGGATATACTGTTTTACCAGCATATTATTCTGACTGATAGCATGGTTCTTCTGACGATTCGCATTAGAAAATCCTTGACAGGGCGGGCCGCCGATGACCACGTCTATATCTCCATATTTTTCCTTAATCTCGTCATAATTTGCAGCGCAGACATCTCCCTGTACTTCAACGCCGGGATGATTCAGGCGATATGTTTCCTGCATATAAGGACTGTTTTCAAACGCTACCTTGATATCATATTTTCTCGTCTGCATAAAGCCGAGGCTCAGGCCTCCTGCTCCTGCAAACAAGTCCACAACTTTGTACACAACACATTCCTCTTTCTCTTGTTAAAGGTTAAAACCCTCGGATAATGCTCGATCAAGGAGCGCAAGGAGTCGTTGACTCTGGTATCCGCTCGGCATTTTGCTAGGGATTTGGCATGCATATTTCAGCGCCACATTTTCATCGGGCGATGCCATGCGTTTCTGCATCGCAAACGCAGACAGCTTTTTCCATTGATCTGCAGAATATTGAAGTACTTTAACCTGTGCCTCCGTTTCGGAAAGCACTTTTTGGTCTTTCCTCGCTTCTTTTTCTGCTGCCCTCACTTCAGTTTTTCCAATCAATACACTAGAAAATTCTGCTGGCAGAATTAGATTAATTTCTTGAACACTGTTCCAGCATCCCTCGCGCTTGCACCACTGCGTGACATTGATTGTAGGTCTATTTGGATCAGTTATCCTATAGAAGACCTGCTCAGCTATCTGTTCCAAAGCTTTTGTAACGCTTTCTGGAACGCTTTGGCGCTGCCAAATACTCTGCAAATCCAACTCCATATTTTTGAACTGCTTCCGAATTAACTGATGAAGCAGTGCCAATGAATAAGTAACGATGTTCGCTCGGTAGCCCTGTTCATACCACTCCTGCCTCGGTATCAACGCTTCGAGATGCTTAAATAAGATAACCAGCGCTACGCTTTCTGTAAAGTATCGCTCATTAAACTGCGAATCGTTGGCCGTCCAAGCTTCATCAATCAACTCAGCAAACTTCATAAAGTTTGTCTGAGCACCCTTGCTGACGATGTGGGGCATTTCACTCCACGTGTTGCGCACTTTAGCCAAATCCGTTTTAGTGATGACTTTGCTCTTGGGATTCTGCAGCAGGAATTGCCGCTTCTTGGCCGGTGTAAGACGCATTTGTGCCTGAAGAAATTGACCCTTGGCACGCTCATAAAACCATTTTGTTTCATACTGCGCACCAGATTCTGCAGGAGCAAAAATTCTCCGGGAATGCTGCTCCATGCGTATGTGGAATGGGTGAGTAGAGAAGAAATCTGCATCTGTAACTTTGTTTTGGCTATTTGAGGACCGAGATATATTTCGTACCAACTCCGTTGAACGATCCATGTCGCTTTCATCAATCTCAGTCAGCTTCATCTGTACGTAGATGCCTTCCAAATCAGCTTTATCCTTATGACGGGTATTAGAAAGGGATGCTGTCGTCTGGCCGCCGTTAATGATCTGGAAGTCTCTTGCACCAACAATGTGTGTTCCACCTGCTGTGCGCTCAAGTTGGACATCCATTGCGGTTGCAGATACGCCATTGTTATACGCAAAGAACATTGAGGGGCATTTCAAAATGGTTTCCCTGATTTTTTTATTTACGGCAACCTTTGTAGAAAGAAATGACCGAACATTGCCCTCCAACAATTGACTGCCATACTTATCATAAATATCTGCAAGAACCTTTCCCGGAATGATGCAGAGATAGCTGTTATATTCTGCCGTCGCAGCGCTGCTGGCCTCCAGGCAAGGGATGCCTGCAGGGATATATTCTCGAAAATCAATCTCAATATTTTGACGCCCCAGATCAGAGCAGCATACACGAAACACACGGTCGATGTCCCAGATTTGACATTCAGCAGGAATGCCTCCAATATCGAGATTGTCAAGATTCTTCAGCGTATCGCTGACATCTGCATCTGTGAAAATGAGAAGTCTGTATTTTCGAATTCTCTCTTTTTCCAACCGAAGCAGATCTACCAAATCTGCACATGGAGTACTCATCTCGATCTCTCTATACAAATTCGTGTTTAGGGACTGATCCACAAACACAGCTAAGCGTTGAAAATTCGTTGAAGATACAACCTTACCCATTGTCCGTTCTTCCACGCCGTCATAATCCGCAATGATTAAATTCATCGTATAGTCGAATTCGTCAAAAACGTACCCATCTACACGATAGATTTTTCTCTTGGATGTTGTACTTGTATAGAAAGCAGGAGTGAAGTCCGGTAAGACTTCCGCTTCAACAAGATACTGCGCCATAGAGCCAACAAAGGCTGCGCAGGAACCCTCACCAGTGGCAGCAGCCTCTGCTTTTACATTTTCGAGAAAATCCTTTCTGAATTCCTGCGCATCCATGTTAACCCTCCACCCGCCAGTCTTCAATACTGGCCAGACTAATTGAATATTGTACCTCGATAATCTGCGGAACGACATTATCTGATGTCAGCCTTGGGAAATCTGCGTCTACGCGGAAATGCATTTCCCCCGAGCATACATATTTTTGCTCCCTATACTCAGGAAGATCGATAAAGCCATAGCGCATCAGCTTGCTTTCCAAAAGGGAATAGGCGTCATCGTTTTCATGCACCCGTCTGAAAGTGTGATCTACCTGCTCTCCAAGTGACACTGCGCCGCTGTGTTCTGGTGCACACTTATCAATAAGCATCACAACCAACTCTCCAGGATCGGTATTTGCAAGCTGCTCCAAAGAAGAAATTTTCACAGAATCTGCGGATACACCCACAGATTTCACCTCATGCCAGTTGTCTGCGTACACAAAGTCTTGATCAGCACCATCCGGGCCGACCCATCCTTGAACCGCCGGCAGAATTGGATATCCGGCATCAATCACTTCGCACAGATAGATAAGCTCGCCAAGCAATCCTTTGCGGTTACTCTCATCCATCAGGCTTTTTCTTTGATGCTCAAGCAGTTTGTTCCATTGCTTAAAGCGCCGCACTGTTAAATTCAAAGCAGAAATCTCATTATCTGCTGTTTGAGAATAAGAGATCAAATCCGCGCACAGCAATTCAAAAACGCTGTCCTGTTCATTGCGCATAAGCACAAAGGAAAGAGTCCATCGTCCGTCTGTGCGGCGGCCCTTGGTTACAACAATTGATTTGGAAGACGGCAGAAGTTCCGGCTCATTCTGTGAAATAATCACCAAGGCTTTCTGGTCAATCTCCTTGTAGCCAACGTGCCATTCAAGGGCGTGTTTCACCTCAATCTGTATGTATCCTCCGTCATAGTAGTTGAAGGCGTTCCACTTCTCATGAAGATATTCAGCAGTAATTTTCATTCGTCTTCTTCCTCGTCAGGATCCATCCAGTTTTTCAGTTCAACCATGTTCACCATGTAATTCGCAGTACGGATACCGGCACCAGTATCAGGGAAGCCAACGCCAAGTGCAAATAAATAGGGAGGAACTTCTCTGTTGATAGATTCGACTTTATCCAAATCTGTTTCAATGATGTGCAGCATCAGCAACGGGCTTCGCTCTCGAATCAAATAGGCACTGTCAGACATATGCTTGTCCCCATTTTGCTCTTTGAAGCGTTTCCTTGCTGTTTCGATCTGTTCTTTGGTTAATCCAACTCTTGTGCAGCCGCCGGAACCCACCTTTACTTTAGTTCCGCTGATTCGAATCATTTTGTCGTCAGCTATCACAGAACGGCGCTCAGTTGCCTTAATCGGGAGTACTTCGCTACCGCATTTGAGACCAGACCTATATTCCGAACCTTCACCGTCTGTAATAAGGGCAACATCCCAAGTCTCATTGTCCATTTTTTCATCGATATACTCAGCAAGTGCTCTGCCTTGGAAGGCAAGGTGCCACGGGTGCGTTTCAAAATCAAGAAGCAGCTGCACAACCAATTCTTTGTTTACGCCGCGCCAATAATATGGCTTCACAGAGAAGTCACGAGTCCCGGCACTGCCCAAATGATCCACAAATTCTTTGAATGCAGCTTCATTCGCTTTCAGTATTTCAGGATTGGCCTTGAGCTTGGGCGTTTCAAGCAGCTTTCCCGATACAGTTACCGGGCGGCTTACCTGTGTTGCCGAGCGCATTTTGTTGCGAGCTGTTGCAATAAGTGAGTTCGGATCCTGACGCACTTTCAGGCCAAACTCCATCGGTGTTTGGTTGGCGAGCTTCATCTTTGCAATTTCATCTTTAAGCTCATTGGCCGCTCTGGTGATGTACCCATACCAGTCAATAGCTTCTTCTGCCATCCAAATTCTGAAAAGGTCCTCGTAGTTTGGACGATAACCAAACCAGCGTCCCATCTGCAGCAGCGTATCATACATTTGAGATTTGCGATAGAAATAGCTGACTCCCAGCCCCTCCAGTGTCAGGCCTCTGGACAAGCTGTTGCCGCCAACTGCAATAACGCGCAGGCCATCTTCTTTGTGGTTGAAATAATCCAGACTTGTTGCCCCAGTTCTTTGGTTAACTGCGCGCACTGCAATAGGGGCGATAGCGCGGTTTAAGTAATTGGAGCAAATGTCATCCCAATTTATCTTGCTAATCTTTTCCAATTGGTGTTTCATCCACACTTTATGCAGATAACGCAGAGATGCAATTTGCTCGCGCTTTTCATCATCCAAAGCAGCATAATTCTGCACATCGGACTTTACTTGAACAAGCCATTCATTTACAGCTTCTGCAATTCGGTTCTGCACATCTGTAAAACGACTGACATGAATCATCATGGAGCGGTGCTCGGTATAATCGCCGCGCAGATCACGAATTGCATTAAACAGCAGAAAGTATGCAATTGCTTCATACATGCTGGGCGGCAGCGCATCCACTTCCAATGTCTTTTTGTGTGTGAAAGGGAAAAATAGATCCATTTCTTCGCGCCGCAGCGGAATCAATACATCAGAAAACTTCTCTGTTGCGTCTCCGAAGATCTTATCAGCTCCAATGTAGTTCGTAGGCGGTGCCAACGAGTAGATAAAATCTCTGGGAAATAGGTCATCGCCAATCATCTCATCTTCTGTTTCAGGGTTGATAAAAATATTGGCAAAGGGTGTCGCAGTAATTCCCAGATAGGAAGCCTGATTAAACTCGTGCAGCAGCTGGCGAATGCAGGCATTGATAGCGGCCGGACTGTCATCCTCACTCTTTGTATTAACAGATGCATTATCTGCCTCGTCATCAATCAAGAGCATGGGCAGCATTATTTTCCCTGTAGTGTTATCACGACTATTGGAGAGCCATTTAATCAAATTGTTCAATATCCGCTTGTTTTTCTTTACGACTAAGACAATCGGATCTGAAACGCTTTGAAGGTTCAAATCATTGCTTTTCAGCACATTGATGTCAAAATCCTTAGTCACAGAGGTAAAGGCTGCGATACGCTTCTGTACGCCGTACCTGCCTACACCAACAGGCTGGTTTTTGATTCCCTGTTCAGCCTTTGGATCCAGATAATACTCACTCTTCCGGCCAGAGAACTCTGCATCCAAGCGAGACTGAGTCTGCTGGCGCAGATTTTCCATCATTCCTGCAAGAACAATAATAATTCTGTACCCAGTATCAGCAGCTTTGTTGCTGATTGCTGTGTAATTTGCGGTTTTCCCGGATTGGACATCACCCAACACCAATCCGCGTCGCTGAAAAGGTTCTTTACTTTGCGGATCTCCGAGCAGATCGACGATCTCGTCAGAAACTTTATCCAGCGTTGCGGTAACTCTCGGATTCCAATGTTTTATTTCCTCCAGATATTTTTTATATCGATTCCAGAAGAAAAAGTCCAAATCTGCTCTTCTGGAAGGAAGCCACGATTTATGAGGTGTATTTCGATCATTGATGTACACGCCGACATCCATCTGTATAACAATCGATGCACGCAGACGGACAAGAATTTCTGTAAAATCCTCATCCGTTACAGGAAATGCGCTCATGTTTGCACGCATGGTCTGTGCAAGCACAAGAAATTCTTCCTCTGTAGGCGGAACCTCCTTGTATTGAGTGCTGACCGCTGCAGAAATGACATTTTCCAGCATTGCGATATTAGGATTTAACATTGTCTTCCTCCTTTGCTTTTAAGGCGCGAATCACATCCGGATATCCGCAGAAAGGATCAGTATGCTCTATCTTTTCAAGCATTTCACGCCGCATAATGCTGCTGGGCAGAACGGACAGCATCTGTTCCAGCGTTTTGAACATCTCCTGCTCGCCCATATCCGCATCATTCTCAATCTTTTCGTCATTATTAAGATCAATGTAAAGTTGATTCAGAGGGATTCCTCGTTCTATGTATTTCAGTAATGTTTCAAGCTTGCCTCGAATTTCCGGAGCTTCGGCAACGATCTGATCTACCAACACATGGTCTCGGTTGATTTCATATACGATGCCGTTTTCCGGCGTTTTTAATCGGGTCCACATATGCTCAACCGAATCCGAAGTTTCCTTTTTCCCTCTGAACGTCCATGTCCGCTTACTTTTATCTGCAATACGATCAATTACAGTCTGAAGGCTATTCCTCACCTCGGCAGGTGGAATTGCATGAGATTTCTTAATATCCAGAGTCCACAAATCGTCCAAGTCATTTGGGATATCGACCATAACACGAGCCAGCTTTGAAAGATCACCCTGCCGCATCATACGGAACCACGTTCCCCAAATTAGGAGCCGCTTGTTTCGATATACATAAAAGCCCTGCCGTTTGCGAATTCCATCTTTGCCGCCAAGTTGGTTCTTTTCCTCTTCAGTCATTTTAGAAATATGAGGCAGAATATATGGCGTTACTAGAATGCGTTTCCCTCGAATCACCAGCGTTTCTGTGTCCATGGCTTGCGTGCTCTTCTTTATCAAAAACGGATCTGCCGCTTTAAGCTTTACTCCATTGAAAAGTATTTCTAGCTTTTTTATTCCGGATTCCCCGGATAAGTACCTGTGAAATACCAGTTCAAGGTGCTGCCTTACCTCGTCCATTTTTCGGCCAAGCGATTTTTCATAATCTACTTCACCCATCAGCAAACGGTCGAGGTTCTGCCATACAACCAATGTACCGCTATCCTGCTCATACAAATCAGAAATATGAGGAACTGAGGCAAAGTCTTCTTTATCAAGGATCAACAGTGACCATGCACCTGTTTTAATAACGTAATCAAGATCCCAGCGCCGTCCAATTACCTGATCTCCCTGTTTGCTGATTACGGTCAAAACACGGCACTGAGACAAAGAGGCAGTCTTCAGGCCTAAGCCATATCGTCCCAAGTCAGACGAGTCTCGTGTCTCAGTCGGACTCTTACTCCCATACTGCATAGCGATATTCATTTGAGCATCATCCATACCGGTACCATTATCCAGAATTGAGACATATGCATCGCCTACCGGAAAGAATGACAGCTGAACTTTCCCAGCTTTTGCAGCAATACTGTTGTCAATAATATCTGCAATTGCAGCTTCTAAGCTATAGCCAATTGCTCGTGTTGATTCCATTAAAACAGGGGCAAACGGAGGCGTCTCTCTTACCTGCATATTGTCCTTCCTCTCTGCAATCACATTAACAGCGCCGAAATACTCTTATATAACAATTATCGCATGCAGCGTGTCCCAAAATCCGGACTCAGTCCTTCAAATTAATTTCCGGCATAAATTCCATAACATCTCCTATATCCACATTCAAAGTAGAACAAATCTTATTAAGCACAGCCAGTGTAACTTCCTCGTCCCGCCGCAGCCGTGTCATGGTGTTCGGCGCGATGCCTGCCGCTTTGCGCAGATCAGCTTTGCTCATCTTCTTATCGACAAGCAGCTTCCAAAGCTTGTTATACGAAATAGCCATTTCCGTTCGACCTCCGGCTACAAATATCGTTCTAATTATACATCTTTCTCGATCACAAGGCAAGAGAGCTTCGCATCACGTTGCGAAACTTTCTAATTTCAAAAACAGCTTGCATGCAAGACTCTCACGCATAGATCGTTCGTATATCTTGGCAGCAGTTTTACTTCTCATTTTCCGCTCGGCGTCAATATCACAAGGGCTTGGGATTATCCCAAAATCGCCGCGTGTACGGACAGCGGCTGTGCTTGCTATTCTCTCAAATCCCAGTTTTCTCCGTCCCAACGCCGCTCTTTCTCTTCGTCAAAAACTGTGCTATACTGTAAGGAAATCGGTGGAAGGAGGACTCACTTATGGCGCTCAAACGGGTATTTTCCGGGTTTTATACACGGTACGACGGAAAGCCCATCTTCGTTGTCCGGGTGCTCAAGGACATTGACACTGGCGAGTCCATCGTGGTTTGCAAGGATGCCAGCTTTTCCAAAGAAGACAACGAGCATTACTACCTCATTCGGTACACCTCCTTCTGCGAGCAGGTCGAAGTCGATGGTGTGCTGCGTGATAAATACGTCCGTCAAACCCGGCGCGAGATCGACGAAGGCACCGTCCGTGAAGTATATGAGGACGGCTTTCCGGAGCCCAAAAACAAGCCCTTCACTTATGTTGATGACGAGTACGCAGAGCGCGCCATCCGTTGCAGCAGAACCTACTACGAATACGCCAAGGACATCTGCGAAAACTACCGGATGGATCTGCGGCGATACAAACTTATCCGGGAGCGGAAGCAGTACATCGGCGTATCCAACCGCGAGGCATATCAGGCCATGTGTGAGGATCTCGCATTTGCCCAGCAGTCGCTCAAAACGGTGCTCAACGACTACGCCGATCTCTTCCGGAAACGCTTTTCCGAGGGGCTGTCTATCCGCAAAGCAGCAGATGCCATGCAGCAGAACCGCGGCGTGATCGAGCGTCGGCAGACCGCACTCTATCGGGCGTTCGCCCAGCTCTTGCGGCAGCGGGACGAGGCAGACGGTGTCTGTCGGCTGATGCAGAAAATTGAATACGATCAAAGGGATATAGAGGATTTGCTCGAATAATTGATGCAAAAACAAAGCGCTTGTCGTAGTGGCAGGCGCTTCTTTTTTTGCCCTCGTTGTGACAAAACCGTGACGCCCCGCATCATTTTGTCCGTTGAATAGTAGAAAGGGCAATTTGAAGCAGAACACAGGGCTTGTCTCTCCGTCCCCGAAACTTTTTTGAAAATCTGGGACAAAACCGGCCTCTGATTCACTTAGCTAAGTAGAGGGGGGATCAGGGGCAAGAGAAGTTTTTTGAAAGAGAGTGCCAAGTTTTTTTGAGAAAAATGTCCGTTGTAAAGTAGAGAGGAAAACGTCTGTGAGACAAAATCGTGACACTCTGATTTATTTTGTCCGTTGGTTATATAGAAGGGGAAAATAATTTTCTCTCGACCCCTGTTTTTCTCTTGAAAATTGTCCGTTGTAAAGTGAAAGGCAAACAGCTTCGCTTCCAAGCCGCCCTTCAAACAAAGTTTTTCAAAATTGAAAGGAGAAACATTATGATCACTTACCACAACCGTACCCACATGACCGCTGTCCCCACAGAACTGCTGCAAGACACGCACCTTTCTGTTGAGGCAAAAGGCTTCGCCGCAATCCTCTACGCCCTTGGCGATGAAGGCGTTGAGCTGTCGGAGCTGGCCTGTCAGCTGAACATGCCGGAGGAAAGGATTTCCGTTGTTTTAACAGAACTTGCCGACACGGATTACCTGCAAATCCGGAAGGAAGGCGATGATGAGTTCTGTCTGGAACTGAGGGGGAAGTAATACATGCCAGACCGCACGCGACCCATCCGCAAGGAAATCTGCCTGAACGAGCAGGAGCTGAATCTCATCCAGCACAAAATGCGCCAGCTGGGGACGCACAACTTCGGGGCGTATGCCCGGAAGATGCTGATCGACGGATACATCATCAAGGTAGACTACACCGAGCAGAAAAAGTTGGCTGCCGCTGTCAGCAGAGTCGCCTCGAACATCAACCAGATTTGCCGCCGCATCAACAGCACCGGGCGCTGCTAT
>ERZ791919.1424-NODE-1424-length-20610-cov-36.062564_pt1 | contig 20610 bp, 15 predicted proteins | sample MGYA00510137_ERZ791919 | MGnify/ENA primary metagenome ERZ791919 (study PRJEB30046, sample SAMN00792059) | human gut metagenome | study: EMG produced TPA metagenomics assembly of the A metagenome-wide association study of gut microbiota in type 2...
CGGAATGTAAGGGCAACCCTCGATCTCGCCGGGCGCGGCCAGAAGCGCCGCGTCGCGCAAAACCGGCTCGCCGGGCCGGTAGGCATATCCGGCGTGCTCGACGCAGACGGTAAAGCCCTGCGCAGCCTCTCTTTCGAGCGTCTCGCTGCCCGGAAGCTCCGGCTCCGGCTCGAGCGCGTAAAGCTCCCGGATCCGGCGCGCAGAAACGGAGGCGTTCAGGAAATTCGGCACCGTCCGGACGAGGGAATTGAAGGCGCTGTTCAGCTTGGTGCCCTGCGAAAGGAAGAGCGTCATGGTGCCGTAGAGGATTTTTCCCGACCAGAGCAGATACAGGCAGTAGCAGAACGCCGTCATCTGCGCCGCGGAGCCAAACAGCGAAAGCGCCGCCTGTGCGCGGATGCTGAACAGATTGGCGTCCAGACTGGTCTTTCGGTATTCCTCCTGCCGCTGGCGGAGGCCGCTGCTGTAAAGCCCGGCGATGCCGAAGCCCTTGATGGCGTCCAGATTGTGAAAGGTCTCCGATTCGTAGGCCATCAGGCGGCTGCTGCACTGGCGCACCTTTTTCTGATAGGCGCGGATGCCGCCGACCAGCCGCCGGGAGCCGAGCAGCAGCGCGGGTGCGCTTGCCAGCGCGAGCAGCGCCATGATCCAGTCGTAATGCAGGATCACGGCCAGCGTGGCGGCGAAGGTATAGCCCGCGACGATCAGGTCGGGCAGCCAGTGGATGGCGTTCCCGGCGACCGTCCCAGCGTCAACGGCCAGACGGTTGAGCAGATCGCCGCTCGGATAGCGGTTCAGCCCCTGCCAGTCCGCCGCCAGCAGACGGTCAAAGACCTCTGCCTGAATGTCGTTGTTGACCCAGAGGGAAATTTTCGTGGAGATGCGCGAGGTGACGCTCCGCAGAAGCAGGCTGCTCAGCGCGGAGACCACCATCACGGTCAGCACGAACCAGAGCCGGGAGCTGTCGTAGCCGGTGATGATGTCGATGGTGTGCTTGCTGGCCAGCGCGGAGACGAGGCTCAGCGTCGCCCCGGCGATGCCCAGCACGGTATAGGCCGCGGCGGCGCGGCGGTAGCGGCGGGTGTAGGCGAGGATCCATTTCCAGTCGTCCAGGATCTCGGAAAACGTCCCGTCGCGCCAGCTCCGGAGCAAAATATGCAGCGACTCCGGCCCGGTATTCTTTTTTTCGGCGAAGGTCTCCTGCTCGTTCATTGGATACTCCATTTCTCCGGAAGCGGCCCGCAAGGGCGCCGCAAATGCATGGACGCGCCGCCATGCTTCTGTGAAAAACCGGCTGCCGCAGAGCTTGCTCCGGGCAGCCGTCCTTTGTATGTTGCTGCGGACGGCCCCGCACGGTCAGTCCGGGGCGTCCGGATCCTCCGGCAGCGTCTCCGGGATGCTGTCGGCGGCGGAGCCGGAGACAGCGGCATATTTGCCGCGCCCGTGACCGTAGCCGTAGCCATATCCGTAATGATAACCGTAGCCGTAGCCGTAGCGCTGGCCGCGGGTCTGGACGCCGTTGAGCACGCAGCCCAGCAGCGCCGTGCCGGATTCGGCCAGATACTGAATGCCGTCGAGCGCCTGCGGGGCCTGAACGGCGCCCGCGCCGAGCACATAGATCGCGCAGTCGGCCGCGCGGGCAAGGCTGACGCTGTCAGCCAGCAGGCCGCAGGGCGGCGTATCGAGAATGATGTAGTCCGCCTGCGTGCGCAGAAAATCGATGACGCGGAAAATTTTCCGGACAGGTGCCTGCCGCGCGTCCTTGCGCGGCGTATCTCCGGCAAGGAGCCGGAGCGTGCTGCCCTCCACGGAGGCAAGCAGGGACGCGCTCTGCGCGGGATCGTCCAGCGCGGCGGCGTCGATCAGGCCCTGAGACGGCTCCCGAATGCCGAGCGCCGTCTTGACCGACGGACGCCGCAGGTCGGCGTCCACCAGAATGACGCGCGCGCCCTTGCGGGCCAGCGACAGCGCCAAATTGACGGAGACGGTCGTCTTGCCCTCTCCGGGCATGGTGCTCGATACGAGCAGGACCTTCCGATCCGTCCCGGACAGCGCCCGAAGAAGCTTGGTGCGGAGTGCGCGGACGCCCTCCTGATAGGCAGAGGAGATCTGATCGTTGTTGATGGAAAGCAGGCGGGGATTCTTTTTCCCGCTGCGGCGGAAGCTGACGCACGGAAGCGCGGCAAGGCAGGTCTGATTCAGATGCAGCTGCACGTCGCGCTCCTCGCGGATGGTGCGCCGCAGTCCCGCGGCCAGCATCAGCAGGAGCAGTCCCGCCGCAAGGCCCGCCAGCGCGCCGTTCCGCAGAACGTGGAACGGATGGAAGGCGTTATACGGCGCGGAGGCCGCATACGGCTCCGTCAGAAGGTCCATGGAGGTATTGCCGATGACATAATCCGCGACCTCCGGGTAGACCTCGATCAGCTTCTGCAAAATGGCCAGCGCGTCGTCGGCGCTGCTGCTGGTGACCCGGACGGTGAACAGGTTGGTATCCGGGACGTTCGCGGCGGTGATCGTGCCGTTGATGCGGCTGACGCCCATGGCCTGCGAGAGCTTGGTATACAGCAGATCCGACTGGATCAGATACGGGAAGGTCTTGCTCAGCTGTTCGGCCGTCGCCTTGCTGTAATAGGCCGAGGTACGGGAAATATCCGATGAGGAGCTGGACGAAACGCTGATGGTAAAGGTGACCTCGCTTGCGTACATCGGCGTATAGCGGCTGCGCTGGTACAAAAACCACGCGCCGCCGCATACGACCGCCAGCAGCAGCGGAAGCCAGAAGCGCTTTCGCAGCACGCTCCGGAACTCGCGGAGCAGATGGGAGAGGCTGATGACGTTTTCCTGCTCAACTTTTTTCTCGTTCATCTGTTCCCTCCGATTCCCACTGGCCGCCCTGCTTCTTTCTGGAGCCGGCGTAGCCGTAACCGTAACCGTAGCCACGGCTGTGGCCATAGCGGTAGCCATATCCGTATTGATAGCCGTATCCCCCGCCGGACGACGGCATACGGCGCACGTCGTTGAACACACACCCGAGGAAATGGGCGCGGCACTGCTTGAGCGTGTCCGCCGCGTCGTTCAGGCGCTTGGCCGCGACGCAGTCCTGCCGGACGACCAGCAGCGACAGGTCGGCAAGCTCCGCCAGCGCCTCCGCGTCGGAAAACAGCGCCATCGGCGGCGTGTCGAGAATAATGAGATCCATTTCCTCACGCAGCTGCATGAGCATCGCGCGCATCCGCTCCGAGGCCAGAAGCTCCGATGCGTCCGGCTGCGGCTCGACGGAGAAGAGCGTATACAGATTTTTACGCGCGAGATATTCGACCTGAAGCTCCGCGCGGCCGGAAAGATACTCCGCCAGCTCGTCGCTCTTGCGGACGCGGCGGCGGAAAAGCTTATACTGCGATGCCTTGTGAAGGTCGGCGTCGATCAGCAGGACCTTCCTGTCCTGCTGGGCCAGCGCCAGCGCCAGATTGGCCGCGACGGTGGACTTGCCCTCATTCTCCGCGACGCTGGTGATGAGCAGGACGCGGGCATGGTGCCGCTCCGCGGCCTGAACGGTACGCGTGGCCAGCTTCTGGATCTCCTCCGTGAAGTAGAAGCCGGCGGCTGGCATGGTGATGAGCAGGCCCTTGTTGGCGTGCTTGAGCTTGGCGTGGAGCGTTTTGTTCTTTTCCTCGTGGTGGATGGTGCCAAAAAGCTTGGCGTCAAGCTTCCGGGCGACGGCGTCCGCCGTCTGCACCGTATCGGACAGCGCGATGATCGCCAGCAGCACCACGACCATTCCGAGCATTCCGAGCAGGAACGCGCGCTTTGCCAGCGCGGCGAGCTGAAGCGGATTCGACGGCTCCGTCGGCACAGCCGGCGGGTCCAGCTCCCGCAGGACGATGTTCTGGAAGATGTGCTGCGAGATCACGTCATAGTGGTCGAGCACGAAGCGGAGCGTGCGGAACGCGGCGACCGGCTCGGGGGCCGTCACCTTCAATTGCAGCAGATTCGTTTCCGGCACGACGGAGGCCGTCAGCCTGCCGGACATCTGCTGTTCGCTCTGTTCTTCGGCGGAAAGCGTCTTGAACACGTCGCTGCCGAAGAGCGTCGTGAACGTATTGGCGATCTCCGAGGTCGTGGTCAGGTTGGAAAAGACGGAAGCATAGCTTGCGTTTTTCGCGTTGACCGCGACGGTCGCCGAGGCGGTATACTCCGGTTGATAAAGGCACTGCGCCGCCGTCAGGGTCAGCATGGCCGCGATCAGGCCCATCGCAAGGATCATGGGGATCTCGCGCAGGATGCGCCGCAGGACGCAGACCGGACTCAGGTCCGTCCAGATGGAGGTCGTTTGTTCTTCCATTGCAGTCCTCACTCCTGAATGATCGCATACAGAACGGTCGAGCCGGTCAGGCCGTTCGTTCCGGTGCAGGTATAGGTGATGCGGTTGACGCCCGGGCGCAGTCCGCCCGCAGGTGTGGAAACGCGGACGCTGCTCTCGGGAGCGCCCGTGACGGAACTGATATACGAATCCGGGTCGAAGCCCGCCGCAGAGTCGAGATAGACCAGATACCGGTCGAGCTGGATGACCGGCTCACCGAAGATGCTGTCATAGATCTCGATATCGAGCGTGAGCGAGGCGGTGTCTCCGAGGGAGTTCGTGACCTCGACCGTGACGGGATACAGTCCGGCGTAGTAGGTCTGGAGGCTGTCCGTGCTGACCTTGATGCGGTCGCTGATCGTCCCGTCGATCTGGTCGAGCGCGCCCAGCCGGTCGCGTACCTGAATATCCTCGCCGACGCCGTAGCGCAGCGGCTTTGAAAGATAAAACTGCGGGGATCTATAATCGGTGTAAACGACGGTGCGGGTATAGCCCGCGACGTGCCGGTCGCTGTCAGCCACGGCGTAGCTCACCGTGAGCTGCCCCTTTTCCTCGCCGCCGGAGACGCGCTCGACCACGATGTCGCCGGTCAGATCGCCGTCCTTGCCGTCCCATGCGTTCATGCCCTGAAGCATGGCATCCCGGCCATCCTCAACGGAGAGATAGAGCACGTCGTCACCGCAGCTGATCTGCGGGAGGGTGCTGTCCGCCCGCAGCCTGCGCAGCGCGTTCGTCGCAAAAAACGCGCCCACAGACAGGATCAGCAATATCAGCGTGAGGATACGCAGTCGTTTCATAAAGCACCTCGGGTCAAAAATCTTCCATCAGCGGATGCACCGCGCGGTTTTCCAGAATGGCGGTGGGATTGCGCTCCAGCAGGAGCGCAGCGGCCTCCGGCGAGGCCGCGCGTGCGATGTGGTCAAAGAGGTCGTCCAGCTGCGGCGTGCGCCGGTAGGGGCTGTGCGCGTCGCTGGCGAAGAGATGGACGCAGCCGTTTGCAAGGCACCACTGCGCGGCCTTTGCCGCGTGGCGGCCGAACATGCCGCTGAGGCTCCCGCGGTTGAGCTGGAGCACATAACCGCTCTCGGCCCAGCGCAGCAGACGGCGCGGATCGTCCTGTATAAAATAGTATCGCTCCGGGTGTGCCACAACGGGCGTCAGGCCGCGCGCGGCGATGCTTTCGAGCGTCTGCGCGGCAAACCACGGCGTCTCGCCGAAGGCGAACTCGACCAGCAGATACCGGCTCCCGCCGAGCGTCAGAAGCCGCTCCTCATCCAGAAGCCGCGGCAGCTCGGGCGTAGAAAACACCTCCATGCCGCGATAGAGCGTGACCGGCAGGCCCTCCTGCCGGAAAAGCATCGCCAGACGCCGGAAGCGCGTCTCCAGCGCGCCGTCGTAATAATTTCCCTGCCCTTCTGGGAGGTTGCAGTGCGGCGTGAGCGCGATGGCCGTCACGCCGCTGCGGGCGGCGATGCGGCCCATTTCGAGGCTGTCGGCCTCGCTGGCGGAGCCGTCGTCCACGCCGGGGAGCATGTGGCAGTGCAGATCGATCATACGCCCGCGCCCTGCATGGCCGCCTCGGCCTCGCGGTTGACCTCCTCCGGCGTGCGGAAGGTGGGGCAGATCTCGTGCAGCAGTGCGACCATCCGCTCCGCGTCGTTGGATTCTGCGGCAACACGCAGACGGTCGAGCTTTTCCTTCATGGAATTCCTGCCGACCTCGGGCCGCTGCTCGACGAAAATTTTCGCATTTTCCGTCCGGTGGAGGTTTTTGTCGGAGATCAGCAGCTCTTCATAAAGCTTTTCGCCGGGACGCAGGCCGATCTCCTGGATTTCGATGTCCACACCGGGCGTCAGCCCGGACAGGCAGATCATCTTCTCCGCCAGCTCGCGGATATACACCGGCTGGCCCATGTCCAGCACGAACACCTCGCCGCTGCGCGCGAAGGAGCCGGCCTCCAGCACGAGCTGGACGGCCTCGGCGATGGTCATGAAGTAGCGCACGATGCGCCGGTCGGTGATGGTGACCGGCCCGCCGTAGGCGATCTGCTTTTTAAATAAAGGTATGACGGAGCCGCTGGAGCCTAAAACGTTTCCGAAGCGAACGGCGGCGAATTCGGTCTTGCTTCCATGGCGCAGGCCCTGTAAGACCTGCTCGCAGAGATACTTGGTCGCGCCCATGACGTTGGTCGGGTTGACGGCCTTGTCGGTGGAGATGAGGACGAATTTTTCCGCGCCGTACCGGCTGGCCGCGCTGGCGGTGTTGTAGGTGCCTAGGACGTTATTCTTGACGGCCTCGCAGGGGCAGGCCTCCATCAGCGGCACATGCTTATGCGCCGCCGCGTGGAAAACCACCTGCGGGCGGTATTTTTCAAAGATCTGGCCAAGGCGCTCGCTGTCGCGGACGGACGCGATCTCGATGGAAAGCGGGAAATCGTGGCCGTAGCGGTGGAGCAGGTCGTTTTGCAGCTCATAGGTGGTATTTTCCGCGATGTCGAGCAGCACAAGCCGCGCGGGCCGGTAGCCCGCGATCTGGCGGCACAGCTCCGAGCCGATGGAGCCGCCGCCGCCCGTAACGAGGACGGTCTTGCCGTGCAGGAACTCGGCGATATGGGGATTGTCCAGCCGTACCGGCGACCGGCCCAGCAGGTCGTCGATCTCGACCTCGCGCACAGCAGGCAGATAGCTGCCGGAGCGCTTGGGAACGGCGGTGAGCGGCTCGCCGAGCATATGTATCCGGCAGTGGGTTTCGGAGCAAAGCTCCAGAATTTTTTTACGCCGCTCCGGCGTCAGCGCCCGGATGGCGAGGATGATATCGGTGACGGGGGTATCCCGAAGGATTTCGGCAACATCGTCGATGGGGCCGTAGACAGGAACGCCGTGGATGCGCTTATGCTGCTTGGCGGGATCGTCGTCCACAAGGCAGTAGGGGCGGTAGCGGCCCTGCGTCCGCTCGTCCAGATCCGAAAGGAGCGCGGCGGCGGCAGCGCCCGCGCCGATGATGGCGGTCGGTGTGCGCGCGGTGGGATGGCCCTGCGTGCCTACGACCCTACGTCGGTAGACACGGTAGGTGAAGCGGTAGGCCAGCATGATGAGCAGCGCGATCGACGTGCCGGTCAGCGCACCGGAGATCCAGACATAGTTCATGCCGGCGAGTAGGTTGATCGCGGCGTACAGGAGGAAGCCGAAGCTCAGTCCCTTGAAAAGCTGGAGGTATTCCAGACTCTCGGCATAGCGCCAGAGCGTTTCATAGGTGTGCAGCAGCAGCTGGAACACGAACACACATGCCGAAAGCAGCCCCATGTGCAGCACCAGATTCAGCAGCTTGATATTTCCACTGCACAGATATGGCAGGAAGAGCAGAAAATTACAGGTCGCAAAGACCACTGCGTCCAGCAGCAGCACGATCAGCCCGCGATGTCGAGACAACGGCCAGACCCCCTTTTAGAGTTGTCAATAAATTGCACTTTATTATAGCATCGCCCATAAGGGAAGTCAAACCCTGTACGGCGGAAAATGCCGGATTTGGCGGAAGAAAACTGGGACGCCATGGATAAAAATTTATTATGTAAAATACGAAAAAGCTCTTGAAAAGCGGGATAGTGTGGTAATATTTACTATACGAATGGGGTGGAGTTCCCTTACGCGTTTTCCGGTTTGTGGGAGAGCTGGAAGCCGCGGCCACCTGTCTGGGAAAAAAGTCATATGAGGAGGAAAAGGCAATGACAAAAGCAAAACGTATGTTATCTCTTTTGCTGGCTGTTATTATGATTTTGTCCGTGATACCGATTACAGCAGGCGCGGTAGAGCATGATTCGGATCCGTCCGACGGGCCCTCGACGGGCGTGAACGGCCTCTACATGAATAAGACGGTGAACAGCGCGCACAACGAGCTGACGCTGGAAGCGTTCGTCACCGGCAGGAGCCAGACGCAGGTCACCACCGTTCCGGTCGACACCGCGCTGGTGCTTGACGAATCCGGCTCGATGAGCGATAAAATTGAAGTCGCATACGGCTACGACAATCTGGACAAACTGGATACCGTGTATGGCGGTGCGGAAGGCATCTATACCGCAAAGTTCAAAGGCTATGCTCTTGGATTTACATATACCAGAGATTTAAGATATGATAGTGCCGCTGGGCAGTGGCAGTATTATAAAGAAACGAGCATTGGTGGCCCTGCGGGTTGGACTGTGATCGGTACTAATAAATTCGAAATGCAGAGTGTTAAAATCACCAAGCTGAATGCGATGAAAATTGCAACGAAGCACTTCATTGATTCAGCAAATGCAAACTCCGATCCTGCAAACCCCAACCGCATTTCCATTATTTCTTATGATTCTAACAGCACGATCGTAAAGCAGCTGACCAGCGCCAGTGCAGCGGACGAGCTGAAGGCCGCAATTGATGCGCTGAGTGCAGATGGCGCAACGCGGGCAGACCTTGGCTTACAGAACGCGCAGACCGTCTTGGCAAACACAGACAGCAGCCGCAAGAAGGTCGCCATCCTGTTTACCGACGGCAGTCCGACAAGTACCAACGGTTTTGAGGAAGCCGTTGCAAACAGCGCTATTGCCACTGCAAAAGCACTAAAGGATCAGAATACTACTATTTATACCGTTGGCTGCTTTGGCTCGAAGCCTGAGGACACCAGCGATCAGGGAAAGTTTATGAACTACGTCTCCTCCAACTATCCCGATGCGACGAGCCTGACGAGCGGAGGTGCTATGGTAGGAGACGGCAAGTATTACAGTGTCGCAACGACTAGTTCTGAGCTGACGGATATTTTCCAGACCATCAGTCAGGAGACCGGCGGCGCAACCTATACGCTGACTTCCTCTGCCGTGGTGCAGGATGTCATTTCGGAGTATTTCGACCTGCCTGCCGGCACGACGAAGGACGATATTCAGGTTTATACACAGGCCTTCACGGGCACGAACGCTGACGGCAGCCGCACTTGGGGTGGCCGGACTGCTTACAATGCAACTGTCGAACTCGATGTTGCAGCAAAGAAGCTTCGCGTATCGAATTTTGATTTCTCCGAAAACTGGGTTGGCTTCCATATCAACGCGGACGGTGATCGCACGCCGCATGGCTGCAAGCTCGTGATCGTCATTCCCATCAAGCCGATCATGGATAACTGCTGGGGTACTGACCTTCCGACGAATAAGGCGGACGAGTCCGGCATCTATGTAGGCGAGAACCCCGTCGCGCCGTTCCCCGTGCCGACGGTCGATTACCCGTACTATGAGATCGTTCATGTCCGGATGGGCGCGGACGGCAAGCCCTTCTACATCGGCGATCAGTCCGACGAAGTAATTGCTGACCCGACGGCCGTCAATGCGGCTAACCGTGTCCGCATTACGGATAATACCGCAACGGTCGATCTGACCACGAAGGTTCCGAACGGCTACCTCTACGGCGGCAGCTTCTCCAACAAGGAATGCACGACCGCGTGGAATTACGGCACGGAAAGCGCGAAGAGCTTCCATCCGCAGAGCGGCGCGACCTATTACATCTGGGAGGCTCCGGACGTTTATCTGGTTCCCAAGAGCCTGAGCCTGTCCAAAACCATCGACGGCCAGCCCAACGTGATCGGCTTCTATCTGCTGACCGGCGTTGACCGCCTGTTTTATCAATCCGCCGGCTTCGACGTGACGGACGGCGATGGCAAGGCCATTTCGATCACCGACGTTGGTGAATCCGGCAGCACAGCCCTGAACGGCGGCAGCGGCAAGGTTTACCAGTCTCTGACCACCGTTTACACGAACGGCACCAGCGATACCTACATGCCCGGTGATGGCGTGTTCAAGCCGCTGAGCGCAAGCAGCTATCTGGCCTGCTTCTCCGTGCCGAGCGACGCTTGGGCAGCCAAGGATAAGAAAGTCGTCTTTACGCCCTACTGGATCACGCTCGATGGCATGAAGGTCACCGGCACGACGACCCGTACCTGTCAGTCTGACGGCCCGGGCAACCGGGTGGTCAAAAAGATTGCCGAAGCAGAAAGCGGCTCCACGATCATGCCCGCCAATACGGCTGTTCAGATGCTTCTGACCGCCTGCGGCAACGTCGCCGTTGACGGCAGCGAGAACGCGCCTTCCGCATCGGTCGATCCGATTGATCCGGTCGTTCCTATCGATCCGATTGATCCGGTTACTCCGGTCGATCCGGTCGAGCCTGCAAAGCAGTTCAGCGTGACCGTCTATGACGGCGGCAGCGTCTACACGCTGTCGGCCGAGGCCGGTGAGGACATCTCCTCCCGTCTGGTCAGCGCCGGTATGCACGGTATGCGCTTCGCGGGCTGGTTCCTCGACGAGAGAAGCACCGCAGCCGCTGAGCTGAAAAACGTGCAGGGCGATATGGACGTTTACGCCAAGTACGTCAGCGACACCTATCTGACGCTCCGTTACAGAAACGTCGGTCTCTTCCGCAGCCGGAACGTCAAGCTCTATGCTGCGCTGGATTCTACCGACTATGCGGAGGCCGGTTTCGTGATCGACGGCAAGGCAGTCTCCTGCCCCATCACGAAGGATGCCTACACCGCATTCTTCCTGTACGGCTCGACGGTTCGTGAGGATAACACCCTTGTGAGCTACACCTACGGCACCAGTGATCTTCGCTACGGCGATACCGTTGAGATCACGCCGTATTGGGTCACGCTCGACGGAACAACTGTCTACGGTACGACGCAGACGCTGACCTATGGCCGCTTCGGCCTGATGTAAAGAGAGGAGCACCCTATGGAAAATCAGTTTGTGGAACCTGTGATCGGTGATGTGCTGCCCGGTGTCGGAGACCAGACCGGTTTCCCGACCAACCCGAGTCAGGGCGTCATTGAAAAGGTCGGCGACGGCCTCTACAACACCATCCTGCCGGATGGTCAGGTCGCTACCGTCGCGGACGACGGAACGATCGTAGATGTAGGATAAGCAAAATAAAGCAGCGGAGGGATGTTACATCTCTCCGCTACTTTGCTTTCAATCGGAGTTTTATGAAGATATCGGTAAAACTGGCGGACCTTCCCATGGAGATCGGCTTGCAGCATGACGAATACCGCTTCGTCTTTGCGCCCTTCGCCTCCGAAGAACCGCCCATGGCCTTTGCGGCCATTTCACCGGACGAGCTGACGCGCGCGGCCGCGTGGTATCCGGAGGGCGGTGCAGCCTACGCGGAAATGATGGAGCTTTGTCCGCGCGTTTCCGACGCGCTGCTGCCGTTCGATCGGCTCGTGTTCCATGCGCTGGCGTTCGAGTGGCGGGGCCGTGTCTGGCTTCTGACCGGCCCGAGCGGCGTCGGCAAGACGACGCACTATCTGCGCTGGAAGCTGCGCTACGGCGAGGAGCTGCGCCTGCTCAACGGTGACAAGCCTCTTCTGGAAATTCCTCCGGAGGGTGCGATCACCGTCCATCCCTCGCCGTGGTACGGCAAGGAGGGGATGCAGCAGTATTTTTCCGGCCCGCTCGGCGGGATCATTCTGCTGGAAAAGGCGGCGGAAAACCGAATGCGCCGTATGACGCCGCGAGAAGCGGCGGGCTGCCTGTTCACGCAGCTGCTCATCACCCGCCGCGACGCGGACAGCGTCCGCCGCGCGTGCGCGCTGGAGCAGGCACTTCTGGAGCGGACGCCGCTCTGGCTGCTGCAAAACCGCGGCGACAGCGCCGCTGCGGAGCTTTGCCGCGATACCCTGTCAAAGGAGCTGACGCAGCTATGAAATATGCTATCCAGCCCGGCGTGCTGCTGGAGACCGTCTGTGACGAGCATCTGCTCATCGCCACAGGCGAAGCAAGAGGCAAGGTCCCATACGTCAAAAACCTCAACGAGACCGGCGTATGGTTCTGGCAGCTCTTTGAAAAACAGCTCGACCTCGCGCAGATCGAGCAGCAGGCCATCCAAACCTTCCATATCAGCGCGGAACAGGCGCACAATGCGCTGACGGCTTTCTTCGGGAAGCTGCAAAACGACGGCTATCTGATCGTTCCAAAGGAGTAGCCGAAGCGAACACCCAAACAGACAGAGGAGAGAAAACATGAAACAGATGAAAAAGGTATTGTCCCTGCTGCTTTGCTTTGCAATGCTCTGCTCGATGGCGCTTTCACTGGCGCCGCAGGCATCCGCAGACGGATCGTCAGAGCACTGGGTCGCAGCATGGCATGGGAGTGTCCTCAATGCCAAAGAAGGCAGTCAGGCAAACGACGTGATCGAGGCAATCAAAACTCTCACAATCGCGCACCTTTTCAAAAATGGCACATTCCGTATTCAGCTCAAAACACAGCTTGCTGGCAAGGATTTCCGTATGAAGCTGACGAACCACTACGGAACGGGTGCTGTTTCTATCGGCAAGGTTCTGGTCGGTCAGCAGGGCAATGAGGCGCTGAGCAGCCTGGATTCGCAGGCGACAAAGGTCACTGCCAAGACAAGCTCCGGCAGCACAAGCTTTTCCATCAAAAAGGGCAGTACACAGGACGTTTATTTTTCCTTTCCCGAAACGCTTCCCGAGGGAACTTCCCTGATTATTGATATTTACTGCACCTCTTCGCGCAATGTACGCGACTTTGCCTTGACTGGCGGCACAGCATGGTTTTCCGGCGGCGACGCAGTCGGAAATTCGACGCTTTCAGCGCTTGGCAATTTCGCAAACTTTACTTCGACCAACGACGGCGAGGGTGACTATAACCTTCTGCCGCTTCTGCAGGAGATCGACGTAAAGGCAAGTGCGGATACCTACGCGACCGTGTTTATCGGCGACTCCACCATCACCAACTCTATCCCGAACATGCTTCAGGACAACCTTCAGCGAAACGGCGTCCACAACGTCTCCGTCGTTTCCTCTGCCATCAAGGGCAATGAGCTGCTTCAGGATGGCGCGGGAAAGCTCCAAGGCCCGCTTGAGGGCGCGGCATTGACGACGCGCTTCAAGATGGATGCGCTTGAGGTCGCGGGCGTTCAGAAGATCTTCGTCAAGATCGGCGCGAACGACATCCTCCATCCCCTGCTTCCCGATCTGAAGGACTGGTTCAACGACAGCCCCACCCGCCCGGGCGGCTTCACACCGACGGCACAAGATATCATCGGCGGTCTGCAGAATCTGATCAATCAGGTCAACAGCTATAATCAGAGGAATGGCACAAATATCCAGCTCTACTTCACGGATATCAACCCATTCCTGAACTACACGCGCAATGAATCTCTGACGTGGACTGCGGACATGGCGACAGCGGCCAACAATATCCGCCTTGCCGTCAATCAGTGGCTCGCAGACAATCAGAGCCAGTATGCGGGCTACGCGCCCTTCTCGGGCGCTGTCGGCGCAGATACCGTAATCGACGGTGTGACCTTCCCCATGGGTCAGATCGCAGAAGCCTATGCGACCGACTTTGTGCATCCCTCGCCGAAGGGCATGCAGCTGGAAGCCGATCTCATTCCGATCAGCTGGTTCAAGGCCGTGGACGCCGCGCCTGCCGCAAACGAGGCCAGCGTAACGGGCCTCTGGGTCGCGACCAACGAAGCGCCGACGAACGGCCTTTGGATGATCGCCAGCAACTCCGGCAGCAAGGTCAAGGATACCTTCGGTCAGCAAGCCCCCGTTTTTCTTCTGGCGTCCGACTCTCAGTACACTGACCAGATCGACACGTCAGACTATCTGAAAGGAAACGTCGGCGCTGAAAATGGAAATGCTTATAACGAGCTTGGCCATGTCGAATCGGTGATCCAGCGCGGCACAAACGCGGCTCCCTATGTTGCGCAATCTGAAGCGGAGCGCACGGCCGAGTGGCGGCGCTATGGCTACGGCACACGCATTTACTGGCAGGATACTCAGACTGGCCGTTATCTTGCATTCTACTATCCGAGTGTTCTGAACGGAACCGTCTCTGAGTTCGATGCGGGTCTCCGTGATGGCCGTCCGGAATATAAGGCGCTTGAGAGAAGCGGCCTTAACGTCAGTATACGCACAAAGCTCTGGTACACAGGCGGGAACACATCCGCAACCAATTGGAGCGTGGATCCCTGGGAGCTGTCCATGCACTTCGCTGCGGGCAGCAATACCGCGGGCGATAAGTACTTTGCGTGGGGCGAGGCGCTTAAAAACAACAGCTACGCAACGCCCGGCTACCACTTCCGCGTCTACAACACCGACGGCAGCGTCGGCTATAAGGGCGGCGAGAACGGCAACGGCACGATCACCTATCTCAGCAGCGTGGACAGCGTACATACGACCCTGACCGCAGCCGAGACGGAAAAGCGCTTTAGCAACGGCGCGGCCGGTACCGTCGTTCCCTTTGATTTCATCCTGACGGACGATCTTCTGAACGTGGAAACGACTAAGGCCAACGCAGTCGTGAAGAACACGACGGAATTCACCGCAGACGGCAGCACAGATGTGCAGAGCCTTCTCTACACCGGCTATACCTATGGCCAGAACCAGACGCTCACCTGCGAGTCCGACAATGCCGATGTGGCAAACTTCGATAACGGCGCGGTCAAGCTTGGCGGCGGCTTCGGCACGGCCAACCTCACCTGGACGTTCTCCTGGGAGGAGCTTGACGGCCAGTCGTACAGCATGACGCTCACGACCGTCGTAATCAACGAGGGCGGCCAGTTCACGCTTGTACACGGCAGCAACGGCGAGACCGAGACGCTGAACGTTTCGACGGACTTCGACCTGACCGAGACGGTCGCGGAAGGTTATCTCTACGGCGGCGCATTCCTCGACGCGGCCTACACAACGCCTGTTACCTACAGCGGACTTGAAAACGCGCTGTGCTTCACGCCGGAGGCTGGTAAGGCCTATTATATCCGCGAGGTTCCCAACACCTATTTCCAGCCGAAGAGCCTCAGCCTCAGCAAGCACAAGGACACGACGACGGTCGATGTCATCGGCTTCTATCTGATGAGCGTCGTGGACGGCCTGAACTACCGGGAAGCCGGTTTTGAAGCGACTGCGAACGGTCAGCCGATCGTGCTGAGATCGGTCGAGGAAGCGGATGTAACGCTCGGCGGAAGCGCCTATGCAAATCTCTATGTCCGATTCACGAACGGCACGGAATGGAATCTCACCGCCAACTCCGAAACCTTCGGCAATCTGAGCGGCTATCTGACCTGCCTCGAGGTCCCGAAGGAGTACTGGACGGAAGCAGGTACTGAGATCACCTTCACTCCGTACTGGATCACGATGGACGGCGTAAAGGTCACCGGCACGGCGACGCGCACCTGTAGATATGAGGGCATTGGCCCCGACACCGCCCCGAAGTACTCGAAGATCGGCAAGATCGCGGACGATGCGCAGCATATTTCCAGAGCAGAGGCCGTGGAAGCAGCGCAGGCGGCCATGCTGACGCTCCTTGACACCTGCTCGATCATCGCAGAGCCGGATACGCCGGTCGAGCCGGAGACCGTTACGGTCACGGTCGTGGACAATGGTGAGATCCGTGAGCTGGCCTTCGAGCGCGGCAACCTGACGGGCAAGCTTGAATACACCGGCGCGGATGGAATGCGCTTCGCAGGCTGGTTCGCGGACGAGGCCTGCACCGAGCCTGCACAGCTCAGCGACGTTCAGGCAGACATGACGGTCTACGCAAAGTATGTCAGCGACGCCTACCTGCAAATGAAGTACGTCGAGCAGCGCTGGCTGAGCAGCCGCGAGCTTCAGCTCATGTCCGCGCTGGACAGCGAGGACTACGCGCAGACGGGCTTTGTGATCAATGGCGTGGAAATCCCCGCCGCAAGCGTCAGCTCCCGCTATGGGATCTATACGGCGCGCTATCTGTTCAGCGGCGTGAGCCGGAACGCAAAGCTTGCCGTTCTGAAATACGACGTGAGTGGCCTGCGCAGAGGCGCGTCGCTGGAGATCACGCCGTACTGGGTCACTCTGGACGGCACGACGGTCTACGGCACGACGCGGACGCTGACCTACGGCATGTTCGGCTGGTATTGATCGGAATAGACTTTGGCGGAGAAGTGCAGCGCACTTCTCCGCCATTTCATTTATCCAAGCGCCCGGTGGCGCAAATGTCCAACTCAGCAGGGCCGACGTGTATCGGAACACTGAAAATGTGACCGGCGGCAATGGCTTCTCGTTCCGCACAAGGTGTTTCCCGCAGGAATGCTCTGCGTCCGCTGACTGGGAAAATGGTGCTCCACCGCGCGAAAAGGCCGCCGTTTGGACGTCTTGGCCGCTTTCAGCTGCACCGATAAGAAAATCCCGCTATGACGAGACCGTCATAGCGGGACGCTGCGTACTTGATATGTGTATGACGCAGAAATCTGGACACGGGCGGAGCCCCCGCCGAAAGTCCGGCGGCTGCGCTCTATCGCGCCCTCAGCTGCGGCAGAGAAGAATCAAATCACGGAAACCTTCTTCAGAGAAATGACTGCAACAAACATCGCGGCAACGACCACGCAAACCACGACCATAAGGCTGCCGCCAATGCCAGTCTGGGGAGACTGTTCCGGCGTATCGGTATGAGGCGGTTCGACTTGGCCTTCCGGACTGGGCGTGTCAGCGGCGAGAACGCCAACGCACAGCATACTGACCACGAGCACACAGATCAAGAACAATGCAAGAAACTTTTTCATAGAAATACCCCTTTCGCATTTTCTCTTATCCTGTTTAATTTTACCACATAATCCGCTGTTGTCAAGAGTATTTTGGGAAATAATCCTTGCAGAACGGGGATTTTACCGCAGTTCACGCTTCGATGAATTTCACGATCTTCTCAAGATCGTATTCGCCGTCGTCCATGTGGACGACCAGCGTTCGATCCGGCGGGAGCGTCTTGGCCCACTCGTCGTAGAGTGCCTTCAGCTCATAGACATACATGAGGTCCAGCTCGTCCTCATAGTCCCGCCCACGGCCTCGGATGTGCTCGAGAATGGTGTTGATCGAGCAGTCGAGATAGATATACTTGTCGATGCGCGGCATCAGCGCCGAAACGCCGTTTGCCAACTGGCAGAGCGTCTGGTACTCGTCCTCGGTCAGGTCGCCCTGATCGCGGCGGTACTGCGCAATGACCAGATTTTCAAGGAAGCAGCGGTCGAAGAAAAACAGCTCCGCCGTCTCCTCGCGCCATTTCGGCCGGTCAAAATAAAGCGACAGGAACGAGACCTGCGCGTGGAAGGTCCAGCGCTTCGTGTCCGCGTAGTAGTCGGTGATGAAGGGATTGTCCTGCGGCCGCTCCTCATGCCATGCCGCGCGGTCTCCCAGCCGCTGCGTCAGACGGCGCAGAAGGGTCGTCTTGCCGGAGCCGACCGTTCCGCAGATCGCAATGTATTTCATGCTCCCGACTCCCCTTCCAGAATTTCGTGTCATACGCAGAGAGATGCCCGCTTCGCGCATCGGAAGCGAGCATCCTTACTATACACGATATCGCGCCGGTTCGCAAGCCTTCGCGCGGAAATTTGTTGATTTTCGCCGCAGGCTCAGCCCAGCTCCTCGAAGCGGCGGACGCCGTTCGTCCGGAGCCAGTGTACGAGCAGCCGGTCCAGACCGAAAAACACGACCGCGCAGCCGCCCAGCACCAGCCGCACATCCGAGCCGGAGAGCAGGAAGATGTACAGGAGCGTCGGCACCAGAAGCATACCCATCAGGATAAGCATCGTGAGGATCACCGCCGCGCCCTGCTTGACGGGCTGCATTTCGTTGATCCACGTCAGGTTCGGGTGCCGCAGATTCTCGACCAGTCCGATATCCGCCGTCACCAGCGCGAACGCCGCGGCAAACAGCGCCGTGAACACCGCGTTCACGCCGATCACACTCGCCGAGGCCGCCGCCGGAAGCAGCGCCGCCGGAACGGCGATCAGCAAATGCAGCCGCCGCTTCGCCATCAGGATCTCCGCCGACGAGACCGGCGCGGAGCGCACGATCCAGATATTCTTTCCCTCAAGAGAGACCGACGAGGCCGAGAAAACCATCGTAGACAGGAAATACCCGATCACGAGCGCCGCAATGGCCGTCAGCGTGTCCGTGCTCAGCCCCATGGCCTCCACGATCCCGAGCACCCTTCCGCGTCCGAAGATCAGGAACGCAGCCGCAGCCGCGCAGAACACGACGCCGAGGCCCGCGTTCATCATATACGCCGCGCTCGAGGTGAGGCGAGCCGCCTCCCGGCGTACCAGCGCCGCCCCGGCGCTGGCCGTTTTCAGCTCGCGTTCCTGATATTTTTTCTTTGCCGCGCCGCGCTTCATGGTTACGATGCCGATGAAGCTGCGCGACAGAAGCGCATAGACCAGCACGAACGGAACGAGCAGGAGCGCAAGCGACCCCAGCAGCGCGGGGACATTGCCGCCGACCATCGCCTCGCCCAGCCAGACCAGCGGCGAAACGCCGCCCAGCGCATCTGCGATCTGCGCGCCGCTGGCCGCCAGCTCCGCCACATACTCGTTCGCACGTCCGATCACGACAAAATACGCGCCGAAGAACAGCAGCGAGAACAGCATCGTCACCAGATTCTTATTACGCATCCGGCTCGTCAGCAGCGACAGCAGCCATGAAAACAGGCACGTCACTGCCAGCGTGAACAGATTCAGCACCGGAAGCAGCAGCAAAAATGCGATCACGCCCGCCGCCGTCGCATACCCGCTGACGCACCACGCCGCCAGCGCCGGGATGGCCACGATGAGCTGGAACACGGCGTTGTAGATCGCCAGCGCGACCATCCGGGAGCCGAGGATGTACCGCGGCGGCACCGGCATGGCCAGCAGAAGCTCGTTGTCCTGCGCCTCAAAAAGCTGCGATTTGGCCATAAAGACGCTGCCGATGAACATGAGCGCAAAGGACATCAGCGCGTAAAGCGTGAAATACAGCCACGCGAAGTCCGTTCCGCCGAAGGCCCCGGCCAGCGTGGAGAACAGCGCGAAGAACATACCGACGAATACGACGAAGCAGTAGACCATCAGCAGCCCATACAGGACCTTCGAGCCGGTACCGCTCTTTTTCTTCTTTCCGCCGCGCCTTCTGGCGGCTCCGGAATAATACGCGCCGAAGGCGGCCAGGCGCGTTTTCAGCAGCGACTTAAACATTGCCTTCGCCCTCCAGCTCCAGGAACACGTCCTCCAGCGACTGGTCGCCCTTGACCTCCTCCATCGTGCCGGAGGCGATGAGGCGTCCGCCCTTGATGATGGCGACCTTGTCGCAGAGCTTTTCCGCGACCTCCAGCACATGCGTCGAGAAGAAGATCGCACCGCCGCGGTCGCAGTGCTCCCGCATAATGGTCTTGAGCTGATATGCCGCCGTGGGATCAAGGCCGACAAACGGTTCGTCCATCAAAATCAGCTTCGGTTCGTGCAGCAGCGCTGAAATGATGGCGAGCTTCTGCTTCATGCCGTGGGAATACTCGCTGAGGGGCTGCGCCAGATCGGCGGTCAGTCCGAACACGTCCGCATAGCGCCGGATGCGCTCCTCACGCTCCCTTTTCCCGACACCGTAGATGTCCGCGATGAAATTCAGATATTTGATGCCGGACAGGAACTCATACAGATCGGGATTGTCCGGGATGTAGGCCATCATCTGCTTGCAGGCGATGGGATCGGTGCGGATAGACTTGCCGCCGATTTTGATCTCGCCCTCGTCAAAGCGCAGGATGCCGCAGCAGGATTTGAGCGTCGTGGTCTTGCCCGCGCCGTTGTGGCCGATGAAGCCGTAAATTTCGCCCGGCGCGATGTGCAGCGACAGATCGTCCACTGCCTTCTTTTCGCCGTAGCGCTTGGTCAGATGTTCAATTTTCAGCATGGTTCTCATTCTCCTTTTCTTTCTTTTCCTCTTCCGCCTTTTCCTTCTTCGGCTTTTTGACGCTCATGCCGAAAAGCATTCCGATGCTCAGGCCCATGCACATGCCGAGCGCGAGATTGTGGAATACCGCCTGCCCGAGGATCAGCCCCAGCGCCAGACCGAAGCACATGCCCTCCGCCATGTAATTGCCGACGTTCGCTTCCTCCGGCGCAGCGTTTTCCTTCTTTTCCGGTTCCTCCGGTTTCTCTTTCTTCATAAAATGCCTCTTTTCTCAGGGCGGCTCCGCCGCCTGCGGTGTATTTTTTTAGACGCAGCGGCCGGAAAAAGGTTCCATGTTGCGTCCGCGTTTTTTCTCTGGTAAAATGACGCTGTTGAGGTGAGACGATGCTTCGTATCTATGAGACCGACTGCGCCGCGCTTGCGCCGTACTGGGACGAGGCGCTGGCGCTTCTGCCGCCGGAGCGGCGGCAGCGCGTACAGCTCTGCCGTGACCGAGCCGCCGCGCTGGGGATAGCCGCCGGAGGACT
>ERZ791919.1428-NODE-1428-length-20585-cov-7.988797_pt1 | contig 20585 bp, 17 predicted proteins | sample MGYA00510137_ERZ791919 | MGnify/ENA primary metagenome ERZ791919 (study PRJEB30046, sample SAMN00792059) | human gut metagenome | study: EMG produced TPA metagenomics assembly of the A metagenome-wide association study of gut microbiota in type 2...
TTCTTCCTGAGCAGACCAGGGCCAAGCTAATTGCCGCTCTGGATATGGCTCAGAATAAGAATGTGTCTAATCCTCCTAAAAAGCATGGAAATATGCCGTTGTAATTATTGAATCATTGAATTATTGAAAACTTAATTTATAAAAAGCCATTATCAATTCTCAAAATAGAGTTTGATATGGCTTTTTTCAATGCTATCAGAATCTGTGTAGATTCACAAATAAGTTTCGACAAAAGCAGAAGAAGCACATACTTTTATCGAAACTTATTATTTTGTAATGCAATCGTTTTTGAAGCTAACCTATTATTACATTACGCACTTTACTTACTGGAGAGCTATGTTTTGTCTAACTTATAATCAGAAATTTATGCAATAGAAACCGATTTAGGTGCTGGAGCTGGATTTTCTGTTTTAGTAGAATCTTTCTTAACCGGTTCATCCATTAAAGCAAATTTCTTCGCAGGCTCGGTCTTTGTCGTATCTTTTTTCACCGGTTCATCCATCAAAGCAAAATTCTTCGCAGGTTCGGTCTTTGTTGTATCTTTTTTCACCGGTTCGTCCATCAAAGCAAAATTCTTTGCAGGCTCGGTCTTGGCCGTATCTTTTTTCACTGGTTCGTCCATCAAAGCAAAATTCTTCGCAGGTTCGGTCTTGGCCGTATCTTTTTTCACCGGTTCGTCCATCAAAGCAAAATTCTTTGCAGGCTCGGTCTTGGCCGTATCTTTTTTCACTGGTTCGTCCATCAAAGCAAAATTCTTTGCAGGTTCGGTCTTGGCCGTATCTTTTTTCACTGGTTCGTCCATCAAAGCAAAATTCTTTGCAGGTTCGGTCTTGGTCGTATCTTTTTTTACCGGTTCTTGAGCACAAATTGTTGTTGTAATACCTAAAAACAGAATTGTAGCAACACTAAAAATCATCTTTTTCATAATCATCAATTTTTTAGTTTATTATATTGGTATTTTATTCATAAACACACCAACATAATATTCCAAAAATATGCCAAGAAAATGATATATAACAATTACACAATGATTATCAAATGATTACAAAACAACGCAATTAATATACATCCTACCAAATGTGGAATATTCCACACATAACATGTAGATTTTTTCCTCAATTGTGTAGGGTAATGTACCGTTCTGCCTCTGAAATCGTATTTACAATATAAGTTTCTACAAGTTGGCATTTTTGATCAATCTCGAAATTGAATTCTCCTTTAATTTTCTCCAACTCAATCAATATATCGGTACACTCTCGATGTTCCAACAATGTAAATAGCGGTATCAATTTATGTGACACAGCAGATATCGTACTCATATCTTTATCTTGACGAGCACTCTTAAAACGTTCCAGATTTTGTCTTGTCTCAGAGACAAACGATGCCAATATCTCATTCGCCGCATCTTTATCATCTCCTGCAAATGCCAATAACGCAGAAAAACGAAGTTCCTCCTCTGGATTATGAACGGTTTCTTCCGTATATAAATCAGAAATATAATCCGGATAATATCGGACTACAAGATCATATAACTCCTTTCCCGTAAAAGGCTTGTTTAAATGTGACGTAAAACCCGCTGATAGAAATTCATTATCAGACATATTCGACCGGGCAGTCAATGCTACAACAGGAATGGATCGAACTTCCGGCAAATCAGAAGCACGAATTAAACGAACTAATTCAAAGCCGGATAATTCAGGCATCTGAATATCTGTGAATACAAAATCGAACTTTTGGTCTGACAATAAGCCAAGCACTTCTTTCGGATGTTCACAACAGACACAAGAAAAATTATAACGTTTCATCAATGACGCCGTAAGCTCAAGCTGCAAACGATCATCATCTACCAACAAACAACGAACATTCTTTCCCATATCAAGCACAGCACTTTCTTCTGCAGTTTCTTCCGGTATTACCATATCCGTTTTCTTAAACGGAATAATTACCGTAAAACATGTTCCTTGCTCGAGTGTACTATCGACCGAAATTTTTCCGCCAAGAAGCAAGACCAGTTTTTTTGTTATAGATAATCCCAAACCAAAACCTTCAGCACCCTGCGCTCCGGGAAGTCTCGTAAACTCCTTAAAAATGCGTTCACGGTCATCTTCCGCAATTCCCATACCGGTATCTTCTACCTGAATTTTCAACCGACTACCTAATAGCTTGACTCGCAATGCAACTGAGCCTTTTTCTGTAAATTTTATAGCGTTCGACAATAAATTATTTACAACTTGCCGAATACGGAAAGGATCTCCCAGATAAGCGCCCTGCAAATCTTTATCGATTTCGGTTATCAGTTCTAAATTCTTTTTACCTGCTACAGGTATAAAACTATCTCCTATCTCACAAAAAAAACGATACGGCTCAAACGGCACATCATGTATCTCCATTTTATCAGAATCCAGTCTATGATAATCCAGTAAATCGGTTACCAATTGAAGAAGATGATCTGATGAACTCTTCATATTCTCCAAATAATATTTTGCCCGGGATTCACGAATATGTCCGGATAAAAGATCGATATAACCGATAATCGAACTTAATGGAGCTTTAATGTCATGTGTAATAGTCAACATCAACTGTTCTCTGCTTTTCAATAATTCTTCTGCCCGACGATTCGATTCTTCAAGTTCTCTCCGATAACGGTTACTCCGGGAAATATCTTTCCAAATAAAAATGATGAAAAGAACTATCAAAATCAAAGAGAACACGGCAATACCTCCCACCACCTGTACAGAATGCCTCATCACCTGGTCTCTGTCCTGATAACGTGCCAAAGATCTGTCTAACTCTTCTTGTTCGAAAGCTCTTACCAAATTATTGATTTTGACCAACAAAATTTGGTTATTATAACGTAGAGCCTCACTCCTGCGAGTAACCCGATTCTGCAATTCTTTTTGCTGATCGAAAACGGCATACTGTATATCGGAAAATATATTGGCAATCGTATCTGCTGCATTATAAGGTTGAACAACCGTATCGGTAATCAATTGCTGAGATTGACTATACACCGTATTTTCATCTTCTTTCCGTGTAGAAAAAGCATCTGCCAAACGCTTAAAGAAACTTTTTCTCGGATTTCTGACCGTGAGGGTATCTTGTTTTACTACAATTTTTTTCCTGATTTGTACCGACTTAACTACCGAATCCCTACGGGTTATTTCTCTCTGAATGTTTTGTTCATACAAATTACCGACATCTGCATTCCGGCGTAATCTCAACCATGCCAACGAATTAGATTCTTTCTCGGTTAAAAGCACGATAATACTATCCATCCGCTGCTTTTGTAACGTATCGGTAACCAACTGTTTCAAAGAGTCTAAATTTCGGTACATTTTATCAAAAGTTTGACGATAATGCCTGCTATTGCGGACATGTCCGCTACTCAATGCTTGCAAGTCACCCTCCGACTCATATAATAATGCCAATGTCTCACTAATTAGAGAACGCTTACTTCGCATAGCTTCTTCTTCCTCATCGGGAAGAGAAAGGCGGGAAAATTTATCGAATAAAAAGAACACAGAAAAAAAGGCTATTACTATCAGCAACAAATACCCAATCAAAATCTTTACTCTTATTTCTTTGAACAGCCTAAACATCTTCTACCTCCTTACTTTTCTTAAGAGCCTGTCTAATAATTTTCCTGAATATCTAAAAAAACGGACGTAAATCATTTATCAACGTATCGGATAATGGTATATAATCGAGAAAAGCCGTCCAAGCTTGACCGACTACTCTTTATTATATCCTCTACATAATTATTGCGACCAATGCACATCTTATTTTTCTAATCAAAACAAAGATATAGAATAAAATAAAAGATAGATTATTCTTCTATAATTTTTCAGTATACACAGCCGCCTATCCTCAACAAAAAAGAACGGTTGCCATCCCGACAACCGTTCTTCCTTAATCTTAAATCTAAAATACCATGAAAAACTATTCTTGACGTAAAGATTACTATTCTATATAAAAATATACACACATCATTTTTCAAATGACTTACAACAAACTATATTTTCATTTAATAAAGAACTCAATAATCGTTTTTTTATGTTTTTTATCTTCAAACTCTTGTTCAATAACAAGCGATTATAAACTCAAAAACATGTTTTATTTATGTTGTACAAAAGAATATATTTTACACATCAAAACATAGCAATATTTAATCAAATAATAGCAAATTCATTGCAATCAGAAATTAAAATCTCAAAACGACGCTATTATAACCCAAGTATTTTTCATAAACTTATATTTAAGCATAATAAAAACAAGGATCTCATTACTATTCTTGTATTACACTATTTTTTAAAAAGCCTATATATCTTCGCCATATTATTCGGAGAAGAATACTCAAGTCCCTTTTCATTAAGAGTAACACCCTCACCCGTCCAACACTCATAACTTCTAGAAACATCTATATTTTCGGGATCGATATTCATATACGAAAAATCGATAGTTCCGGTTTTATCTCCCGATTCGTAATTAAAATGAGCAATATAATAGGAATCTTCGGTCTCGAGATAAAATAAATCGACTGAATTATTACGTCCCGACAATTTATGTCCATAAGCCGGACGGAAAGATTTTCCCAAACGTATGACATCATTTACTTTCTCAACAGTAGAAAATTTTATGGCTTTTTCCTGACTGATTTTCGAACCGACGGCAATTCCTTTTGTTGACAAATTATCTCCAAGAATGCAATATCCGGTTACTGCTCCGGTTGTCATTCTCGATATATTTTCCGCTTCACTACGATCTCCCATTACCAAATGATCCGGGTCATTAAAGCAATAAACACGACTAAGCCACCAGCCGAAAGAGAAACTGTTCATCATATAACTCGTATGCCACATTTCTCCCCAAGCATCGCAACTGATACGACGGGCATGGGCATAATTGGCAGGAAAAAGCGGAGATATCGACTCGATGATAAAAATATCGTCTCCGGCACGTTCCCTCAAATGCTTCATACCATAGTTATAAGCCTGAATGCCCGTAGTAACTTTCGGATTACGATAACTATCTGCCTCGATAGATCCGTTACTCAAAAAATCCAATTTCAAACATTTGATTCCGGCATCCTTAAATTTATCTATAAAAAAGTTGATGCGGGAAAGTGTAGCCGGGGCTGTCGGATCCATACACGCTGCACCGGCTTCCCACTTAATCTTACCGAAAACTTTCAATAATGCTTGTCCATACACATACCCGTTATTTCCTTCTACGGCACGATCTTCTACTCCCGCATAATCGCAGAACGGAGACCAATAAGCCCCGGCCATCTGCCCGTTTGCTTCACAGTGCTTTACAAACTGTTTCAATTCATCCCAATCGAGTTTATCCCAAGATGCATCTAAATTGATAAAGATAACACCATCATCACCGAATCCGCCTTTATTCTGAATATTCTCCTTTATAAAATCCGATACCGACACAACACCATCATAACTGATCTCAGTACCCATGCCGCCCCAACTACTCCAGCCGTAAGGTGCAGGTTTATCCCAGCTTCTTTTCGGAGCGATTGCACAACATACATCACCAAAAGTCTCCAATCCGGTACGCCAGTCACCGGAATAATGCACAATCATACGGGCAGATTTTACCTGCTGTCCCTTTACAGCACCATGAGGTTTTAATACACCATCTATCATATCGCGCGTTATATGATGCGTAACACCGCTAAAACATTCAAGATTGGTGATCTTACCTTGTGCCAGCGGGCTTCCGGTTATCCTGACAGCAGATTTCCATGTATCATGATCGACAGAGCCGATAACCAACCCCAACTGTGTTTCACCATTAAATATTGCCGAGACTTCCATCGAAACAGAGTCTCGGGCAACACGCCCGATAGCCAAAGACTCCGGATCTGTCTGACTACAGCTCAAAGGATAAGAAGTATACGTTATAAACCCGTCATTATCAAAAGGAACTGTTATAAATCGATTATTAACGTCGGCAGGTAAAAACAGATTATCGGCTTCGGTACTGATAGGCGCAATATAATTGCTTGATATAATCGAATTGTCCGGAGACTGCAATATTACATCGGTAAGAAAGTAATCTTGTCCGTCATATAAATAAAAATTTTGATAGACTATGGGGTTATCCGAATCTTCACTGCCGGTATATTCAATGGTAAATTTCCGGGCCTTACCCACTTCATCAACAATATCCTCTTGTTTTATTTTTACAGAATTATACGAAGAAGCATCCAAAAGTACATCCCCATTTTTAAACTTTATTTTGACATCTTTAAGCACTGTCACACCTTCTTTTACGAATTCCGCTCGTTTTGTCTCATCATCAAACTTAATATTCCACTTTCCAAAACTCATCTCAGAAATGGTCGCATTTGCAATAAAAGGTATAATACACAAAAAGAATAAAACTGTCAGCTTTTTCATGATATATCATATTTTAATTGACTCTCATAGATTGTTATTCAGATTCTTTATCCAATGAATCCAAAACGGTCAGCATCCGGCGCATTTCTTCTGCGACAAACACGTCTTTTATTACCAGATTACGATCTACAATTACACTGAACGGAGCTATTTGTATTTCTTTAAAGAACGGGTATTTTTCCTCATAGCTGCAATCCGAGATAAGATGAATATTTTCCCATTTAAAATTATGTTTTTGCATAAAAGAACGGACTGTGTCTCGACTATTACCTGTAATGGCAAAAATGTCGGTCTCGGGATATTCTTCTCTGAGAGCATCCAATATTTTGAGCTCTTTAATGCAGGGAGGACAATAAATACTCCAAAAAACAATTAACGAGATATTCTTATTTTTTCCGACTGTTCGTTTATTTCCGGCTAAATCCTCAATTTCCAAATCGGGCAGTTTTTCTCCAATACATTCCCGATAATTTTTAGGAATTTTTCTCATCAACAGAAAAGCTGTGGTATCCTCTACATTTCTTGAAGTGATAATATATTTTAATGTTGCCAACGAATCATTAAACATCTCTATAGATATTCTCACACTGTCAGCATCAAAAAAAGCTACATGTTTTTTGGGTTGAACGATTAAACTCTTACCATCTTCACTTCGTGTTACCGATTCTTGAGCAAACGCCCCAAATGAGATCAAAAATAAAAATAGAATAAACAAATTTTTCATGATATCTGCAATTTAATTTTCAGCATAATAGACATAATCTTAATCCTTGATAAAAGGATTTATTAAAATTAGAAATAGATACTTTTTTTTGTAGTAAAAAATCTGTCAATTAATATAACAATTAGACCAATTTACTTCAATATCGATAATCTGTTATATAAAAAGACTGTTCAGAAAATAGTTATCAGTTATTTTCTGAACAGTCTTTTACCAAGTCAATATCTACGTGATATTTAGAGCCTGCCGTAAATTTCCCAACAAAAAAATATTATCAGGTCATTTTTTTGTTAAAAAATTCAGGCTCTTAAAATCAGCAGAAGCCTTCTATTAACAAATACTTTTTCTGCTATTGTTCACTAACGTTTTTTACCCAATATTATAACACTACTTATAGAAAGATTTTTTCCCTTGGTCCGCACCACAAGCATATATGATTTTATTGTATGCGTATCTTTCTCGGAACTACCGTACATAATATCCGGTGCTTCTGCCCAAAAAACTTCAATAGGAGTTTTATAGGTATTCTTAATTTCAAATTTAGTTGTTCCGGCTTTAAAAGTCACGATGCCATTCTTGTAAATTTTCGATTTTACTCCTTTTATAAATTCATAAGCCGGGGATTTACCTTCGAGACGAGCATCTACAAAACCGTCCCCGAGTTCCGGCTTATCAGATAAAGCCAAGACATAATCATAGGTGTGTTCTTCTTCAGACTGTGCCTCGAACCGATCTATAAATTTATTGCGGTCAAGTTTCACCGTACGTGTCAACTTTACTCCGGGATAACCATTATTATCTAATACAGCGGAAGCAACTCCCCCGTTTTTATCGGGATCGAACGACAGTAACTTACCTGCTGTTTTAGCTCCTCTGATCTGCATATCTTGCCCGTCCACCAACACGAGATTATGAGACAATCCCCGCTTTTGCCATCCCAAATAGGCCGGTTGTGCATAACTATACGTTCCGCAATCGGTAAGAATCTCTTTCTCCCCATTGTGTAACGTAACCGAAAGCCGGTCGGGATGACTGTGCCCTCCATCACTAAAACCATAACGGAAGACCAACGTATTATCTCCTGAACGCAAAATTGCGATTCCCGTATCATCAAACAGATAACTATCTTGTTTCAACGGCGCTTTATCCGGTTTAATATCGACATTCGTCAGCAAAGCCAATGCCGAATTTCGATCTTTAGTCGCATAGACTTTTGCTAAGATTTGCAAGATAAAAGGATCTTTGAAGCGGGAATATCCCATCTCATATAAAAAATCCTGATTTGAAATATCGGACATATATCCCCCGTCATTATGAGCAGGAAAAGTCATGTTCGGATACATTGCTTTAACAACACCCGTAAGCATACTTTTCAGTTTCTCATTATAAAGATCTATACCGCAAGCCCTTGCTGCATTTGCCGTCTGCAAAAGAGCCTTAAGCGGGAAATAGTGATACCCGGGCGAAGCTTCTTTATACCAGCCGTCATCATAAACCATCTTTTTGAACTCTTCGATATAACCGACACTGCCGTTAACCGCATAATCCATCATCTCGTCATTTTTTAATGTTACAGCCAACGATGTTCGCATAGCATTATTCCAAGCCTGCCAATTGTGCTGTCCACGACGGGCCGTAATCATATCAGCAGCTTCCTGAAACAGATTTTTCTCTATTTTTTCTCTCTCTTGCTGTGTCAGACCATCCCTTATGATTTCATAAATCGGACAAACATCGGAAAACCACATGGCATCTTCTAACCATTGTTCAAACATTCTGCCCAGATAATAAGATTTAGCAACTTGCTCTTTTGTATAAACCGGATATTGCGGATATTTATCGGCATATTCCAAGAAGATTTCCTTTAGGTAATCAAAATATTTTTTGTCTTTTGTAGCTAAATATAAATAACCACAATCGACAATAAAATATTGCATATTATGCTGATAGATATTGCGCCAGCAAGCATCGAAAAAGTCACTTTTATAAGATTTTCCGCAATCGGGACAATAGTGGTCATGAGGCTTGTCAAGCTCGAATTTAAACAGCTTTTTATGTACAGGGCAAATATAGTTCTGACTACGCCCAGTCGATTTATCGGGAATGTCAAAACCATAACGGACACGTTCATCGACTCTTTCTTTCAACATACCGACAATTTTAGTACCCCATTCGGTTTTAGCAGAGGCTTCTACATTCCTCAAATCTTCATCCGTAAAAAAACGATAAGTTTTTTCGCAAGAGCGGTTATTTACTCCTTCTGTTAAAGAATTCGCTTCATTATTTGCTCTGAGTTGCGAAGCACTTATAAAAGCAATAAAAACAAGCGATACCGTCAGTAACATCTTTCTCATGTTATTTCGATTTACTTTTAGTTAAACATTAAATTCTTACTGATTGTCAATACGCATAATACGACATTTTTGCAACAAGCCTTTTTGTTTTACAAAGAGATAAAAGAAGCATTAATTTTTTCAAGTTATTCGTATTAGCAAATAATTAAAAAAATATTAAATGCAAATTAAGAGCATATCCTCCCCTATCTTACATTAAAATAATCTTGTTTATTCAACAAATTGAGAATTTACTCCTACAAAGTAGGAAAACGGCATCCTACAAAATCGATTTAAGCAAACATTCCAAGTTGCCTGTCTCGGTAGCAAAAGACAATTTCCGGATATTTTTGTTCAAAAGGGAACAGTCCGAAAGAAAATGCAAAGAGAACCGAATAATTTTTTGCTATCGGGAAATTCAAACAGACTATAAAACTAATTTTTTGATTTTAGCAAACTGAAAAGTAGAAATAAAAAAAATGGTTGTCATCCCGACAACCAATCTTCGTTAACCTTAAATCTAATACCATGAAAAACACATTGCAAATGTACGGCATATTTCTATTTACGCAAACAAATAAACAAAAAATCGACACATAATTAACTATATTTAATTATTATAGTAAATAATCGAAATATCAGAAACACAATTTAACAATTACTCTATTTTTTCAAATCTATATTCCATACTTTTGCATAGACATATTACCTAAAAATATTACTTTTGTGAAAAACAAATAGCATGTCAATGAAAGTCATAGATTTAATAAAAAACAGTCCTACGACCGCATTTTCTTTTGAAGTGCTTCCCCCTCTGAAGGGGAACAGTATCGAAAAAGTTTTCAATACGATAGATACATTACGGGAATTCGATCCCAAATATATCAATATCACGACCCATCGAAGCGAATTTTTATATAAAGATATGGAAGGGGGATTATATAAACGTGTGACTGTCCGCACCCGACCTGGAACTGTTGCAGTGGCTGCCGCTATTCAGAATAAATATCAAATTCCCGCTGTTCCCCATATAATATGCAGCGGATTTACTCAAAGTGAAACAGAATATGCCTTGATAGACCTGAGTTTTCTGGGAATATGCGACTTGCTGATTTTGCGAGGAGATAAAGCAAAACATGAAAACAGGTTTATTCCGACTCCCGAAGGGCATGCGCACGCTATCGATCTGCAGGCCCAAGTAAACCGGTTTAATGAAGGATACTTTCTGGACGGAAGCAAAATGTCCCTCATAAATACTCCGTTTTCTTATGGTGTAGCAGGATACCCGGAAAAGCATGATGAAGCTCCCAATCCCGATTCAGACCTCTTCTGGCTTAAAGAAAAAGTAAAAGCAGGAGCAGAATATATCGTAACGCAAATGTTTTTTGATAATGAAAAATACTTTTCTTTTGTCGATCGTTGCAAGAGCGAAGGTATCGATGTACCCATTATTCCGGGCATCAAACCCATAAACTTCCGCAATCAACTTACGGTTTTACCCAAGGTTTTCCACGTCGATCTTCCTGAGGCACTGGCCTCTGAATTAAGAAAATGCAAAACCGATGAAGAGGCTAAAGAGGTTGGTGTAGAATGGTGTATATTACAAGCTAAGGAACTAAAAGAAAAAGGTGTACCAAGCATCCACTTTTACTCGATGATGGCTACCGAAAGTGTAAAACGTGTAGCACGGCAAGTATATTAAAACAATAAGAAGGAGGTAATTATCGTGTTTTTCAAAGATATTATCGGACAAGATGAGGTAAAGAAAAGATTGATACATTCTGTAAAATCCGGACAAATAGCTCATGCCCAACTGTTTTGCGGGCCTGAGGGAATCGGGAAATTACCTTTGGCTCTTGCTTATGCCCGATATATACAATGCACGAACAAGGGTGAAGAAGATGCTTGTGGTGTGTGTCCGTCATGCAAACAATTCAGTTCGGTCATGCATCCCGACATTCACTTTGTATTTCCGATTTATAAGAATGAAAAAAAGAAAAAACGTTTGTGCGACGACTATATAGATGAATGGCGCAAATGTCTCTCCGAGAATCAGTATCTTTCATTGGAACAGTGGCTTTCTTATATCGATGCGGAAAATTCCCAAGTAAGCATCTATGCTGACGAAAGCCGTGAAATTATTCGGAAAATAAGTCTCAAAACTTATGAATCGGATTATAAAATCATGATTATCTGGTTACCCGAATTAATGAATCCCGTGTGTGCCAACAAATTGCTGAAAATACTGGAAGAACCTTACGAAAAGACCGTTTTTTTGTTGGTCAGCAATCAACCCGATAAAATATTGGGTACTATACTCTCCCGTTCACAACGCATTAATATGCGGGTCGTTTCATCCGAAAAAATATCGGAAGCCTTGCAAAGGCGATACTCCTTAGGACAACAAGATGCCGATGCTGTGGCACACATCGCAAACGGAAATTTCATTAAAGCCTTGGAAACGATACAGCTTTCAGAAGAAAATCAATATTTCTTCGACCTTTTCGTGCGCCTCATGCGTCTGGCCTACGGCAGAAAAATAAAAGATTTAAAGGCATGGAGTGAAGAGGCTGCCGATATGGGAAGAGAAAAAGAAAAACGTTTTCTGGCTTATACTCAACGTATGTTACGGGAAAATTATATTTATAATCTTCATATTCCCGAAATCAGCTATTTAAATAGTAAGGAAGAACAATTTTCAACACGTTTCGCACCGTTCATACACGAACGTAATATTATTTCATTGATGAATGAACTGAGCAGGGCAGAATCGGACATATCGCAAAATGCAAACGGAAAGATCGTATTTTTTGATTTGGCAATAAAAATGATTATGTTGCTGAAAAGTTAAAAATTAAAACTCTGTTCGCTACTATTATCAAAAAGCATATCTTTGTAGTCCGTAAAAATCAATAATATTTTACGGTACACAAATCTACGGGGCTGACCGGTTTTGACAGCGGGTAGAAATGGTGTGTAAGCATGCAGAGCGTGGATGGCTTGCTCTATAATCTCAGACATCAAAAATTTAACTGGCGAAAATAACTACGCTCTTGCTGCTTAATCGAAGTATAGTAGATTAGCTTAATCTCCGCAACAGTTGTGGAGACAAGACATCACCCGGTTGCTGTTGTTCCGAAGCGTTCCGAAACGGTGGTGCAATAATATCGGAAATAGTGGGTAGCCGGCCTTGTGCCGCCCATGAAATTTTAAAGGCTAAGGTATGAATTGGTGGCTTCGGTCTTGTTCATACCCGACAATCAAAGCGAAGATAAGCATGTAGAAAGCTCATTAGTTCCTCGTTTGGACGAGGGTTCGAATCCCTCCAGCTCCACTTAATTTTAACAAAGCGTTTATAATATTTTGATTATAAACGCTTTGTTATTTTTAGGGATCAAAATAGGGGATGAATTTAATCATCTATTGAAAGACCAACTATTCATGTGGGTTTCTCTCAAATCAGACCCGTATAAAATTTAAACTGACTCTAAGAAGCCGTCTAAAACGATTTTATTTTTTTATAAGTCGAATAATTCGACATATCAATCAATCCATCTTTATTCATTTGATTTACAATCGAATTAATAATACACAATTGATCTATAGATACCATAAATTCACGCTCTGTATTTACCGTATCATCCCATCTTATCCGGTTATCCTCAACTTTATATCCGAACTCTTGTTTTTCTGCATCTGAAATACTAAGCAGCATTATAGTATCGACAGTATCGACATCTTTTTGTTCCGGCATATTCTGTAACAGAATAATGCGATCTTTTAATTCCAATTTTATAATCATACCGACTTTGCCATTAAATAAAAATTACCATTTCCTGCACTTTGAGCATATAACTGAAGATTGTATATAGCATTCTCATTCGAAATATCTCTCACATTGTAAAAACGAATACGTCCGGTAGCCTCCAAAGCTATATCATCTTTCGGATTGGCAGTTTCAATCACTATCCCTTTTACTGTTCCACTTCCTCCAGACTTCTGAACTTTGCAGTATATACCATTAAATCCATTAGATTCTTTAAGGTCCAAACTAATTCCGCTTATCAAAGGGTTCATAGTATCCGGTCTGGCAGTCATTTCCAAAAAAGTCCGTCCTGTACCGCTCAAATTTACACCCGCATTTACAGATACTGCACCAAACGACTGCGTATTGACAAAAGAGATTCCCGAACCTTCTAAAAACGTATGATACGTTCTCACAGAATCAGAGTAGGATGCCATAAGATTACTGCCAGTAATCTTAAACGGTCCTATTTTACCGCTTTGCGCATTAATGTTTTCAAACATACCATTCTTAGATGTCAGTATTCCATCTCTATCTATAATAGTATTATTATTTATATTAAGAGTATTCGTTTTTATCACATTTGCAATCACATCCCCAGAAATAATATCCGCCCTTAGCACAGGCTTATTGTTTCTTATCTCAAAAACAGCAATATCCACTTTAGATCCGTTAGGGAGTATAGCCTCTACTTTTGTTTTATCCGAAGCCGAAAGAGTGATAGTCCCTGCCTTAATATCTATACCGGCTTCTTTCAGTTGCTCTGTTCCGGCTTTATCTTCCGGAGCAGGACTCCAATCCGTAGGTTTGTTTCCGAACTCTACCTTGATGTTCGAGATTTTTACTGAAACCGGGTTTTCTCCGTCAAGCCCCATCTGACCATCAAGGTAATTTACCGTTGCAAGAAATTCATTGGCGCTTTCTATAGGTTTTAATTCTCCTTCAGGAATATAGGTGGCATACGAAAATCTACCTTTATAATATCCGTTTGAGAATAAAGAATAGGGAAGAGACGCACAACATGATAATCCGTCATCGTTCGTATAAAGAGCAAATATCTGAACACCTATGAAGAATCCTGTATATTGGGGTATATTGGAGGCTTCGCAGTCAAATGAGATTACGACATTTTTACCTAACATCTCCGTTATACGGAATGGGAAAGGGGGATTTTCACTATTTTGAAAATACCATTTAGGATTATTTACAGTTTCTCTGTTAGCAGAATCTAAAAATAAGTTTCGTCCTCCGATTTCTATCTCTTTCACGGCAAGCGCAATATTCTCGTTCGTCTGGTTTATCTCACTTTCTACATAAGAGTTAATATCTTCTATTTCGTCCTCTATATTCCGGTTTGTATTTTTAGAAATAAAATCACCCGTAAATTTGTTTCCAGCAGGAGATATCACACTGACATCTTTTCCGGTAAACGTAAATTCATTTCCTTTTCCGACACCCTTGTATTGGATTATTTCAGGTGTACCGAAACTTCTCAACATAATAACACTTTGACGGTCAGGATTAGATCTATTTCCACATTGCACGATATAATCTCCGATTTCAGGAATCCCGGTAAAGACAGTATCCTTCACCGTATTGGATAACGTAATATAATCACTCCCGACATTCAATACAAGCATCCAGTAATATTTGGTTCCTGTACCGGAAAATACCTGACACATCGCCTTATCCCCGGCAACGAAATTATTCTTCACCTTTCCGTCTCCGGTATCAAAAAAACATTTGTAAGCGGTAATGGCATCTCCCGATCTGATTTCTTCTACAGAAGACACGGTTATAGCTGCCAAAGATAATATTTGCGCTCCGGCAACATGACTTATCCGCTCATTCACGATTTCATGAAATAAAGCAGTCTTGCGCACGTTCAACTTATCAATCTCCATATAAGAATTGTTCTGAGCATCATAACCGATATGCCAACCTGTACCCGATGCGACAAATGCCTCATCCCGTATTCCTTTTTTAAAGACCTGCTCTTTTCTAAACGTTACGGTTCCGTCAACAATATCATCATACAAACGGGATACAAATTCCTGTCGCGATCGTAATGAAGACAATACATTACGATCACTTAATACCGTATTATCATACTTTCCTACAACATAGACCGCATTTCCGGGAGAACTATTCGAAACCTGCTCTTTTTTAACAATTTCATCTATTTTATCCTCAATAGCTCCGATTCTCGAATAGGCGGGTTTTTCTCCGATTGTATAAACCGGTGCATCATAAGGTCGATCTAATTTTTTCTCAAATCCGATTACCCGCGATAGACGCCCATTCGGGAAATAAGCCGGATTTACAAGATTCACACTATCTCCCAAGTTGAAGTCAAGAATTTTCGATACGTCCGACATCCCGGTAGCAGGATCATAACCGGCAGCTACAGCCGAAATCAGTTTGCACGTATAAACCGAAGGATCTATTTTCGATTTCTCGACATATTCCCGAGCTTTCTCCAACAACCGTTCTTCCGCATCCGGAATATAAATATCCGAAATCATCGAAATATCGAAACCGTACAAAACATAAGTATCTCCTTTTTGGGGAATAAGAGCACCGGCAGGCAATCCCCGGCCCGACTCTTCTTCTCTCTTAATCTCGAATACTTGGGCAAGCGGATTCCAAGAACCGTCTTCATTTTTTTCGGGCTGAAACGTTTCCCCTTCGGCATGCGGATTAAATATAACCGCAAAATCCATTCCGTTCAAAGCCCCCGAACAAAACTTAAGTCGCAACTGACCATCTATAACATATCGTTCCGAAAAATAGAAGTCCGGATCATCATCCTTAAACCGGTATACTTTCCACTCTTTTCGGGTCACACTACCGTCCTCATTTTTTATTTCATCGACATAGTTATGAGTAAAAACATTCGCAATAGTGCCGACACGCTCGGGATATATATCTTCAAAAACGACAATATCCTCTACCGCTTCCTCTTCGGACATACCTTCAAAAGCATCTATATGATCTTTTCCGGCAGGCAACATCAACCTCTGTTGCGCTATCTTTTCGATAACCCTGCTGTTATCCGAAAAGAAAATATATTCAGAAGGTGCTTTATTCAAATCGACTCCCTCGAGCACGACAATATCTCCGACCTCAAAATTCAACTGTTCCGCCCATATGAAATAATCATTTATCCCCATAAGATCGGCCTCATAACGAACATCTCCACACACAACCGTCAACGAATCCTCCATATACGCACTGCTATACGGCATATCCCATTTTACCACCCATTCTCCGGAATCCCATTCCTCTATCTCGGTAATGGTTACGCGGCACTCTTTCCGATATGATCCGGGAATATTACGGGTAGAACCGAAAGCATAAATACGGGTTGCATAATTCGAACGGCTTTCATTGGCCGACATTTCCGCAACCTCTTTTCCGATCTCAAGCTTCACAGGATCTCCATATTCGCACCTGCCCAAATGTATTACATTATCCGTAATCCACCATTCGCACTCCCACGCCTCGGCAATCTTTGTCAAGGCATCCAATATATTCGTATTATCATATTGTATCGACTTTGCCGCATCTTCGACAGTCTCATCGACATAAAACGTGAACGCTTCGTTCCGATAAGTATAATTCAAGGCTTCAAGATTAGACAATACAACCGACAAATGCTTATCTGCCGTATCTGTCAAATTCCACGACGCTTCTTTCATGCCTTGCCGGTTATAAAAAAGAATCTTATTGCGCCACTTACGATAATAAGCATCAAAACGGAGTGCATAATCATATCCTCCGGTTACGGTATTCAACACAGGCTTTTGCAAATCACTCAACTCATACCATCCGAACTCCGTTTCTACATAATCACCTAAATGAAAAGACAACAATACATCGGAACTGAATTTGAGCGTAATATAATCTTCTCCCATCAACGACTTATTCCATTGACATCCTTCATTATATTCTGTCGAATATATGATTTCGTTATTCGATAAACTTTTAATATCAACCATAATTCTTACTTAAATAAAATTACCAATATTCTATTATAGAATAACCGCTATTAACGATTATCCGGATCAGGCTCATTAAACTTAATCGAAATCTTGGAAAATGTACGTTGCCGGTTTATTCCGAAATTCGATGAGCTTTTATAAGTAAGCCGATAGATTTCATTTCCTACATCAGGAACTTGAATTTCGACTTTGCCTTTTTTCAATTCTGCCATAAACAGATCGAATTTGCTTTTGTAATCACTCTTATTCAACCCTTCAATAGTAAACGTAAGTGTCACATCCCGTTCGTCAAATACCGGATTAAAGTAAATCACCGTCTTACCATTTTTATTACGGCTCTTGTTTTCGATAAAATCTTTCAGAGGAGGAGGTGTAAGCAATGCCGGTATAAAATCTTCACTCATTCTCAAACCAAATTTTTCATAAGCTCGTTTCCCGTTTATAAAAAAATCATTTACCATAGCTATTAATATTTTTGTTTTTAATAACGGCAAACTTAGCTTCTAACAAAGAAAATTCGAAAAATCAAAGCTTCCGTTCAATGACATTTCATGATTTGTCAGCAAATCATCTAAAGGGCCGAATATATGTAGCCACAGATAAACCAAAATTTAACATATTCCTATTCATATAGGACTATATTTCCACAGAACACAGTACTTACACCCCTCCACCTCTTTTGAGAAAACAAACTATCATATATCAACATAGGAATCAAAACCTTCCCCTGAAAGGAGACTCAGTGATGTGTGAGATTTATTTTTACGATATACCAATCTTAAAACTTGCTTTTTTAAATATTTACTTTTATTTTAGCAAATCAATATATCTTAAATATATAGAATATGAAAAATTTAATTTTCTTCTCATTCTTAATATCCCTATTATTAGTTTTCCCTGGCTGTTCAAAGGATGATGATGGTGAAGATAAGAAAACATCAAACATTCGGCTAAACTTGCATTATGATACGGGTAACGATAAGTTTATAAGTGCTTATTTGTACATATACGATTTAGAAAACAATTATATTCAAAATTTCGAACTTTTTTACGAAAAGAGAAATCTTTATTATCTAAAAGATATTAACGGCAATAAAGTTTTTCCCGTCGTAAAAATGCTTATTGAAGAATCTACGGGTTTTATATACTATGATGCGCTTCCACCGCACCTATATAGAAAAGATGCCTGTAAGGTATTGCTAATACCTAAACTTTTAAACAAACCTTACAGTTACACTTGCAAAATAGTCGAATGGAAAAAATTCGGTGAAAACTTGATATTTGAAAAAACTTTTAAAAGTAACCCTGAAAAAGAAGATGAATATGAAGTATGGTAAACAACAGGGAGCTACTTTGATAATGCAGCTCCCCATTGTTTATTATATTCGATCCGTACCCGCCTTTATACCTGACAATACGACATTCGCCATCTTCAATTCCTTTACTGCATTAGCGGTATTAAGATTTATCTCCTGCAATTCGAGATAAAAATTTACCTGTATCGTACGCACCTCGTCAGCTATGTTCCGCATATCCCAAAGATCGACCCGGATATCTCCGACATTCGTATTCAGCAGGCCAATCAACTCGGTCTGTGCTCCCGTCTGTGACAAGATATTCTCTCCGGAAATCTGCAAAGCGGTAAAGCGCCCGTTCAACTCCGCTCCGGTATCTTGGCTCATTATCTCGAAGCCACCTATCGAAAATTCAGATTAATTTGCATTTATCAATATTACTCACTATTTTTGTACATTAACATTCTTAAATATATAAAATATGAAAAATTTCGTTCACTTCACATTTATAATATCTCTTCTACTCGTTTTTTCAGGTTGCTCGAAAGACGATGATGATGAAAATAAACCAATGTCATCCATTCGAGTAAAAATACATTACGATTCTGAAGGGGAATCTCCTGAAGGTCAATTCATGATCTTCGATTTAGAAAACAATAATATTCAAAATTTTGAACCCCATTATCGAGATGCTATCGGTTATTATCTAATAGACACTAACGGAGAGTTGGTCACTCCTATCCATCGCCACACTCTTTTCTCATTTGTACCTAACGAATCTCTCGGAACGGCATACTACAAAGAACTGCCATCGCGCCTTTTAGCAAAAGAATCTTGTAAGGTATTATTGATAATAGATCTCACAAACAAACCTTACAGCTACACTTGCAAAATAATCGAATGGAAAAAAGATATTGAAAACAAATTAGAACTTGAAAAAACTTTTAAAAGAAATCCGGAAAAAGAACATGAATATGAAGTATGGTAAACAACGGGGAGCTACTTTAATGATGCAGCTCCCCATTGTTTATTATATTCGATCCGTACCCGCCTTTATACCTGACAATACGACATTCGCCATCTTCAATTCCTTTACCGCATTAGCGGTATTAAGATTTATCTCCTGCAATTCGAGATAAGAATTTACCTGTATCGTACGCACCTCGTCAGCTATATTCCGCATATCCCAAAGATCGACTCGGATATCTCCGACATTCGTATTCAGCAGGCCGATCAACTCGGTCTGTGCTCCCGTCTGTGACAAGATATTCTCTCCGGAAATCTGCAAAGCGGTAAAGCGCCCGTTCAACTCCGCTCCGGTATCTTGGCTCATTATCTCGAAGCCACCTATCGAAAATTCAGATTAATTTGCATTTATCAATATTACTCACTATTTTTGTACATTAACATTCTTAAATATATAAAATATGAAAAATTTCGTTCACTTCACATTTATAATATCTCTTCTACTCGTTTTTTCAGGTTGCTCGAAAGACGATGATGATGAAAATAAACCAATGTCATCCATTCGAGTAAAAATACATTACGATTCTGAAGGGGAATCTCCTGAAGGTCAATTCATGATCTTCGATTTAGAAAACAATAATATTCAAAATTTTGAACCCCATTATCGAGATGCTATCGGTTATTATCTAATAGACACTAACGGAGAGTTGGTCACTCCTATCCATCGCCACACTCTTTTCTCATTTGTACCTAACGAATCTCTCGGAACGGCATACTACAAAGAACTGCCATCGCGCCTTTTAGCAAAAGAATCTTGTAAGGTATTATTGATAATAGATCTCACAAACAAACCTTACAGCTACACTTGCAAAATAATCGAATGGAAAAAAGATATTGAAAACAAATTAGAACTTGAAAAAACTTTTAAAAGAAATCCGGAAAAAGAACATGAATATGAAGTATGGTAAACAACGGGGAGCTACTTTAATGATGCAGCTCCCCATTGTTTATTATATTCGATCCGTACCCGCCTTTATACCTGACA
>ERZ791919.1434-NODE-1434-length-20501-cov-12.807151_pt1 | contig 20501 bp, 20 predicted proteins | sample MGYA00510137_ERZ791919 | MGnify/ENA primary metagenome ERZ791919 (study PRJEB30046, sample SAMN00792059) | human gut metagenome | study: EMG produced TPA metagenomics assembly of the A metagenome-wide association study of gut microbiota in type 2...
AGTCCGGCATGGCGGACGCGGCGGCCCGGAGGGCCAACGTACTGGGCGTGTACGAGGCGGGGCGCCCGGCGGACATCGCGGGGAAGCGATTTCTGCTGGTGGACGACATCCTCACCACCGGCGCGACCCTGGGCGAGTGCGTCCGGGTGCTGAAGGAGGCCGGGGCGGCGGACGTGGTGTGCCTGACGCTGGCCGCCGTCCGGGAGGACGGCTGATGGTATGGAACGGCGGGAAACCGTGCAGAATGAAAATAGGAATATTTGGTGACATGGAGAAAACCTATTGCAAAAAGGGAAACCTGCCGGTATAATGGTTTTCTGGAGAATCAGGGCGGGACATGCCGCCACAGAAGATATGAGGTGCTGCACTATGTGTTCATTTGCAAAGGATATTGGTATCGACCTCGGCACCGCCTCGGTGCTGGTTTATGTGAAGGGTAAGGGCGTTGTGCTCAACGAGCCGTCGGTGGTGGCCATCGACAAAAATACCGGCAAGCTGCTGAAGGTGGGCGGCGACGCCCAGGCCATGCTGGGCCGTACCCCCGGCAACATCGTGGCCATCCGGCCCCTGCGGGAGGGCGTGATCTCCGACTACGACATGACGGAGCGGATGCTGCGGGAGTTCCTGCGCAAGGTCACCGGCGGCTTCCAGCTGTTCAAGCCCCGGGTCATTATCTGCGTACCCTCCGGTATCACGGAGGTGGAGGAGCGCGCCGTGGTGGACGCGGGCATTCAGGCCGGCGCACGCCGGGTATACCTCATTGAGGAGCCGGTGGCAGCCGCCATCGGCGCGGGCATCGACATCGCCAAGCCCGACGGCCACATGGTGGTGGACATCGGCGGCGGCACCAGCGATATCGCCGTCATCTCCCTCAGCGGCGTGGTGGAGAGCGCCTCCATCAAGGTGGCCGGCGACCAGTTCAACGAGTCCATCGTCAAGTATATGCGCCGCAAGCACAATGTACTGGTGGGCGAGCGCACCGCCGAGCTGATGAAGATGGAGATCGGCTGCGTGTTTCCCAAGGAGCAGGAGACATCCATCGAGATCAAGGGCCGCTGCCTGATGACGGGCCTGCCCAAGGTCATCACCGTCACCTCCACCGAGATGCTGGAGGCCTTCGAGGAGCCGGTGGAGCGTATTCTGGAGGCCGTACACGGCGTACTGGAGCGCACCCCGCCGGAGCTGGTGGCCGATATCTCCAACAACGGCATCGTCATGACCGGCGGCGGCAGTCTGGTGGACGGCTTTGACCGTCTCATCGAGGCCCGCACCGGCATCCACACCATGGTGGCGGAGGACGCCATCTCCTGCGTGGCGGAGGGCACCGGCAAGAGCCTGGACTCCCTGAACGCCATGACCGACGGCACGGTAAACCTGTCCCGCCGCCGCCAGATGAACTGAACACCGGAAAAGCGGCCTGCGGGCCGCTTTTTTCATGGCCGCGCGGGGGCTTTTCGCAGAATAACCCCTTGCTTTCCGGCAGTAAACGCGGTACTATGGGACTGACCGGATGCAACTTCATTTTTCAATAAGGAGGCAACGAGCATGAAGTTTTCCAGCAAGGTTCTCAAATGCGGCCTGTCCCCCATGCGTAAGTTCCACCCCTATGCGGTGGCGGCAGAGGCCAGGGGAAAGAAGATCTATCACCTGAACATCGGTCAGCCGGACATCGAGACGCCCAAGGCATATTTCGAGGCGGTGCGGCATTTTGACCTGCCGGTGCTGGCCTATGCGCCGTCGCCCGGTATCCCGGAGCTGATTGCGGCGATCCAGAAGTATTACGACGATCTGGACATGCACTTTGAGACCGGCGATATCCTCATCACCAACGGCGGCAGCGAGGCGCTGCAGATCGCCATGAACTGCATCCTCGACGACGGCGATGAGATCCTCATCCCCGAGCCGTTCTATCCCAACTACAACACCATGGCCTATACCTGCGGCGCGAAGATCCACCCCATCCCCACCTCGCCCCATGACGGCTATCACTACGCCGATCGAGCCAAGGTGGAGGCGGAGATCAACGAGCACACCCGGGCCATCATGGTCACCAACCCCGGCAACCCCACCGGCGCCGTGCTGACGCCGGAGGAAATGCGCATGATGGTGGACATCGCCAAGGAGCACGATCTGTTCATTATCGGCGACGAGGCCTACCGCGAGTTCGTCTACGCCGGTGAGCCCCTGCAGTCCATGGGTCAGTTCGACGACGCCGCCGAGAACGTCATCGTCATCGACACCGTGTCCAAGCGGTTCTCCGCCTGCGGCGCCCGCATCGGCTGCATGATCTCCCGCAACAAGGAGCTGATGGCGCAGGCCATGAAGTACGCCCAGTGCCGCCTGTCCGTGCCCACCATCGATCAGGTGGCCGCCGCCGCGCTGTACAGCGTGGGCCCCGACTACTTCGCCGCCGTCCGGGAGGAGTACAAGCGCCGCCGCGACACGGTCATCCGGAAGCTGCACGAGATTCCCGGCGTGGTGTGCGAGTGCCCCCGCGGCGCGTTCTACGTCATGGCCGCGCTGCCGGTGGACGACGCCGACACGTTCCAGAAGTGGCTGCTGGAGGAGTTCGACGACAACGGCGACACCGTGATGTTCGCCCCCGGCGAGCCGTTCTACGCCACCCCCGGCAAGGGAAAGAACGAGATCCGCATCGCCTATGTGCTGAAGCAGGCGGATCTGGAGCGGGCCATGGATCTGCTGGCCAAGGGCATCGCCGCCTACAACGCCCGCTGAAAGTCCGATAAAAATGAAAAAGAGGGACTGTGCCGCAGGCACAGTCCCTCTTTTCTGCCCGGTGCGGGGAGAGAGGGTGACTTTTGCCGGAGAACGTGGTACAATACCGGCAGCACGGTCACGGCAGGGGCCTCCGTGCGGAAAGGAAGAAAACCGTATGAAACATCAGTTGCTTCACAACCGTTGGTTCCTGTATCTGACGGAGTTCTTCGCCGGTATGTCCGTTATGGCGGTGGAGCTGGGCGCCAGCCGTCTGATGGCGCCGTATTTCAGCTCCTCCCAGATCGTGTGGACGGTCATCATCGGCGTCATCATGATCGCCATGGCGGTGGGCAACGTATGGGGCGGGCGCATGGCGGACAAGAGCAAGTCCCCCGACCGGCTGTACGGACGCATCATCATCGCCGCCGTCTGGATCGCGCTGATCCCCTTTGCGGGGCGGTGGATGATCGCGGGCATCTCGTTCCTGCTGGCCACGTTCGTCACGAAGAATTTTCTGGTGTGGGCGGCGCTGGCGGCGTGCCTGGTCATTTTCGCGTTCCCCTGCGTGCTGCTGGGCACGGTGACGCCGTCGCTGACCAAGTTCACGGTGGAGGATCTGGACGACACCGGCAAGACGGTGGGGCGGCTCAACGCGCTGAACACCATCGGCAGCATCATCGGCACGTTCGTGCCCACATTCCTGACCATCCCGGCGGTGGGCACGGCGGCCACGTTCCTGATCTTCGCCGGGGTGCTGGCGGCCATCGGCATCGCCTATTTCGTGTTTGCCCGGAAAAAGACGGTCACCGGCATCATCGCCGCGGCGGTCATCGCGGGGCTGTGCTTCGCGCTGCCCTCGTACAGCTTTGCCTTCTGGGAGAGTGATCTGACGCTGGAGGACGAGTCCATCTACAATTACCTACAGGTCAAGGACGACGCGCACCAGACCACGCTGTCCACCAATGTGCTGTTCGGCGTCCAGTCTGTCCAGAACAAGGACGGGAGGCTGACGGGCATGTACTATGACTACGCGCTGGCCGCGCCCTGCATGGCGGGCATGGGCGGCGGGGACGGCACCGGCCGCAGCGTCATGATCCTGGGCATGGGCTCCGGCACCTACGCCGGGTACTGCGTCCGCTACTACCCCAACGCGGCGGTGCAGGGCGCGGAGATCGACAGCAAGATCGCCGACATCGCCCGCACTCACTTCGGCCTGCCGGACACGGTGGAGGTGGCCGTGGCCGACGGACGGGCATATCTGGCGGCGTCGGAGGAGCTGTTCGATGTCATCATGGTGGACGCCTATCAGGACATCACCATCCCGTTCCAGCTGTCCAGCCAGGAGTTCTTTCAGGAGGTGGCGGCTCACCTGAAGCCGGAGGGCGTCATGGTGGTGAACCTGAACATGACCTCCCGGGAGAACGGTTCCATCAACCAGTATCTGTGCGACACCATGGCCAGCGTGTTCCGCTATACCTATCTGGCGGACGTGCCCGGCAACACCAATACGGAGGTGTTCTGCACCAACGCCGACGGCCTGAAGGAGCGGTTTGACGCCGGACGCACCGCGCTGACGGACGCGGAGTATGCCGCCATGATGGACACAGCGGCGAAGCGGCTCACCGCCTATCAGGGCGGGGAGCATATCCTCACCGACGACAAGGCCCCGGTGGAGGTGCTGGGCATGCGGGTGCTGGACGAGCTGATCGCCGGGGAGTTGGCCTATTACCGGGAGCACTTCACCCTCCGGGAGATCGTGGACATGCTGGGGTGAGGACTTATTGCAGAAAAAGGATGTCCCTGCCGGGCGGCGGGGACATCCTTTTCTGTGTGATGCGGGTCAGCGGGCAGCCTTCCGGGCGGCGGCACGGCGCTGGCAGAGCTTTACCAGCTCCACGATGGGGATGACCAGAATGGCCAGCGCCAGCGCGATGCCGTACTCCGTCCAGCTGACGGGGGTAAAGCCGAAGGCATTGGCCAGCACGGGGATCTCCAGCACGGCGGTGGTCAGCACCAGCGAGCCCAGCATGGCGCCCCACAGCACCTTGTTGTGGCTGGGTAGGGAGAACACGCTCTTGCGCTGGGAGCGCATATTGAAGCTATGGAAGATCTCGCACATGCTCATGGTCAGGAACGCCATGGTCATGCCGTCGTCGGAGATGCCCTTGGGCATCTCGAAGTACCCTACCTCCATGCAGTGCCCGATAATATAGGAGGTCAGGGTGATGAGGGTGATAAGCACGCCCTGATAGGCGATATCAAAGCCCACGCCGCCGGCGAAAATGCCATCGCGGCTGTTACGAGGCGGGCGGGTCATGGTATCCGGCTCCGCCTTCTCCAGTCCCAGCGCCAGCGCCGGGAAGCAATCGGTGATCAGATTGATGAACAGCAGATGCACGGGGTTGAGCAGGGTGAAGCCCAGCAGGGTGGCGAAGAACACGCCCAGCACCTCGCTCATGTTGCTGGCCAGCAGGAACTGGATAGCCTTGCGGATGTTGTCGTAGATCTGGCGGCCCTCGCCTACGGCGGAGACGATGGTGGCGAAGTTGTCATCGGACAGCACCATGTCAGCCACATTCTTGGTAACGTCGGTACCGGTGATGCCCATGCCCACGCCGATATCGGCGGACTTGATGCTGGGGGCGTCGTTGACGCCGTCGCCGGTCATGGCGGTGATGGCGCCCCTGCGCCGCCAGGCGTTGACGATACGCACCTTATGCTCCGGCTGAACGCGGGCGTACACGCCGTAGTTCTCAATGACGTTGTCCAGCTCCTCGTCAGTCAGGCTGTCCAGCGCGCTGCCGGTAACGGCCTGAGAGGCGTCGGTAATGATGCCCAGCTCCTTGGCGATGGCCACGGCGGTGTCCTTGTGGTCGCCGGTGATCATCACGGGGCGGATACCGGCGGCGCGGCACTGGGCCACGGCGTCCTTTACCTCCGGGCGCACCGGGTCGATCATACCGGCCAGACCGATGAAGCACAGCTGCTGCTCCAGCGTCTCCGGCTCCAGATCGTCCGGCAGACTGTCGTACAGCCGCTGGGCCGCCGCCAGCACGCGCAGGGCCTTGTCGGCCATGGCCTTGTTGTCCGCCAGAATGGCGTTGCGCTTCTCCTCCGTCAGGGGGAGGACGGCGCCGTTTTCCGTATAGTGGGTGCAGCGGCGCAGCACCTCGTCCGGCGCGCCCTTGGTGTACTGGATGAAGCCGGTGTCCGTGCGGTGGATGGTGGACATCATCTTCCGGCTGGAGTCGAAGGGTGCTTCGGCGCAGCGGGGCTGCTGTGCCTCCAGACGGGGCTTGGGACAGCCGTTGGCCGCGCCGAAGTTCACCAGCGCCGCCTCGGTAGGCTCGCCCTGCGCGCCGCCGTCCTCCAGAACGGCGTCATTGCACAGGGTCATGGCGGTGGCCAGCGGCGTCAGCGGGCCGGTGTGCTCCACCACCGTCATCTTATTCTGGGTCAGGGTGCCTGTCTTATCGGAGCAGATGACCTGGGTGCAGCCCAGCGTCTCCACGGCGGTGAGCCGGCGGATCACGGCATGGCGCTTACTCATATTGGTAACGCCGATGCTCAGCACCACCGTCACCACGGTGGCCAGACCCTCCGGGATGGCGGCCACGGCCAGCGACACGGCTACCATGAACGTTTCCAGAATGGCGGTGAGGGAGTAGTCGCCCACCACCACCAGATCAAAGATGAAGATGAACACGCAGATGCCCAGCACCAGCTTGCTGAGCGTCTTGCCCAGTTGGGTCAGCTTCCGCTGGAGAGGCGTCTGCTCCTGCTCGGTCTGGGCCAGCACATGGGCGATCTTGCCCATCTCCGTATCCATGCCGGTGGCGGTGATGACCGCCTTGCCCCGGCCGTAGACCACGGTGCTGCCCATGTAGCACATATTTTTCCGGTCGCCCAGCGGCACATCGCTGCCGGTGAGCAGCTCCACCGCCTTGGTGACGGGTACGCTCTCACCGGTGAGGGCGGCCTCCTCGATCTTCAGGGAGGCGCACTCCAGCAGCCGCCCGTCGGCGGGGATGGCGTCGCCGGCCTCCAGCACCACCACGTCGCCGGGCACCAGCTGACTGCTCTCCACCACGATCTGATGTCCGCCGCGCAGCACCTTGCATTTGGCGGCGGTCATGGTCTGGAGGGCTTCGATGGCAGCCTCGGCCTTGCTCTCCTGTACCACGCCCAGAATGGCGTTGAGCAGTACCACGGCCAGAATGATGAACACCTCGGTGAAGCTCTCGTTGCTCAAGGCGTTGGTAACGGCGGAAACCGCCGCCGCGGCCATCAGGATCAACAGCATAGGATCCTTCAGCTGGGTCAAAAACCGCTGGAATACGGAGGGCTTCTCCGCCTCCTTCAGCTTGTTGGGGCCGTGCTTGGCCAGACGAGCCTCCGCCTCCTCCGGCGTCAGCCCCTGCGCAGAGGTGTGCAGCTCATCCAGCACCTCCTGCGGTGAGCGGTTGTAGTCCTTATCCATTGGGTCCTCCTTCTTGTATGTCCATTTTTTTATTTCCACATAACAAGAGACTCATACACAGACAAAGCCTGTGTATGAGTCTCACTCTTTCAGGACACATCGGGCGCCATGCGCCGGGATGACGGTGTGTCTCGCCCCGCCTGCGCGGTGCGGAATTACTCCCTCAAACAGCGTTACTATATCGTACTGTTGGCGGTTTGTCAAGGCAGTACTTTGTTAACTTTCTGCGACAGAGGCGCACAGCTTGTCGAAATACCGGTACAGCGGCATCAGCGTCCGGAAGCCGTCGATGACGTCCTGCGCCAGCTCCGGCGAGAAGATGCGCTCGTCCAGCGGCCCGTCGTGCTGGAGGTTGATGGACTTCCGGTTGTACCAGGGTTGGAGCAGCGCCGTCGTCTCGCCCTTGCTCCGGGCGTACTCCGGCCCGCTCAACGTAAAGACCTCCTGCCTGTTGAACTGCCGCACCAGAAGGCTCAGCGTCTCCGGGTGCTGATCGATGCCCCGGCGGTAGGCGGCCATCAGCGCCGGGCGGGGACACCAGAAGCCCATACCGTAGCTGTAATAGTCCGGTCCGATCTCAAAGTAAAAGGTGGGGCGGCCCGTCCAATCCTGATCGCCGGTGCGGATGCAGAACCACAGGTGATCCTTGTACGGCCCCTGCCCGTGGAGCCTCCGGGCGTCCCGGTAGATGCGGGAGAGCTTCAGCAGAAACGGGTCGTCGGGGCACATCTCGTGGATGGCGTCGTAGACCTGCTCCGCCAGCGCCCGCGTGGGAGCCAGCAGATGCGCCTGATAGTCCTGCTTATGCTCCATGAACCAGCTCCGCTCGTTATTAAAGCGAATGCCCCACAGAAAGTCCACCGTCTCCTGCGTATATCCCTGAAATGCCATATTGCCGCTCCTTGGTCAAGTTTTGTTGTGGGTATTGTACCCGTTTTGCGGCGCTTTTGCAAGCGGGAGAGTAAGGGAAAAGAGACGCCCTCCGGGCGTCTCTTTTCTGGTGCCGGTGACCGGACTCGAACCGGTACGCTGTCGCCAGCGGTGGATTTTGAGTCCACTACGTCTACCAATTCCATCACACCGGCACATAACGGGGATATTATACAGTAGGCGGCGCACAAATTCAAGGGCAAATTTCGCAAGCTGAAAAACCGGCTCCGATCCGACAGCACATCTTGACTTTTTCCCCCAGTCTCTGCTATATTGGCTGTGCAGTCTGCCGCCGCCGGGTGGCGGGCCCGCGTTCACCGGCGCACCGTCAGGCCTTAGAAGGTGCGCCCCGTGGGCGCATTTTCTGTTTTTCGGGAGGTTTTTCTTATGGCGTGGGTCTATCTCATCATCGCCGGTGGGCTGGAGGTCTTCTGGTCTACCTTCATGAAGCTGTCCGAGGGCTTCACCAGGCTGTGGCCCTCCGTCTGGACGATCGTGGGCATGCTGGCCAGCTTTTTCTTCCTGTCGCAGGCCATCAAGACCCTGCCCATGGGCACGGCCTACGGCGTCTGGACGGGCATCGGTGCGCTGGGCGCGGTGATCGTGGGCATCGCGGCGTTCCACGAGCCGGTGACGGCAGCGCGGCTCATCTTTGTTGGCCTGCTGCTCATCGGCATCATCGGCCTGAAGCTCACCGCATGACAAAAGGAACGGCGTGACTTCGTCACGCCGTTCCTTTTTCTATCCGTTTCACGCCTTGGGAAAGCTCCACCGGAACACGGCGGCGCAGATGCGCAGCGCCACCGTTACGCCGCAGCCGGCCAGCATGGCCAGTCCCGTGCCCAGCGGCCACAGCGCCCGACATACCGCCGCCCCGGCCAGGGACGCGCAGGCGTAGATGTGCTTCGTGAAGATGTAGGGCCGCTCCATGCAGCACACGTCCCTCAGTACGCCGCCGCCCACACCGGTCACGGTGCCCAGAAACAGCACCAGGAACCAGTTGGCCCCGCAGCCCGCCTGTATGGCGATGGCCGCGCCGTGGGCGGAGAAGATGCCCAGGCCGATGGAGTCCGCCACCAGCAGCACCGCCTCGGCGTATTTGTTGTGTATGTCCGCCTTCCGCCGCCAGATGTAAAACACCAGCACCGACACGGCGATGGCCACCAGCGCCTGCATGGGATCACGCAGCGCCGCCGGCGGTGTCTGCCCCAGCATCACATCCCGCAGGATGCCGCCGCCCACCGCCGTGGTCATGCCCATCATGGCCACGCCGAACAGATCCATCCCCTTGCGGATACCCAGTGCCGCGCCGGACACGGCAAAGGCCACCGCGCCGATCATCTCAAAATACAGCTGAAAATTTCCCATGGTATCTCCTCCCGACCCGCCTACTATACACCGGCTCCCCCGTTTCGGCAAGTCCCGTGTGAAAATACGCCGCCCCGCATGTCCGCCGCCGGTATGGCCGCGCCTGTCTCCGCCGCCGCGCTTCGTACTTTCCGGCGCTCCCACCCGCCCCGGCCTGCCGCGCGAAAAAAGGCAGGGCCTCGGCCCTGCCTTTTTTCTTGGGAGATTTGGGATTTGGGAGAGAAAAAAAGAAAAGTAGAGAAATAGCATATCTCATCACATCAGGCGGGATGCGGCGGCGCCCCTGCCCTTTGTGATTTTTACTATATCACGAAAATATCTGCTTGTAAAATTGAAGTTATCCGCGTAAAATATAAGCGACTTTTGATATATTTTAGGAGAAACGCCATGACGAATCTGGACATCGAGACATTCTGGGCCGTGGTGCAGCACGGTACCATGACGGCGGCGGCGGAGGCGCTGTACATCACCCAGCCCACGCTGTCCATGCGCATCCGGGCGCTGGAGGAACGGGTGGGCACGCCGCTTTTCGTCCGGGGCAAGGGCCAGCGCCGCATCCAACTCACCGCCGCCGGCCAGAAATTTCTGACGCTGGCCCGCCGCTGGCAGCGCCTGCTGTCGGAGACGGACGCCCTGTCGGAGCTGGAGCAGCGGGCCTACCTGCGCATGGCCGCCACCTACACCACCAACCAGTACGTTCTCCCGGCGGTGTACCAGAAATTTCTGTCCCTGCATCTGCCGGTGTCCCTGTGGATCCACACCCTGCGGGACGTGGACTCGGCGCAGGCGCTGCTGAACCACGAGCTGGATTTTGCCCTTATCGACAGCAACACCGTGTTCAACAGCCAGCTGGAGGTGCGCCCCATCTTCCGGGAGCGATTCCTGCTGCTGACCTCGCCGGACAGCCGCTACCCGGCGGAGACGGATCCCGCCGCGCTGGATCCCGCCAACGAGATCCTGGTCACATGGGATCCGGACTTCATCCGCTGGCACGACAGCTCCTTCGGCCCCGGCGCACGGCCGCTGCTGTACGCTGACACCCTGCAGGCGGCGGACTTCTTCCCCCGGACGGAGGATCTGTGGGTGGCCGCGCCGGCCATCGCCGCCGCCTCACTGGATCGCTCCAAGGCCCGGGTCTGCCGCTTCACGCAGGCGCCGCCGGATCGCATCAACTATCTGGTGACGCGCCGGGGCGAGGAGCTGCCGGAGCCGGCCCTCATTTTTCTGGACGCCCTGCGGGAGCATCTGCTGGGCCGGGAGAATGTGCAGGTATATTTGTAAAAAAGCTGCAAAACCGGGTTGACACGCCCCGTTTTTTGGCATAGGATAAGCGTGTACAACAAAACATGTCCGGTAGGTAAGGCTACCGCGAGGGATATGGGCTGCTGCCGCGAAATGGTGGAGACACCATAAGATGGTTTGAGCAGGTACTATCGAAACCAAGGTGGTATCTAACGCAGCTTCACCGCCCCGCGATGCTAAAGCTTGTAACGGTATGCAGGTCACGGGGCCCGTGACCCTCTCATGGTACGCAGCAGGCATCCTACCGCCCGCTGCGTTTTATTTTTTGTGGAAAGGAGGAACAGGCCGTGATCGACTATCAGGAGGAGCTTGACCGCTATTTAGAGCAGATCGAGACGCTGGCGCACAGTAAGGAGTACGCGAGGCTGCGCGACCTGTTCCTGCCCATGGAGCCCGCCGACATCGCCCTGCTGCTGGAGGAGTCTGGCCCCAAGCTGATGCCCCTGCTGTACCGTCTGCTGCCCAAGGAGACGGCGGCGGAGGTGTTCGTGGAGCTGGAGCCGGAAAGTCAGGAAATGCTCATCAACGGCTTTTCCAACACCGAGCTGAAGGAGGTGCTGGACGAGCTGTATCTGGACGACGCCGTGGACATCGTGGAGGAGATGCCCGCCAGCGTGGTCATCCGGATTCTGGACAAGGCCACACCGGAGATGCGCAAGTCCATCAATGAAATTCTGAAATATCCGGAGGATTCCGCCGGCTCCATTATGAACATGGAGTTCATGTCCCTGAAAAAGGATATGACGGTGGAGGACGCCTTCAAGCGCATCCGCCGTATCGGCAGCGAGCTGGAGACCATCAACATCCTGTATGTCACCGATCCCACCCGCCGCCTGCTGGGCGTGCTGTCCGTCCGCGACCTGCTGCTGGCCAACGAGGATGACATCATCGAGGATATCATGGACCCCGACGTGGTGTGGGCGCGCACCATGGACGACAAGGAGGATGTGGCGCAGGCGCTGAACAAATACAGCTTCCTGGCCCTGCCCATTGTGGACATGGAAAACCGTCTGGTGGGCATCGTCACCGTGGACGACGCCATGGACGTCATCGAGGAGGAGACGACGGAGGACTTCGAGAAGATGGCCGCCATGCTGCCCTCAGACAAGCCCTACCTCCGCACCGGCGTGCTCGCCACATGGAAATCCCGTCTGCCGTGGCTGATGATCCTGATGCTGTCCGCCACGTTTACCGGCATGATCCTGAACCACTATGAAAGCGCGCTGGCCGCCTGCCTTGTGCTGAACGCCTATATCCCCATGCTGTCCGGCACCGGCGGTAACTCCGGCACGCAGGCCTCCGTGGCCGTCATCCGCGCCCTGAGTCTGGATGAGGTGGACTTCTCCGACGTGCTGAAGGTCCTGTGGAAGGAGCTGCGCGTCTCCCTGCTGTGCGGTCTGTGTCTGGCCGGCGCCAATTTCGTGAAAATGCTGGTGGTGGATCGTCTGCTGCTGGGCAACGCCGAGGTCACGCCCATGGTGTGCCTTGTGGTGTGCCTGACCATCCTGTTCGTGGTGGTCTTTGCCAAGTGCGTGGGCTGCTCCCTGCCGCTGCTGGCGGAAAAGGTGGGCCTCGATCCCGCCGTGATGGCCAGTCCCTTTATCTCCACCATCGTGGACGCCACCAGTCTGCTGATCTATTTCCGCTTCGCGTCGTGGCTGCTGGGCATCTGAAAAATTTGTATCTTTTCCATGGCATAGCGCCGCCGTTTTCGGACAAGATAGAGTTGGGTCGTATGGCCTGACTCTATTTTTCTTTTACGGGAGGAAACGCCATGAATCGCGCTTGTACCAACGACGGGTGCAGCTGCACCCCCAACTCTTCCATCAAGTGTACCGTCACCAACTGCGCTCACCACTGCAAGGACGTGAACAACTGCGGCCTCAGCTCCATCCAGGTGGGCACCCACGAGAGCAGCCCCTCCATGGATCAGTGCACCGACTGCCAGAGCTTCCAGAAGTGCCAGTAACGCATCCCGCGTGCTGACCGGCAGAGCGGCTCCGCTCCCCGGACGCCGTCTGCCCCTCCGTGTGTGACCCACACGGAGTACATAGCAGGGAGGTGAGGACATGCGCACATCGGTGAAATACGCCGTGGCCGGTACGCTGGCCGGGGCGGCCAACGGCTGCTTCGGCGGTGGCGGCGGCATGGTGCTGCTGCCCCTGCTCACCCGCTGGTGCCATGTGGAGGAGAAGAAGGCCTTCGCCACCTGCGTGGCGGTGATCCTGCCGTTCTGCGTGGTGTCCGCCGCCGTCTACCTGCTGCGCACGCCCCTCGACCTCCCGCAGGCCCTGCCCTACCTGCTGGGAGGACTGGCCGGTGGCTTTGTGGGCGGCCGGCTGTTTCCCCGGGTGCCCGCCCCGTGGCTGCGGTATCTCTTTGCCGCCTTTCTGGTGTACGGCGGCATCCGGTACCTTCTGTGACGGCGTGGCTCCTGCCGGTGCTGGCGGGCTTCTGCACCGGTATCCTGTCGGCGTGGGGCGTAGGCGGCGGCACCCTGCTGCTGCTGATCATGACCCTGTTTCTGGGGGTGGAGCAGGCCGACGCCATGGCCATCAATCTGCTGTACTTCCTGCCCACGGCGGCCATGGGGCTGCTGTACCACCGGAAAAACGGGCTTCTGGAGCGTCCTGTCCTCCGGGCCGCCGCCCCGTGGGGCACGGCGGCAGCCGCCGCCGGCGCGTTGCTGGCCACCGCCGTGGACGTGTCCCTGCTGCGCCGCCCCTTCGGCATCTACCTGCTGCTGGCCGCCGCCAATCTGCTGCTGCAAGCGAAAAAACCGGGAAAGACCTGATGTCTTTCCCGGTTTCCGCTTCTTGTATCAGTCCTCGCTGGCGTACAGCGGCACATCCGCGTCAAAGGTCTGGCCGTCCCGCAGAACGGTAAGGGTCATGGTGTCGCCCACCAGATGCGTCCGCCGCACCGCCATCAGATCGTGGATGCTGTGCAGCGTCTGTCCGTCGGCCCGCAGCAGCACGTCGCCGGGCAGCAGGCCCGCCTCCTCCGCGCCGCCGCCCTCCGACACGGTGTATACCGACACCTGCCCGCCGTTGTCGGTGCTCTCTATGACCATAACGCCCAGCACGGGCACGCCCCGGAACCGTCCGTTGGCGATGATGTCGTTGACCACGAAGCAGGCGTCGCTGATGGGCACCGCGAAGCCCAGCCCCTCCACGGTGGCCTCCATCTCGCCGCCGTTTCCGCTCATTTTCAGGGTGTTGATGCCGACGACCTGCCCGTACTCGTTGATGAGCGGGCCGCCGGAGTTGCCGTTGTTCAGCGCCGCCGTGGTCTGCAGCAGCGTCATGACCCGCCCGTCCACCTGCACGTCCCGGTTGATGGCGGAGATGATGCCGTCGGTCAGGGTGCCCCGCAGCTCCACGCCCAGCGGATTGCCGATGGCGTACACCGTGTCGCCCACGCGGCACAGGTCGCTGTCGCCGAACGACGCTGCCGGCAGGTCTGCCGCGTCCACGGCCTTCAGCACCGCCAGTTCCCGCTCCTTGCTGTAGCCCACCAGCTTCGCGTCGTAGGTATAGCCGGTGTCCAGCGCGATCCAGCAGTCTTTTCCGCCGGAGATAACGTGTGCGTTGGTGATGATGTACCCGTCCGCCGTCATGATAACGCCGGTGCCGATGCTGGCCTGCTCGCCCTTATCGGCCACCACCAGCACGGTGGAGGGATTCACCTTTTCATACATGTCCTGAATACTCAGCTTCTCCCCTGCGGGTGCCGTGCACACAAGGGACACCCCCGCCTCCCCCTGTATCCGGGGGATGGTGGTCTTTTCCGCGCCGGAGATGTTCACGATGCTGCTGGCGTCGCCGCCGTCTCCCGTTCCGCCGTCCACCGGCGGCACAGCGCCGCCGCCCCGCAAACTGGCGACGACGGTAGCGGCCACCACAGCCAGCACCAGCACACCGGCGGCGATGAGGAACGACCACAGGCCCTTCCTGCTCCGTTTTTCCGGCTCCCGGGGCGTCTGAGGCGCCGCGCCGGACGGCAGCGGCCGGGGCTGCACATAGCAGTCCACCACCTCCTGCCTCTCCGGCCGCACATACCAGCTCACGACCTCCTGCGGCTCTGTCCGGTTCTCTCTGTTTTCATCCTGCATACGGTATATCCTCCGGCCTCAGCGGGCCATCTGCATCGTAAAGGTAAAGGCGGTAACGCCGTTTTCACTAGTGACGGTGATCTTCTCCTTGTGCTGAGCCAGAATGGTCTTGACCACATACAGCCCCAGCCCGTAGCCGTCCTTGTCCTCGCTGCGGGACTTGTCCGACTTGTGGAACCGCTCGAACAGCAGAGGTATCTCCTCGGCGGGGATGGTGTTGCCCACGTTCCGCACGGTGACGTAGGCCTTGTCCCCGTTGACGGTGAGTCCCAGATACAGGGTGGACGATGGGGCGGCGAACTTGGCCGCGTTCTCCAGCAGGTTGTACATCACCTGTGTGATGAGATCCCGGTCGCCCTGCACCATCACGGAGTCCTCCGGGATCTCCGCGTCCACATCCAGCCCCCGGCTCATGATCTTCTGCTCCATGGACAGCAGGGCGATGCGGGCGGACTCGCACAGGTCGAACTCCTCCTTCCTCATCTCCTGGTTCTGGATCTGGGAGATGTCCAGCATCCGCCGGACAAGGCGGCTGAGCCGGCGGCTCTCGTCGGAGATGATCTGCAAATACTGCCGCTCCTTCTCCGGCGGGATGGTGCCGTCCAGAATGCCGTCGGTGTAGCCGGCGATGGTGGTCATGGGCGTTTTCAGCTCGTGGGACACGTTGGCGATGAAGTCCCGCCGCTGCCGCTCCGTCTCCTGCAGCGAATCCGCCATGGCGTTGAACGCCGTGGCCAGCTCGCCGATCTCGCCGCCGCTGCTTGTCTCCTGCATCCGCACGTCAAAGTTGCCGTCGGCGTAGGCACGGGTGGCCTGCACCATCTCCGTGATAGGCTTGATCTGCTTCATGGAGGTAACGGAGCTGGCCACAAACGCCACCAGCAGGATGATGGCGCTGAGCATGAAGAACAGGCCGATGAACGACCGCCACATCTCCATCAGGGCCGTGCCGTCCATAACGGCCAGCACAAGACCCAGCACCGCCCCGTCCTCGCCGGTCATGGGCACGCCCACCACGAACTTCTTCTGCTCGTAGACGCCCACTGTGCTGCGGCCCTCGTAGCCGTCGCCCTCGGCAAAGGTCCTGGTCACGATCTCCTCCGGCACCCGGACGGACTTGCCTACCAGCCCCGCGTCGGAGGTTAGCAGCACGTCGCCGTCCCGGTTGCAGATGAGGAAGTCCACATCCGTCATCCGGGAGGCCACACCGGCCAGCGCCCGCAGAGCGTCCTCCTGCGTGGCGGCCGCCTCGTCGCTGGGCAGCAGATAGCTCACCGACAGCTGGGCGATGAGGTTGGCCCGGTCGCGCATCTCGCTGCGCTTCTCGGACACGGTGTAGTTGTAGCTCAGGGCATAGAACGACACGCCCAGCAGCACCATGGTCAGCAGCACCATACCGGCGCCGAGCATGAACTGCCGCCAGTACAGGCTGCCCATGGCACGTTTGATCCTCTCCCGCATGGCCTTACTTCACTTCAAACTTGTAGCCCACGCCCCACACGGTCTTCAGCTCCCACTGGTCGGAGACGTTCTCGATCTTCTCCCGCAGGCGCTTGATGTGGACATCCACGGTGCGGCTGTCGCCGAAATAGTCGAAGCCCCACACCTCGTCCAGCAGCTGGTTGCGGGTATAGACCCGGTTGGGGGTGGCCGCCAGATGGTACAAAAGCTCCAGCTCCTTGGGGGGTGTGTCCACCTTCTTGCCGTCCACCAGCAGCTCGTAGCTGTCCAGATTGATCTCCAGCTTGTCAAACACCAGCTTCTTCTTGGTGTCGTCGGGGATCTCACTGCGGCGCAGCACCGCGTTGATACGGGCCATCAGCTCCTTCATCTCAAAGGGCTTCACCAGATAGTCGTCGGCGCCCATCTCCAGACCGGTGATGCGGTCGCCCACGTCGCTCTTGGCTGTCAGCATGATAATAGGCGTCTTGCCCTTCTCCCGGATGTGGGCGCACACGGCCCAGCCGTCCATCACGGGCAGCATGATATCCAGCAGCACCATGTCCGGCGCCTGCTTGTCGTACTCCTCCACGGCCTTGCCGCCGTCGTAGGCGGCCCGCACCTCGAAGCCCTCCTTTTCCAGATACATGCGGATCAGCTCCGATATGTTGCGGTCATCCTCTACCACCAGAATGTTGCGTGCCATGGCCGTCTCCTCCTGCTCGGTGTATTTCTGCGTTGTATTTTTACCTTGTATTATACCGGCCAACCTTAATTTTTCCTGAACGTTTTGTAAACTTGGGCGGCATTGCCCTTCAGTTTATCACATTTTCCGCCGTTTGTACAGTCTCCGGTGCCGGGCCGATGGTGATGTCCGCGTAGTACCATAGCAGGATCTCCTGCCACGTCCTCCCCTGCCGGGCCAGCTCGTTGGCGCCGTACTGGCTCATGCCCACGCCGTGGCCATAGCCCGTGACCCGGAACGTCACTCTGTCCGCCGCCGCGTCGATGGTAAAGCAGGCCGACCGCAGGGAGAAGATGCGCCGCACCTCCACGCCCCGCAGCGGCGCGCCGCACACCTCTACCGTACCGACCCGCCCCGATTCGTCCTTCTCCACCGCGCCGAACCACTTATCCGGCCCGCCGCTGAACGTCAGCTCCGGATGGGCCTGCGCCAGCAGGGCCTTGGCCTCCGCCGCTGTAAACTCCGCCGCGCTGTAATAGTTGGGCACCGTCTCCTCCCCCTCCGGACTGTCCACGCTCCGCAGGTACGGCATATCACCGCTCCACACATCCCCCGCCCCCGCCGTTTTTCCGGCGGAGGAGGAATGGAACACCGCCAGAATGGGCTGGCCGTCATACAGCGCCACCTGCCCGTCCGTAGCCGCCACCGCCTCCTCGATGCGGCTCTCCCAGCCGTCAAAGTCGCCGCCCCACTTCTCCCGCGCCGCCTCCTCCGACAGCCACGCATTGCAGCAGGACGGATCGGTACACACATCCGCGTTGGGATGGGCCTCCTTTCGTCCCGCCGCCAGCTGGTAGTATATGTAGGTGCGCTCCGCCGCCGCCTGCGCCTTCAGCGCCTCCAGCTCGAAGCTGGCGGGCATCTCGCCCCGTACCACCCCCTGCAAATACACATCCAGCGCCATGATCTCCACAGCATCGCCGTTCTTCACCGCCAGCTGTACGCCGCCATCCTTTTGTCCCTGTGCGGACTGCTCCCGCACCGCGCCGCCGTCAGGCTCCGTCTCCTGCGCCGGGTGCTTTCCCGCCGCCAGATACGCGCCTCCGAACAGCAGCACCGTCAGCGCCAGCGCTGCCGCCGCAGATTGCCGCATACCATCACCTCCTGCGCCAGTCTATGCAGGAGCCTGTCCGGCGTATGCAAAAACACGGTGGGACGCTGTCGCCTCACCGTGTTTCCATGCTTTTCCCGCAGCATCCTATTTTTCCCGCATTTTCGCAAAGAACGACGCCAGCAGGGCACGGCTCTCCTCGGCGCAGATACCGCCCACCAGCTGGGGACAGTGCGGAAATGCCTCCATAAACAGGTTCAGCACGCCGCCGCAGGCGCCCATGGCCGCGTCCCGCGCCCCGTAGAATACCCGGGCTATCCGGGCATTGAGGATGGCCCCCGCGCACATGGGACAGGGCTCCAGCGTCACATAGAGGTCGCAGCCCTCCAGCCGCCACGAGCCAAGAGCTGCGTTGGCCGCCGCCATGGCCTCCATCTCCGCGTGGGAGTACACGGCCTGCTTCTCCTCTCGCCGGTTGCGGCCCCGTCCGACGATCCGGCCGTCCTTCACGATGACGCAGCCCACCGGCACCTCGCCGCGGTCCGCCGCCTCCCGTGCCAATACCAGCGCCTGCTCCATGTAGTCCTGATGCTCCATCTCTGTCCTTTCCGGGGGAACGGTGTCGCCCCTGACTAACGCCGGTCATATTTGTCCAAACTATCCGTACACTGTACATGACGGGAGGAATCACCATGGCCAAACGACCCACCACCGATCCCGCGCTCCGGGAATTGAAGCAGGAGCTTCTCCGCACCAACGATGCCCTGAAGGACGCCTATACCCGCTTCAACTGCGTCTGCGACTCTGAATTGATCGAAGCCAGCATCTACGAGATCAGCGCCCTGAAATCCCGCTGCAACTATCTGCTGCGGCGTATCAAGGAGCTCAGCGGCGAGGCAGTTCCCTCTGCCGTGCCCCGCGCCCGGCCGGTGCAGGCTGCTGCGGCGGCCGCCGTGCCGGAGGAGCCAGCCGCGCCCTGCGTCGCTGCCGACGCCATGAAAGGAGGGCCTGTATGTCGCTCGTAGAAAAATGCGCGCTGGGACTGGTGCTGCTGTTTCTGCTGGTGGCCTGCCTGCGCCTGCTGCGCCAGCCCTTAAGGCTGGCGCTGCGTGTACTGCTCAACAGCGCGCTGGGCTTCTGCGCCGTGTGGCTGCTGAACATGACCACCGCCGTCACCGGCATGTCCCTGGGTCTGAACATCTTCAACGCCCTGACCATCGGCGTGCTGGGTGTGCCGGGGCTGGGTCTGCTGCTCCTGCTGAAATGGGTGCTGGCGTAGCTACATATCAGAACCGCAGCTTCTCGTTGATCCGCCGCATCCGCGCCGCGTCGGGCTTGCAGACCCGCCGGTCGAACGTCAGAAGTCCGTTGACCTCATCCTCCACATCGCTGACCTGGGTATAGACCGCCGCTGACAGTCCCTGGGCCGCGATGAGGGGGATGACTTCGTTTTCATACAGCTTTTCCACCGCGTCCATCCATCTGTCCGCGTCCCTGTACACCCGGTAGCCGAAGGACTTCTCCGTGGTATAGTGTCCCGCCAGCGGCAGGCTGTACCCGCCGAACTCCGTCAGCGCCAGCGCCCGCCGCCCGTCATGCCTCATCCGCACCGGCTTATAGTAGACGTGGTACGACCGCAGGTCGCCCGCCCCCTGATCGTGCCAGCCGGAGGCGTGATCGATGAGCCGGGTGGGGTCGAGGGCACGCACCTTCTCCGCCATCCGCGCCGCGTCAAACTGTCCCCAGCCCTCGTTGAACGGCACCCACAGGCACAGGCTCACGCAGTTGTACAGCAGCTCGACGGTGCCCTCCAGCTCCCGCTCATACTGCCGCCGCCCCACCTCGCCGGCCCGTCCGAACCGGCGGGAGGGCGTGTCCTTCAGCTGCACGCCGATAAACGGCAGCACCTGCGTATACAGCGGGTCAAAGCTCTCGAAGCCCGACACCATGTCCTGCCACACCAGCATCCCCAGCCGGTCGCAGTGGTAGTACCACCGCAGGGGCTCGAGCTTGATGTGCTTGCGCAGCATGTTGAAGCCAAGCTCCTTCATGGTGCGGATATCATAGACCATGGCCTCGTCCGACGGCGGGGTGTACAGCCCGTCAGACCAATACCCCTGATCCAGCAGCCCCGTCTGGAAGTACGGCACGTTGTTCAGGGCCAGCACCTGCCGCCCCTGATGCCGAACCACGGAAAATTTCCGCATGCCGAAATAGCTGGTGACGCGATCCGCCCCCAGCACAATGTCCACATCGTACAGAAACGGCTGCTCCGGCGACCACGGATGGAAGTGCGCCGCCGGGATGTCGGACACGCCGTCGCCGTTGGCGTCGGCCCGGCCCACGGCCGCCA
>ERZ791919.1504-NODE-1504-length-19950-cov-11.828500_pt1 | contig 19950 bp, 18 predicted proteins | sample MGYA00510137_ERZ791919 | MGnify/ENA primary metagenome ERZ791919 (study PRJEB30046, sample SAMN00792059) | human gut metagenome | study: EMG produced TPA metagenomics assembly of the A metagenome-wide association study of gut microbiota in type 2...
GGGCGGGGCGGCTGTGGCTGCGGCTGAGCAGTGCCGCCCCCACCGCCAGTACCAGCAGCACCAGCGAGAAAGTGCGCATGGGTCGTCTCCTCCTTTCTGTGCGCATGGGTCAGTCTCCTTCCCTTGCCGTGGGGGGCAGAATGGTCATCCGGCCGTCCACCACCGCGTCCAGCATCTCGTGCTCCCGGAAGTATTCCATCAGAATATCCTGACAGGAGGTGGCCACGCTGCGGGGCTTCTGGAGCTTGCAGATGGTATCATAGGAGATGTTGAAAAAGCTCTCGATATTTTTGAAGTGGTAGTTCTGCAGGCCCACGGTGAACAGGGCATCGTCGCCGATCTCCTTGCCCACCTCCTTGCCGCAGTAGGTAAAGTAATCAAAATCGCCCTTGGCGCGGTCGTAGCGCAGCCGCAGGGTGGAGGGCAGCTGGTAAAACTCGGTGTGGCCGGTGTAGGCCTCCTCCCGCAGCATATAGTGGAGCATCTGGCGCAGCTGCTGGCCTGTCACCTTGAACATGAACACGCCGTCGTCGTAGGGGAAGCCCTCGATAAGGTCGCCGTAGGTAACGATGGGGCCCAGCTTTTCGGCCCGGATGCTGCCGGAGCCGATCAGCATCACATCCACCCCAAGGCTGCGGGTAAAGATATCGGCAAACAGGTTGCCAAGCTCGGTCTCCTGGGTGCGCTGGGGGTGGGTAAGCTCCCGGCGGAAGCGCCCTACGATGTGGCTGTACTTTTCGTCCACCTGACTGGTGAAGCGGTGCAGCACCTGCTCCATGGCGGGGTTGCGGGGGCAGGTCTCGGCGCAGATGGGCACGGTGCGCCATGTATAGGAATCGATGCAGTTGTTGTCCGTGTCCACGATGATGTCAAAGCGCCCGATCTGGTCGGTGCCGGTGCCCGCCTGCGCAATGACCACGCCGTTTTCCTCCACCGCGTGCTCCGGCAGGGTGTGGCTGTGCCCGCCGATGATCAGATCCACTCCCCACGCCGGGTCCATCTGGCGCGCCAGATGGCGGTCCTCCTCAAAGCCGATGTGGGTCAGCAGCACGGTAAAATCAATATCGATGCTGTTGTGGGCGTTGCAGATCTTGCCCACCTCGGCGGCAGCAGCGGCGGTGTCCACAAAGGACCCCACCAGAGATTCGGACTTGGTCTGGTTGATGACGTCCTGCGTGATGATGCCGATGAACAGGATGTTCATGCCGTCCATCCGCAGGATCTTGTAGGGGGTGAACAGCCGTGTGGGGGTGTTTTTGATGTAGAGGTTTGCGTTGATGATGGGAAAGCGCGCGCATTTTTCGATGAACAGCAGGTGGGCGATGCCGTAATCCACCTCGTGGTTGCCTATGGTGACGACGTCCGGGGCAAGGGCGTTCATGATCTCGATGGTGGAAAGCCCCTTGTATTCGGAATCAATGACCGAGCCCCGGAACATATCACCTGCAATGGCGTAGAGGGTGTTGGGCTGTTCTGCCCGCACCTTTTCGATGTAGCCGGACAGCATGGACACGCCGCCCACCAGCTTTTCGTCCACCTGCTCTGCCAGAAAGTCTCCGTGCAGATCATTGGAGTGGAGGATGGTGATCGTTTTGGTGTGTTTCATGGTGCATTCCTCCCGGTGTTTGTGGGTGCCGGTCAGCCCATGGCCTCCTGCCGTGCAAAGTAGACCGTGTTGACAAGGCTCAGATAGCTCTCCTGACCGTCCAGATAGAACTTCAGGGCAAGGGTGTCCTCGTCCTCCAGCGTGACGGCGTAGCGGGAGCCGTCCTCCCCGGTAAAGGTGGCGTACCACTCCTGATTGGAGCGGAAGGGTACCTCCGGGGTGCCCTCCTGATAGAACAGGTCGGCTTCCTCCACGTTCAGCTCCGGGTAGGGGGTGATGTAGCTGGCAGTCAGGGGCAGCTGATCGCCCTCGGTCTCGGTATCCGTGGGCAAAAAGCACATGGCGTCGGCGTCCGCCGGGGCGGTCTCAAAAAAGCCCTCGTCGGTGTCGCGGGCGGTCTCCAGCCAATTGCCCTCCAGCGACCAGGGGCTGGTGGCGGTCTCCCAATCGTCCCCTTCCGGATAGATGGTAAAATCGCACACGCCCTCGGCTTCCACCACATGGCCGTTCTCGCCGGAAAGGAAGGGGCTGAACACCAGCTCTTCGCCGGTGCTGGGGTACAGCTCCACCTCGGTGTTGGGGGCGATATCGCTGATGTTGCACAGCAGCAGGATGGGCTGGCCGTCCTCGCTGTAATAGAGCTGTTTACCGCGCTGGAGCGGGTTTTCGGCATCGTCTGTCAGGCTCGTCTCGTAGACGAACAGGGTGGCATCCGGGTCCTGCGGGAAGATGCAGTACAAATCGCACCCGCCATCCGGTGCCACGACCCAGTGATCCTGCGGGATGTCATAGACGAAGCTCCACAGATCCCGCAGATCGGTCTGGCTGTCCAGCACCTTCTGCACGTCGGTGGTCACCTCATAGGAGCCGCCCAGATACAGCACACAGGCGCGGTATTCGTCCTCCCCTGCCAGAAGGCGCATGTAGGTCACGTCCTCCGGCTCCTCGTATTCCTGCTCTTGGGTGCTGGATGCGATCATGTTGTCTCCGTCCAGCATTTTTTCGGGCTTGGAGCTGGACGCGCTGCTGCCTTTGGACGACCCGCCGCAGCCTGCAAGGCCGATGGTCAGCGCCAGCAGGGCTGCCAAAAGTTTGATCTTTTTCATAGGTTCTCCTTTCTCATGCCCTGCCGGGGCGCACCTCAGGGGGCAGCGCCGGGCGTTGGGTGTTGGGAAAAATCGTCTACGCCCTCCACCGGCACAGGGCGGCTGGTCTCGGCGGAAAGCTGGGGCGACCAGTCCAGCGCGCGGCCGGTGGTGCAGTAGACCACCGCCGTGATGTCGGGGGTATCCGGGCTGCCGTTGCACAGCAGCAGCACGGGCTGGCCGTCCCGTCCGCAATAGAGCTCCCGGCCCGTCTGGTGCGGGTACTGGGGGTCCTGCTTTTCGTAGAGGAACAGGGTGTCCCGGCTGCTGACGGCGAAGAGGCAGTACAACTCCCGCCCGCCGCCCGGCGCTGCGACCCGGTGGTCTGCCGGGATGTCCGCAACAAACTGCCACGGCTGTTCCTGCAGGCTGTCCAGCGCAGCGTCCACATCGGCGGTGCGCTCCGGGACGCTGCCCAGATAGAGCACTGCGGCAAGGTCTCCGTTTTCCCCGGCCAGCTGCCGCATTGCGGCAAGCTGTTCCGGCTCAGCGGAATCGGCACTGGAAGCCGCTGTGCTGCTGCCCTGTCCGGCGCTGCCGGGAGCGGGACGGACGGGGTCGCCGTCCACCGGCCCGCAGCCCGCAAGGCTCAGGGTCAGCGCCAGCAGGGCGGCAAACAGCTTCATGGTCACGCCCTTCATCTTATGCCCACGGGTCGGCAGACGCTGGGATGCGGATACCGGTCATCAGGTACTGCTCCCACAAGAACCACTGCCCGTCGCCCTTGCGGCGCAGCTTGATGGGCCGGGGGCTGTCGGCACCGCCGCAGGGGATGAACAGCTTGCAGTAGCCATCTTCCACATAGGAGGTGTGGTTGCTGCCCACCAGCAGGGTGAAGGGCTGGCGGGGGGTATAGCCGTTTTCCGGCGACGCACCCACAAAGTAGGAGAACGGGATATAGCTCTTGCCGTCCCGGAAGCGGTCGTTCAGGAAGGAAATCTCCTGCCCGTTCAGCGGGCGGGGGCCGCGCAGCCAGTTGAGCATCTCCAGCCCGATGTTTTTATCGGCACCGTAGGCGCACAGTGCGCAGACGGTGAGGGCTGCGGTCTTAAAGGGGGTGTCCAGACTGGCCTCCGGCAGTGCCTGCATCTGGGCAAGGCTTTCCGGCAGAGCCTGAAAGGTAAAGGTGACGGTCTGGTTGCCGGAAACATTTGCGGCAGCCTGCTTCATCTTATCAAAAAGTCCCATGAAAATACTCCTTTCTGTTTCAGCTGTAAAGGGTTCAGCTCCGGTTCGGGTCATGGCGGGGCACAGTCCGCCTGCGGACGATCTTCTGGTTCAGATCCAGACTGAGGTTTACAAAATAACCGTTTTCAAAATACCATGCAAGGTCCTTTGTGTCCATGCCAACGCTGTTGCATAGCCACCGCAGGGGCACCTCCGGCCCGGAGTAGCTCTCCAACCGTTTGGCAATGGTTCTTGCATGGTAGCGGCGTTTTTCGTTGCGTGCGAACAGAACAAGGGGCACTGCGCCCACCACGATCCAGAACACATACCCGACAACGTGGGAGGTGTCCTTGGCCTGCAGGTCCAGACAGAGGGTATACAACCCGCCGACAGAGCAGAACACGCAGAAGGCAAGCCCCGCGTTCCGCAGCCATTTGAGGACACGGGGAATCTCGCCGCTGGCTTTTTCCGAGAGATAAGGGTTCATAAACATACTCCTTTCAGAACGAGCCGCCTCCACCGCCGTGGGTGGTGCCGCTGGAAGAGGTGTGGGTGGAGCTGCCGCCGGAGCTGTCGGAGTCCTTTTCCTCTACATGCTTCGTGCGTTGCACATTCCGGTACAGGAACAGCTCCCGGCTGTTGGTCAGATTCATGCTGTCCTCCCGCACATAGCTGGCGGCGTTCTCCTGGAACGCCACGCTGCGCAGCTGGCTTTTCATTACGCTGACGACGACCCATGCCAGCACAAGGCCGATGCCCAGCGCAAGGAACAGGTACATGAGAGACAGCGGCTCCCGGGGCAGGTTATTCACATCGTAGGGGTGGCCCGCCCGGGCAGCGTCGATGTAGGTATCCGACCACTGGATAAAGGTGCGGAAGGCACCGGCGTAGTCTCCATCGGCCATGAAGGGGGTCATCTGCTCGCCAAGGTACTGGATGCCGGCATCCGTAAAGGCGGTGATGCCGTAGCCGCAGGTGGAGATGTGCCATTTGCGGTCGCCCACGCTCACCAGCAGAAGCACGCCGTCCATATCGGAGCCGTAGCCGAACTGGCAGAAGTCATACAGGTCATCGGCATAGGCCTCCATGCTGTCGTAGTCCACGCTTTCCAGCGATTCGACGGTGGCAATGGTCACATCGAAGCTCTGGCGCAGGCTCAGCTCTTCCAGCGCATCCTCCAGTTCATTATCCTCGTCCTCGGTCAGAACTTCTGCGCTGTCGTTCATGCGGTAGTACAGGTCGGCAAAGCCGCCCTCCACCGCAAAGGCCGGAACAGCCAGCGCCGCCACAAGAATCAGTGCTGCCAGCGCCGCAAAGAGGGAGTGCAGTCGGTTGGAAGTCTTTTTCATCGTTCGTCCCTCCTTTACAGGATCCGTGCCAGCCACAGCAGCCACATCACGCCGTAGGACGCGGCGGAAAGGGCAGCCGTAAGGCCCAGCATCCACTTGCGGGCAGCACCCTTGTCCACGGGCAGGTCACCCACGAATCTGCCGGTCTGACCATTCATGGCAAACAGGTAGTTTTCGCCCCGCCAGCTGGTGCTCAGCAGCCAGACCGGGAACAGGGCGTACTTTGCCTTGCCGCCGTGCAGCTGGATGCTGCTGTTTTCCACCTTGACCGAATCGTAGCCGGTAACGGTCTGCTGGAACGTTTCTTCGGTGGAGCGGCGGATGCGCTTGTTGGCCCGCTCGATGCTGTCCTCGGCGTTCACATCGTATTTGTCCGCCACATAGCCGGCCAGATAGGCGGTCTGGAAGGGGATGGCATCCTGCATGGCAAAAGGCTCGATGGACTCCATCAGGTCGTCCTCGATCTTGGACGAGCCGTCCACCGGCACTGCGTCAAATCCCAGCGTACCATCCCGCCGGACGGAGTAGTAATTGGTCTCAGTATAGTCGTATTTGCTGTCCGACCAGCAGCGGGTCCGGGTGGCGGTGAACCGCAGCTGAGCGTCGGCATCGCTGTCGAAGAGCCAGAAGGGCACATACACACCCTTGATCTCGTCGATGTGGTTCTGGCTGCGGAACACCCGGGGCAGCAGGGTCTTGCCCTTGAGATGTTCCTGCAGCTTTGCCTTGGCGGCCTTTTTGTCCAGCTTGAAGGGGATGATGAGGTCGGGCCGCAGGGCCCCGGCAAACTGCCCGGTAAGGACGATGGGGTTGCCGCAGAAGGGGCAGGCGGACGCCGCCATGGTGTCATCGCCCACGATCTCGCCGCCGCAGCTCTTGCAGCTGTAAGTATGCAGACCGGCGGTCTCTCCTTCTGCCCAGCTGCCGCCGGGGGTGGCCCACTCCATCTCGCTGGGCTTTTCGTCCTTCAGTTCCTCATCATAGCCCTTGAGGGTATCTACCTCAAATTCGGTGTCGCAGTAGGGGCATTTCATCTTCTGGGTGGCGCTGTCAAACTGGATGGCGCCATCGCAGCAGGGGCACTTGTATTCCAGCATTCCTGCCATAGCGTTTCCTCCTGTTGTTCCAAAGGGGGCCGGGGGCTCTTCCCCGGCCCCGCTGTTTTTGTGTTGGTCTCCCCGCCGAAGCGGTCGGCTCAGAAGTCCGTGGTGATGCGGAACACCACCGGCTCGTCCGGCTCGCTGGCTTTGCCGTGGTGGCCCACTGCCAAGAAAGCGTTTTCTTCCAGTGGCAGGAAAACATCAAAGGTGCAGAAGTCACCGCACAGCTGGCACAGGGTCTCGTGTTCGCCCACGGGAAGGGACTTTTCCAAAAAAGTGCCGTCCGGCGCGTACAGCTCCCACATATAGCCCGTGTCCAGCAGATAGCCGTTGGGGCGCTTCATCATCACGGCGTCAAAGCTGCCCACCGGCTGCGAGCTGCGGGCCAGCTCATTGCCGTCCAGATCAAAGGCGGCAAAGTAGTAGTCTCCGCTGGAGTCCGGCTCGCCCACCGTCAGCAGCTCGTCTCCGCTGAGGTTCAGGGAGGGCATGCTGCAGAAGGGGCCGATCTCGTTATCGCCCTCCAGCGTCAGCTCGGTGTACTCGCCGTCCTGCACCAGCACCGGCGCGGAGTCGGTCCAGTAGATTACGGTCAGATCCCGATCCTTGGAGGAATAGCAGCTGCCCATGTAGTCCAGTGCGTCGCCGGGCTCTTCCGGGTCGCTGCTGTTCAGATCGTAGCAGTAGACATCAAAGGGATTCATGGCGTACAGGATGCCATTGCGGTCGATGCTGAGGGCGTTGCTTCCGTCAATGTTGTACTCTGCCACCGGGGTCATCCGGTCGTCCTTGATGGCATACTCGAAGATTTTAGCAGACTGCTCTTCATCGTCCTCGTTGTAGAAGCTGAAGAAGTAATTGCCCCGGTAGCTGTCCGCATGGATGCAGTGATGCGCTCCGTCCAGTTCCCGGCGGACGTCAAAGGGGATGTACTGCGCCTTGAAGGTGTATTCGCCGATGGTCAGCTCCCCGGTCTGGAACTGGGTCACAGGGGCCCCTGCAGGGGCGGCTTTGTCCACTGCTGATTCCGGCTGTGCCGAAGCGGACGGGGCACTACTGCTGGAAGCCGGTGCACTGGAAACGCTGGAAGCGCTGGCAGCACCGGAGCCGCCGCAGGCGGTCAGCCCGAGGGCGGCGGTGGCAAGGCCCATGGCCTTGAGGAAATCTCTGCGCTGGATCTTTTTCATAGTCGCTCCTCCTTTTTCAGTCACTGCACTTTTGCAAAGGCTTCGTCAGCACGGCGGCTGTACAATGCCATGCCGCCGGTCTGGGCATCGTTTGCCAGATTGATGTTCTCCACAAAGCGGGCCTTTTCCTGCTCAGAGAGCTGCCCGCCCTTCATGGCGGCGGATGCCACGGCACCCATGGCACTGATCATGCCCACCTGGCCCTTCAGCTCCCGCTCCTCTGCCTTGGACATCCGGCGGCCGAACATGCTGGTCTCATTATCGTGGACCCCGAAGATGTGGTCCAGATGCTGCCGTGCGATGTGGGCATAGCCGATCTCCCGCCGGTCCCGCTTGCTGAAGCAGATGACCAGCTCCTGCTTGATGTAGGGGTGAGGACGCATGCCCCGCTGGGTCTGGGCCTCGGTGATGCTGCGGGGCTGCACCAGCTTGAGCTTCAGGCCGCCGCCGTTGAGGGTGGGTTTCTGGCCCGGCTCCTTGGCGGGGGTCTCGTCCAGATACTCCTCGTAGCTGGCGATCTGGTCGTAGCGGATCAGCTCCGGCATCTTGCCCCGTCCGCCGGTGCGGTCGTCGATGTACAGCATGCCCAGCTCATCGCAGAACACCAGCCCCATTTGCAATGGGGTGGAGGGGTATGCGTTGACCCGGAACTCGGTCTTGTTGAACACCTCGTCGAACACCCGCTTCATCCGGGCCATATACTCCATGTGCTCCTTGGCCTCGTCCAGCGTCAGCTCGCTGAGCCGGATATACTTGGAGCATTTGTTGCCGCAGTCATCGCAGAGGAACTGTCCGTCCCGCAGCTTGGAGCGGTGCAGGGTGCCGCACTCCTTGCCGCAGACGGCGCAGTTCTGTTTTGCGAACAGGTTGGAAAAAAATCCCATCATGGTATGCTCCTTTCATTGCTCTGTATTGTCAGGTCAGGTCTGGTCGCTGTCGTCAAAGGGGTCGCCGCACTCGGGGCAGAACTTGGGCGGGTGGGCGGGGTCTTCCGGCTCCCAGCCGCATTTGTCGCACTTATATTTGGGCGTGCCGGCGGGCTTGGGTTTACCGCACTCGGAGCAGAAGCGACCCTTGTTCACTGCGCCGCAGCTGCAAGTCCAGCCTTCTGCTGCCGCCGGGCGGGGCTTGCCGCACTCCGGGCAGAACTTGCCCGTAACGGTAGCACCACAGCTGCAGGTCCAGCTGTCCGCAGCGGGCTTCGGCTCCGGCTTTTTGCTGCCACATTCCGGGCAGAATTTGCCGGTAACGGTGGCACCGCAGCTGCACTTCCAGCTGTCTGCCGGGGCGGGTGCGGGGCGGCTGACCTGCTGGGGCGCGTCCACGCTGTCAGGATGAGCCTGCTGACCCATGGCGAACAGGTTCTGGGCGCTCATACCGCCCATGCCGCCTGCACCGGCTGCCATGCCCATACCCATAAAACCGGTCATGGCACCGGCAGTGTTCCCGGCGGCGGTCTTCATGGCATCGATCTGACCGCCCACCAGACGGGCAGCGGCGGTGGTGGGGTCGGTGGTCATGGCGTTTTCTTCCCACTCGGTGATCTTTTTCTGCTGCTCCTCCGGGATGGACAGGGAGTTGATGTTGAAGGAGAACACCTCAATGCCGCGCTTTTTGCGCCAGACATTGGACAGCTGCTCGTTGAGCGCCTCGGAGATCTCCAGCGTGTGGGCGGGGATCTCGTAATACTGCACCTTGTTGGCAGAAAGAGTAGCCAGCGCAGGCTGCAAAGCGTTCAGCAACTCGCTCTTCAGCCGGGGTGCGATCTCGGATGCGTCATACTGGATAGAGACGTTGCTGCACACGTTGGTGTAGAACAGCAGCGGGTCGCAAATGCGGCAGGTGAAGCTGCCGTTGCACCGCAGGTTCACCGAGAGCTTGTAGCCCCGCTCCTCGCTGACTACCACCCGGAAGGGGATGGGGGTGGCGGTGCCGTAGAGGATCTCGCCCAGCTCCTTGGTGTTGATGTAGTACACCCGCTGGTCCTTGCCCGTGTCGCCGCCGTAGGTAAAGCGCTTGGCTACGGTCTGGAAGGTCTCTGCCAGACTGTCGCCGAAGTTGCCGGTGAACACGCTGGGCTCAGTGGAGGAGTCGAAGGTGAACTCGCCCGGTTCGGCGCACACCTCCACCACGCGGCCCTGCTCCACGATCAGCATACACTGTCCGTCTGCCACGGCGATGCCGCTGCCGTTGGTGATGATGTTGTCCTCGCCGTTGTTGGAGCTGCGGCGGGAGGTGCGCTTCTGGCCCTTTACCATCAGCACATCTTTGTCCAGAGAATCGCAGTAGAAAAATTCCTTCCACTGGTCTGCAAGGGTTCCGCCCAGTGCGCCCATACCTGCTTTGATAAGACCCATAGTAATTTCCTCCTGTATGTTTTATTTGCGCAAACGATAACTTTCTGTTATCGCACGGTTTCCGGTTTTGGTCACGGTACAAGGGTTAGATCCGGGGAGTCGTTTTTCCAGTAAACGGGACGTGTGTCCCGGTCAAACAACTGCTCTCCGGCGCGGTATTTCAGGCTGCAGCCGCTGGGGCTGCCGTCATCGTTCAGCAGAATGGCCCAGAACTCGCAGGGTCTGCCGTCCGTGTCGGTCAGTGTAAAGTGCAGCTCAGTGCCGTCCTCGGTGCGGCCCTGTGTTCCCTCTGCGGTGCCGGTCAGAATGCCGTTCCACCCGACCCATTCCACGCTCATGCAGCAGCTGCCGTCCGGCAGGAAGGTCATCCAGCGGATACCCTTTGCGGACTCGTCTCCGGCGCGGTAAGTGCCCCACAGCCTGCGGGGGATGGCGGTGTAGCCGATGTCATCCCACGCCGTGGTGCGCCGGAACACATACCACACGGTGCCGTCCTTTTTCGAGCCGGTGGAACGCATCAGCAGCGAGCCGTCCTCCATCATGGAGATAATCCAGCGGCTTCTGCCGTCCTCGCTGAGGCAAGTCAGGTTCCAGCCCTGACTCTTTTCCCCGTCCCAGCCGGTCACAGCACCGGCATTCAGCTCTCCGGTGCGGGTCTCGGCAGCGGACTGGATCTGCGGGCTGACGTATGTTTCCCGGATGAAGGAGACGGTCACCGTGCCGGTGATCTCGGCCTTTTCCAGCCGCAGGGTAAAGCTTTCGTTGCGGTCGGCGGGGGCATAGCTTTCACCCTGCGTCACCGCCGTGACTGCCATCCACTCGGTTAGCACCTGCTGCTCCCAGTTTTCCGGCAGGGCTGGAGGTTCTGCCACAGTCTGTTCGGTGCGCCGCCCGTCTGCCCCGGGCTTTTTTTGCGCCGGGCGGTCTTCCGGGGTGGAAGCAGCGGCGGAGACAGAGGCCGGGGCGGCGGTACTTGCCGGGGGTGCAGTCTCTGCCCCGCAGCCTGCCAGCAGCATTGCTGCCAGCAAAGCTGCCGGTATCCAGCGGAACGCTTTGTGTTTCATGGTGGTTCTCCTGTGTTCTCAGCGGCTCCCGCCGGGGTCAGGGATCCGGGCAGCGGATCAGCTGCAGCTGGGTCTTTCCCTCGGCAAAGGGGTTTTGCCCGTCGATCATGGTAAGGTTCAGGGTCTCGTTGAACAGGTCGTACTTCACCGCCGCCACAAAGGTGATGCCCGGCATCCCGTCCGCCGTCTCGCTGGTAGAGGCCCCCAGTACCATGCCCTCCGGCACCACGCCCAGATAGTCGGCGTAGCCCTGATAGAAAACGTTGTTGTCCTGCACACCCATCTGGAAATAACCGCCGCTTTCCACGTCCATCCAGTCAAATTGGTTGTTGGCCATGTCGTTGAAGGCACCGGTGACCTCAGAGGGAAGTTCCAGCTCGTTCCACTCTGCTGTCAGGGGAGCCAGTTCCAGCACAGAGCCATCCTCCTGACGCAGAATTACCTCTTTGCCGCTGCGTTCCAGCGCCACGCCCTGATTTGCAATATAGATGGGGTCCTGACAGACCAGAGCGCTGCCGAACATAAGGCAGTGCAGCACATCCACATATTCCACCACGCCGTCCTTGGTCAGCAGATAGACCACCGGGTGGAAGGATGCGCCCAGTTCTCCGATGCACACGTCGATATACTCATTATAGATGCCAAGGATGGGGAAAGTGCGGTTCTGTTCCAGCCGGATGCCGTAATCCGTGTCCCATGCGGCGGTCTCCGGCGTGCGGCGGAGGGTGATGGTGCCCTGCGTTCCCTCCAGCTGCACCGAAGCGCTGCCGTAGGTATCGGTCAGCACCGTCTGCGGCTGCGGGTCAGCAGCCTGCAGCGGGATCTCCACATCCAGCTGCCGCCAGCCCCACCCGGCGGTGGAGCTGCACCCGCCCCGGAGCACCAGCCGGTCCTGTTCCGGCAGCAGCAGGCACAGGTCATCCAGCTGGTTGTTTTCCAGCGTGTTCATCCGCATGCTTGCCAGATTGCCGCCGCTGCGCAGGCCCTCGTAGTAGCCGCCCTGCGCCATGTCCCGGTCAAAGGTCTGCATAGCCTCGCGCAGCATCTGCTGCTGCACGGCGTCCGGGTCCAGCCCCATGCGCTGCAGCATTTCGGTCACGGAGACCTGCTTTTCGGTGGCAAAATCGAAGCACCAGCCCCGGGAATACCCCGGGTCGGAGCCGCCGTCGTAGCGGAACACCACAAGGCTTACGCAGTCGCCGTACCAGTAGGCGTCCCAGTTGATATAGGTCTCCGGGCACCACTCGTCCTGCTGCGGCTCGATCTCCGGGCTGTCCTCGTACTCTCGGAATTCTGCCGCATACATGGCGGCAAGCTCATAGTTGATATAAGCGGCGTCCGGGCTGTAGCACACAAGCTGCGGCACATGGATGTTCAGCCTATAGGTGATGTCGTACTCGTTCCGGATGGTCTTTTCCAGCGTGAACTGCTCGGTGATGCGGTCTTTTTGTGCCGTCTGCACCGCCGTGTCTGCGGCGCTTTGGGAAGCTGCGCCGGAGCCTGCGGGGGCAGCGGGAGCCGCCGCGCCGCCGCAGCCGGTCAACCAGAGAGCCGCCGCCAGCACCGCAGCGGCAAGGCGTTTGTGTTTCATGGTCGTTCTCCTGTGTTCTCAGCCGTAGCTGCGGGTCATCTGCAGCTGGGTCTCGCCCTCGGCAAAGGGGTTTTGCCCGGCGATCATGGTCATGGTCAGGTTCTCGTTGTACAGGTCGTTCTTGAACGCCGCCACAAATTCGAGCTCCTCATCGGCAGCGATGCCCAGCACCACGCCCTCGGGCACCACGCCCAGATACGCGGCGTCGCCCCGGTAGACGCGGCTGTTGTCCTGCACGCCCAGCTGAACACTGCCATCGCTGGTCAGATCCAGCCAGTTCCAGCCGGTTTCGGCTGTGTAGTTGTAGGAGCCGGTGACGGAATAGGGGATCTCCTGCGCGCTCCACTCTGCCGACAGGGGAGCCAGTTCCAGCACAGAGCCATCCGCCCGGCGCAGGTTCACCTCGCTGCCGCAGAGTTCCAGCGCCACGCCGTTGTTGGCAATGTAGATGGGGTCCTGGCAGACCATGGCATCCCCGTACAGCAGGCAGCGCAGCACGTCCACATACTCCACCACGCCGTCTTTGGTCAGCAGATAGACCACCGGGCGGAAGAAGCCGTCCTCCTGCTCCCCGATGCACACGTCCACATATTCATTGTAAGCGCCAAGGATGGGGTAGCTGTGCTCCTGCTCCACCCAGACGTTGAGGTCTGTGCCCCACTGATCGGTCTTGGGCGCGGGGCGGAGGGTGATGGTGGCCTGCGTTCCCTCCAGCTGCACCTGCACACCGTCGTAGGTATCGGTCAGCACCGGGGTGTCAGCGGGGGGCAGCGAGAGCTCCATATCCAGCTGCTGCCAGCCTTCTTCGCAGCTGTACTTTCCCCGGAGCACCAGTTGATCCTGCTCCGGCAAAAGCAGGCACAGGTTTTCCAGTTCATTGTATTCCAGCGTATCCATTCGCATTTGCGAAAGCTCTCCGCCGAGACGCAGGCCCTCGTAATACGCGCCCTGCGCCATCTCCCGGTCAAAGGCCTGCATGGCCAGCCGCTGCACCTGCTGCTGCACTTCGTCCGGGTCCAGCCCCATCCGCTGCAGCATTTCAGCCACGGTGATCTGCTGGCCGGTGGCAAAATCGAAGCACCAGCCGCTGTAACGCCACGGGGCGGTGCCGCCGTAGCGGCTGCGCACCACCAGACTGACGCAGTCGCCGTACCACCAGTCATCCCAGCCCACACCGATCAGCGGGGCATCGCCGTCCGGCTGCCCGGCCTCCTCGTAGGTCTCATACTCCCGGAAATCTGCCGCATAGATGGCGGCAAGCTCCTTGTTCAGGCTTACGGCATCCGGGCTGTCGCATTCCAGCTGCGGCACATGGACGGAAATGTACTGCACCGCTTCCTCCCCCCACACGCCCGAAACGTTCTTTTCCAGCGTGTACTGGTCGGTGATGCGGTCTGTCTGGGCGGCCTGCGCCACCGCGCCGGGGGTGCTTCGGCTGCTGTCGGAGCTTTGGTCGGCAGCAGCGCTGGGGCTGCTCTGGGTTCCGCCGCAGCCGGTCAGCAGCGCGGCAGCCAAAGCAAGGCTTACAAGGTGTTGGTATTTCATGGCGGGCTCCTTTTCTATGGTATGGTTCAGCCGTCTCCTATGCCTTGCCACTTGTCGATGATGTAGGCGGCCCAATAGGTCTTGTCGTTGATATCTACCACAGTGATGCCTACCTTATTCACCACTGGGTCGTCCTCATGAAGCCCCGGCACACCGCCGTAGTCCTTGATCAGTTCATCCACCAATTGCTGGAACTGGGCCTCTGTGGCGGGGTAAAGGCGATCCATGCTGTAAAGGTGCTTTCCTTCGTGGTCAAAATCCACGCCTACCCGGTACTGATTGAGCATACCGAAGATAGCCGTGGAGCCGGCACTGTAACCGGCTTCGTTCAGACCTTCCCACATCTTTGCGGAATAGTCGCCCTCCATCCGCAGCCTGAGCCCTTCGTCCGACGGGAACTCCGGGCTGCCGTTATCCACAAACATCTGCACATCTGCCTGAATGGCGTGTTCCAGACCCTTGCTGTACTCGAACTTGATGTTCTCCACCTTTCGCCGGGCCAGCTCTGCGTTGAAAATGGTCAGAATCTTTTGCCCGTCCCGGATCACAGGGATCGGCGGCGAGGGAGGCGTTTCTGTGGCAGAGCCGGAACTTGTAGAGCCGGAGGAGCAGCTATCGTCACAGGCTGCCAGCGCCAGCATCACCGCCGATGCGCCGGAGAGCTTGAGGAACGTCCGTCGGTCGTATCGTTTCATGGGGGTGCTCCTTTCTATAAAGCCCCGGACACAGGGGGAGTGTGCCCGGGGCAAACAGGGGGATGTCCGTTTCAGCGGGGCCGCTGTGCTCAGGCAGTCTTTCCTCCCTCGGCAACGACTGCGACCCAGTAGGTTGCACTGCCGTACTCGAACACATGGATGCCCACCAGCTGGAGCTTAGGCGATTTCAGCTGTTCCAGAGCAGGATCGCCCGTTTGGGCCATCAACTGTTCTCCCATCAGCTTTGCATCGTCCTGGCATACATATCTCGGGGCAGCCTTAGATGTTTCCACGTTCATAGACAGGCCAATCGGCTGGTACGCTTCCGCATTTTTGTAGCCAGCTATTGCCTTGTAAAGTTCAGCATAGGAATTCTCGTCATCGAGTGGTTTGTTCGACAGAATCATCTTCGCCACTTCTTCTGCTGCTTTGTTCAGGCCGCTATCCAGCGTAAGCGGGGACAGCTCTCCACGGTAGAGGTTGATTGCTTCCAGCACTTTAGCTTCCTTGCCGGTGGGCACTACGGGTGCGGAGGACCCGCCGCCGCAGGCAGCCAGCGAGAGCGCCACAACGGCTGCGCCGGTAAGGGTGAGGAATTCGCGTCTGTTCAGTTCTTTCATGGGAATGCTCCTTTCAATACAGTATATTATAGATTACGGTTCGGGATTTGCGGGAAGTCCGTGCATCCCTGCCCCGGTTCAGTACTTTGAATAGTTTACCATTACCGCCACCGCATAGGTCTTGCCCTTAATGGTGGGGCAGTAGAGCCCGATCATCCACTGCTCGGGATGCGGACTCACCAGTCCAGGCCCGGCCAGATACCGCACAAACGCCTTGACCTCGCTCGGATTACTAGGATACAGTTGCTTTAATTGCAGACCGTCATGGGTGTAGTTAGAAACTCCCGCAGTTCCCCGATAGCTTCCGTTTCCATATTTTTTCCTGATTTCCTCTATCATTTCAGACTCACGGCGTTGGTACTCGCGGAATACATCATCAGGCAAGTTCCATCTGCGGTAATCCTCTTCGTCTACTTCAGGTTCATAGGTTTCAAAGGGGCTGGCTGTAAACTTTGCGAGGTCGGCAGCCTCCTGACAGTAGACCACAGACTTGCAGATATCAAAGTTGGGATTGGGGGCTACTTGTTTGTTGACTTCATACCAGACCTCGTTGATGGCTTTGAACAGGGCCAGCTCTTTGCTCTCAGAGGCCGGAGGTGCGGGAGGTGTGGAGGGCCCGCCGCCGCAGCCTGCCAGCGAGAGCGCCACAACGGCTGCGCCGGAGAGGGTGAGGAATGCGCGTCGGTTCATCTCTTTCATGGGGGTGCTCCTTTCTGTTGGTCCCCTCTGCTTTTTAAGGGGCTCTGGTTTTGGTATTCTCTGCACTTGCAGTCCGCTCCATCTTATGCTATCCTTATGAATAGAATCCGCAGTTGCCCGTTGACACGTTTTGTGCACAGCGACAGGCTTTCTGCACCGGCGCGAGACCTCTTCTGTTTGTACTGTATCATACCCGGGAAAAAATTGCCCCCTCAGAAAAGCCGTTTTTGGGGGGGCAATTCCAAAAAAATTTTTGGGGTCTGGGGCTTCCCCCTCAAAAAATCCCCCCAAAAAGCCCAAAATTGGGGGGATTTTGGGGTGGTTTCCCACCAAAACAGGCAGCTGCAGCCCTGCCTGTGCCGGTTTTCCCCCTCTGGCTGCAATGTGCGGAAAGGAGTCACGAAAAATGGAACGAAGGACATTTTTAAAGCTTGCGGCGCTTGTCCCCGGTCTGGCTCTTGCGGGCTGCGGCGGCAGCAAGACCCTGCTCTCGCCCAAGGACCCCACCATGCTCAGCATCTGGCATGTGTACGGCGAACAGGCGGACTCGCCCATGAACCGCCTGCTGACCGAGTTCAACGACACGGTGGGCAGAGAGAAGGGCATCCTGCTCAACGTGACCAACATGACCAACAGCGCCGCCATCGGCGGCCAGCTGCAGGACGCCAAGGCCGGCAAGCCCGGCGCGCTGGACCTGCCGGACCTGTTCTCAGCCCACCCCGCGGACGCCAGCGCTCTGGGCATTGAGACCCTTGTGGACTGGAACGACTGGTTTACCGCCGAGGACATGGCGGCCTATGTGCCCGGCTTTGTGCAGGACGGCATCATTGACGGGCGGCAGGTGGTGTTCCCGGTGTCCAAATCCACACAGCTCATCTTTTTGAACGGCTCCCAGTACGCCCGGTTTGCGGCGGACACCGGGGCGCAGCTTTCCACCCTTGCCACATGGGACGGCTTTTTTGAAATGGCGGGTGCCTACCGGCAGTGGTCGCAGGGTAAGCCCTTCTGCGCGCTGGATTACCCCCTGCGTCTGGTGGAGCTGAACGCGCTGGAGCAGGGCAGTGGCGAGCTGTACAAGGGCAGCTGGTACGATCTGACCAACGAGGCCTTCCGCGCTTCGTGGATGGAGTTTGCCCGGGCGCTGGTGCAGGGCGATATTCTGGTGTCGGACCTGTACTCCAACACGCAGGTGATGACCGGCGAGACGCTGGCGGGCCTTGGCAGCTCTGCGGCCATCCTTTATTACAATGATTTCGTCACCTACCCGGACAACACCACAGAGCCCACCGACCTGCTGCTGGCTCCCCTGCCCCACGCCGCAGGCACCGCCACGCCCCTGATGCCGCAGGCCGGTGTGGGCCTGTGTGCCTTTAAGACCACCGACCAGAAGGCCGAAGCCGCCGCCGTGTTCCTGCGCTGGCTCACCGAGCAGCAGCGCAATCTGGAATTTGCCGCCGACACCGGATATATGCCGGTGTCCAGCGCCGCCTTTGATGCCATTGCGGACTATCCGTTTGAGCAGCAGAGCTATCAGCGGCTGTACGACGTCTACAACGAAATGCGCGTCCAGAACACACCCCTGTCCGAACCGGGCATCGTGGGGTACCACGCCAAGGCCAAAACCTTGTACGACAGCCTGCGCCAGCGCCAGAAGGACTACCCCCAGCGCCTTGCGGACGGCGAAACGCTGGAAGCCCTTGCCGAGGAAACATGGCAGCTGCTGTGTGACAATGCCTGAGCCTGCCGCTCAGCCGGAAAGGAGGGACTTTGATGCACTTTGTTGACCGGCACCGTGAAAAGATCCGCCAGAGCCCCATGAGCAGCCGGCTGCTGTGGGCCTGCCTGCTGCTGGTGGTGCTGCTGGTGTTGACCTTTGGTGCGGCGCTGTTCCTGTTTGCCAGCCTGCACAACACCAAAAAGGACATCAGCCGCAGTCTGCAGATCCAGTTTTCGGTGTTTCAGAACGATATGGAGCGCTATTTTGACCAGCTGGCGGTCATGGGCGTGAACCTGTCCGAGGACATGAGCGCAGAGGTGGACAAGGAGCTTGCTCTGCGGCAGATGTCCTTTGCCCAGCTGAACGACTCCCCCGAGGTGCTGAACGCGCTGGAGGAGAAAATGATCGAGCCGCTGTGCCGCCGTCTGCGCCAGACCGGCTGTTCCGGCGCTTTTGTGCTGCTGGATGCCACCGTCAACACCCGCATGGAGGGAGCAGAGCATTCCCGCGCCGGGCTGTATGTGCAGAAAAGCGGTGCCGACACCCCCACCGTGCCCCTGCTGCTGTACCGGGGCAGTGCACAGGTGGGCAAGGCCCACAGCGTGATGCCCCACCGCAAGTGGCGCATGGAGTTCCAGACCGACCAGTTCCCGGACTACGACCGCTGGATGACCCCCGGCAGCGCCCCGCTATACCAGTCTTACACGCTGACCGAGCGGTTCGAGCTGCCCGGCACCTCGGAGGAGGTGCAGTTGTTTTTGCTGCCCCTGCGGGGGCGGGACGGCACGATGTACGGGCTGTGCGGCTTTGAGATCAGCGAGAGCTACTTCAAGCAGAACTTTGCCCAGCCCACCGGCTTTGACCGGCTGAGCTGCCTGCTGGCCCCGGCGGGGGACGGCCTTGCCGCCGATGCCGCCCTCAGCAGCGGCACCACCGGCGGCTACTACCATACCCCCCGGAACACGCTGGTGCTGCGCAGCATGGGCGGCGGGCTGACCCAGTTGACCGGCCCCGACAGCGCCTATGCGGGCATCTCCCAGCTGTGCCGCCTGAGCGAGAGCCAGTCCTACCGGCTGGCGGTGTGCATCCCCATGGCAGACTACCGGAGACTGGTCTTTTCCGGCAATCTGCAGATGCTGCTCATCGGCCTGTTCATCGCCTTTTTCGTGGTGTTCTGCTGCATGAACTTCCACCGGCGCATCCTCTCGCCGGCGTTCCGGCAGTTCGAGGAAGACCGGCGGGAGTCCCGGCGGCGGATGGACGAGTTGCAGCTGGAACGCCAGCAGATGCAGACTGAGCTGTCCCGGCTGGCGGACGTGTGCCGCAACGAGTCGGTGCCCGATGCCTTCCAGACCTTTGTGGCGGGCATCCCCACCCTGACCAAGACCGAACGCCGCATCTTTGACGGCTACGCCGCCGGGCTGCGCACCCGGGAGATCGCGCAGCAGCTGGACATCAAGGACAGCACCCTGCGCTTCCACAACAAGAACATCTACGACAAACTGGGTGTCAGCTCCCTCAAGCAGCTGCAGCAGTTCGTGGCGATCCTGAACTCCGGCAGCGGCAGCGCCCCCGACTCCGCCCCGGACGAAAAGTGACCCAGCAAGCAATGTTTTCGTCTATACAAAAACACTTTTTGCGTTGCAAAATGCTTGTTGGGGAGTGCCCCAACCCCCTTTGTTCTGCATTTTCCAATGCAGGCTGCGCGTCCCGGCGGGACGCTTTTGAGGATGTCAATCGGCACATCCTACGAAAAATCCAGTTCCTTTTTGGCGTAAGGGTCAATAGAAGAATTTGATGGTTCATGGTACAATAGCAGACGTTGCGTGTTGTGCGGTTTGCACACGAACATAGTGAAAAGGAGCTGTTGAACGTGGATACGATTTATCTGCTGCCCGGTGAGGAACGCTGCGTTGATTTTCGAGATGCTAATGGTGTCCCGAGAGTACACTACACTTACTGTTCCATCCGTGGCAAACTTTTCAACTGCACCTGCTGCACAAAGGATGAAGCGCAGCGGCTGTGTGAAAATTGGCTTATAAAACAGGACCGCTGCTATATAAACTAAAGAACGCCGAGGGTTCCTCCCATATGGGAAGGGATTCCTC
>ERZ791919.1506-NODE-1506-length-19914-cov-40.399718_pt1 | contig 19914 bp, 18 predicted proteins | sample MGYA00510137_ERZ791919 | MGnify/ENA primary metagenome ERZ791919 (study PRJEB30046, sample SAMN00792059) | human gut metagenome | study: EMG produced TPA metagenomics assembly of the A metagenome-wide association study of gut microbiota in type 2...
AAATACAGACAGGAAAAATGAACACGAACAAAGGAGGACAACATGAAAGAATCAATCTACAAGAATTATGACGAACTGCCGCTGTTCCTGAACGCGGCGACGGTAGCAAAGGTGCTGGGCATTGCGCCGTCCAGCAGCTACGACCTGATGCACGAAAAAGATTTCCCCGCGCTGCGAATCGGGAATCGGATCGTCGTTCCGAAAGAAGCGTTCATCCGCTGGGTAGAGCAGCACACGGGAGGGGCAGAGTGAAGCGCAGTCTCTGGCCGACACGCGATTCGGTCAAGGACTACTTCCCACTGCCGAAGGAGATTTTCTCGCTGGGTCTGAGCGCAGCAGAAATCGCAATCTACGCCTACCTGCTGTTCTGCGAAGATCGGCAGACATTCCAATGCTGGCCAAGCTACCGAAAAATCGGTGATGCGGTTGGGTTGAGTCCGAACACGATTCGTAAGCATATCCGCTCACTCGAAGAACACGACCTGCTCGTCACAGAGCCGACGCAAGTTACAACGAAGGATGGCTGCAAACGCAATGGCAACCTGCTGTTCACAATCCGACCGATTCAAGCGGCGCTCCAGCAGGACTATGACCGGCAGATGCAGAAGCTGGATGAGGACATGGCAAAGAGGAAATATGCCGATTTTATTGAAAACATGGGTTGAATGCACAGCAAAAACACCACTCCCACGCCGTCGCGCCCGTGGCGGCGGTTTGTGCGGCTTTCGCGGCGCAGCCGAGCGTGTACCAGCCGGAAGCCCGAAGACCGGACGTTGCACCGCCGTGCGGGAGTGTTGCAGGAACGCCAAGAGCAGAAAAAGGACGTCTGCGAGCGAATTTCGGCAGAGGGAGAAGCCGCAAGCGGCAAAGCAGGAGAAAGGCCTGACGCTTTTCTGCGTCCGGCCGTCCACTTCTGCCCGCAGTGCGGGCAGTTTTGGGGGATGAAAATGGCGCTTTTTTGCGGCTGTCAAAAATGGAATGGCGCTGTTATTGACCAAAAGCCGCGAAACGTCGGTAAAATCAAGGACAATTTTGACGCTATTACGATTTCGGGAGGTTTTGACCATGAAAACAGAAGAAAGAAGCCGCCACACCGTTTGGATGGAAGACACTGTTTGGCAGCGGGTGCAGGAACACTACAAACGCGACGGATGCAGCACGCAAAACGAATTCATTGCAAAAGCGATTCTGTTTTACTGCGGCTATTTACAGAGCGAGTACGCCGGAGATTTTCTGCCGAAAATCCTCGGAGAAACGCTCGAAGCCATCCTCAGTATGTTCGGGGACCGCATCGGCAAGCTGCTTTTGAAACAGGCTGTCGAGCAAAACGTCTGCAATCACATCCTTGCGTCGGACACGGATATTGACGCGGCAACATACCAGAAAATGCGCGGTATGAGCTATCAGGAGGTGCTGCGGACAAACGGACAAATCTCGTTCTCGGAGGTTCTGCGTCAGCAGAATCGGCTCTGAGGTTGCAGCAAAAGGCAGCTTGCAAGCCTAAATACTTGCAAGCTGCCTTCTAAAAAATCTGCGCTTTACTGCACACGATATCCGGTCAAAATCAGGCTGACAATCATCTGCCAGAAATCGTTTTCTTCTGCGCTGTAGTACCGGCTGTCCGAAATCTCGTGAAAAGACACGATGCGGTTTATTTCATCCAGCCAGGCTTCATTTTGCATACACTTCGATAATCTCTCTCAAAGATTCTATTTCCGCATCGCTCAGGTGCTTGCAGTAATATGTATAGTCACCCTCGCTTTCGCGCACGACCACATCCACGTAGTCAAGGGAATCGTCCAGAAGATAACTGCGATTTTCAATATCAAACTGGTACGCACATACGGACTCGGAATCGCTTGCAGCTGGCGTCATGGAATCGATCGAGAATAGCGCTTCCACGGCCGCTGCATCTTCGGCAGACAATGTGTAAGTCTTTTCGCTGGACGGAGATGTAGTCAGATCGTAGATGGCCAAGGTCACTATTGCTGGCAGCCTATCACCGGAACTGATTTCCTGTGTTTGGAGCGAATAGTGAAGTGTTAGCGATGCATCGCCCCGCGTCATTGTGACGATCATCATCTGACCGTCCTCGGACAAGTCCTTTGTCCAGACGGCATCCGCATCCAGATAGTGCAAATCAGCGTTCATACCAATGAAATAATCAACGAGTACAGAATAATAACGCGGCCATTGGAAAACGTCGCCAGGCAGGTCGCTCCGTTTGCTGTCCCCCAACTCAAATTCACGGACACCATCTTCGTATTCCGGCAGCCAATGCCCGTAATCCAGCCTCGCGTGAACTCTTGACCAGATGCTGTCATTCATCGGATAGGTGTCCTCAATATAGTCGGGGCGTCCATTCCAGCCGCGGCCAATATTCTCTTCCGTATTCGTTTCACTGCTGAAAAGTGTAATATTTTGAACCCTTTTCAGCCTACCGGGGATAACGTGCAGAAATGGCGTATTCGGCTCGATGGAAACAGTTTCTTCGCTTCCGTCGTCAAGCGTAAGCTCAAGCATATCGAATGCTGGATCGCTGCTGCTTGTAAAACCGTAGGCAGCTACAAATGCGTCTGTACGCATCGCGCAGACCATATTTTCAAGCGAGGAATCCCAGCCATACGATTCATTCCACGCATAGAGAACGTATGCACCGTCCTTCTGCTCCAAGGCGAATACCTGATAGCCGGTAACTGACGGATTTTCACTGCCGACGAGCAGCAGAATATAGTTGTTGCCGTCAAAATCAAAGGTCTGCGTGTCCAATACGGTGTACTGCGCAGAAAGATATGTGTTGACCCATGCGGCAGCTTCTTCCGGAAGTTCAAGTGTATTGCTGTCGCTTGCCGGAATACCGTCCCACGTCCAAGTCATACCGCCGTCGTGCGTATGAAGTGTCGTGGTGCGGTCGTTTCCGTCCTTATCGAGCAGTATGACCGGATAGCTGCCGTCATTGCCGGAAAACGTTGGATTCTGCGGCTGCATATTGCACTGCGCGTATTCTTCCGGAATATCCAGTTCCAGCCGCGCCCATGTTTTGCCGCCGTCCAGCGTCCGCGCGATTTCGGGGCCGTTGTCAAAGAAGCAGCGGTAGCTGATAAAGCCGACCGTTTCAGACGCAAAGCCAGCGCCGATGACCGTGCCAGTATAAAGCGCGTTCGGGTCGGAAATATCCCACGTTTCGCCGCTGTCCGGGGAAGTGCAGACATTTGCTGCGCCTGTTCCGGCTGCGGGCGGCAGCGCGGCGACGCACCAACAGAACGCGCCGATCTCGCCATAGTAGAATGTGGTGGAATCAAGAAATCCAAAGGTAAAGGCTTCACTTTTCCTGTCACAGCCGGGGAGCGCCGCAATCAGATCATAAGGAATCTTTGCAAGCGGCTCCTTGCTGTCTGTGCTTTCGTACAGTTCAATCCACGGCGTTTGCGAATCGGCAACGAACCCAATCAGTTCAACCGTATCCATGACCGGCAGCGCAGAATCCGCCTCTTGCGGCGTTGCGTTTGCGCTGGAATCGGCTGCATGATCCGGCATTGTGATTTCTCCCGCTTTCTGCTGCGTCAGCTCCGCAAACGAGCAGCCGGTCGCGGACACGACGAGCAGCAAAGCCAGAATGACACACAATACGCTGGTGCGCTGCTTTTTCGTCAGGAACAAAATGCGCTCCTTGACTGGAGGTCCAGCCAAACTCAGCGCTGCCGTTTTGCGCGGTGCTTGTGCCAGAATCGCGCGGGCGTAGGCAAGGCGCTTGCTCTCCGGCAGCTTGGCGGCGACTGCCTCATCACACGCCAGCTCCGCGTCGCGCTTAGAGCAAATCGCAGCAAGCCAGATGAACGGATTCCACCAGTAGACGGTCACGACCGCTGTGCGGCAAAGCGACCACAGAAAATCCAGATGCCGCAAATGCGTCAGCTCATGACGCAGGATCAATTCCGCCTCGTCCGCTTGCAGCACGTCCTCTGTCAGATAGACCGCCGGAATCAGACCGGCAAGGCACGGCGATTTGACCGCGCCGGAAACATAGATGCACGTTCCGCCGCGCTTGCCGAGAAAACGCCGGTCACGGTGCAGCCGAATCGTAAACACTGCCCACGCGCCGAACAGCCAGAGTCCGAGCAATGCGCTGCCGCTGAACCAGGCAATTTGAAGAATCTGTGCCGTCGTCAACGGCTTTGCAGCCGGTTTCGCAGTTTCTTGTACCGGGGAAACCGGTTGCTGCGCAGGTGTTTGCGGTTTCGTCACGGTTTGTGCGGGTCGCTGAATCACCGGTGCAGTCTGCACGGGCCGCTCTGCGCTCTGCGCCGGAACTGCCGCGTCCTCTGCCGGAAGAACCGGCAGAGAAACCAGTGTTCCCGGCAAGCAAAGTTTCAAAAGCACGACCAGCCAAAGCGCATAGAGCATCCGCTTCGGCACGCGGTTTTTGAATATCGCCCGCACCAAAAGCACAACCGCTATCAGCGCGGAAACGGTCAAAACTTCTTTCAGCATGAGGATTCCTCCTGTTTTTCCGCTGCGTCCAAAATGGCTTTCAGTTCCTGAATCTCCTGTTCGGACAGCGCACCGCGTCCGACCAAATTCGATACCATCATTCCCACACTGCCGCCGTAGACCTTGGACAGGAACGATTCTGTTTCCTCCGGCTCGACATCCGAATACGTGATCGCTGCGCTGTATTTTTGAAATTTTCCGCTGCTGTCCATCGTGACCGCGCCCTTGGCAATGAGTCTCTTGAGCATCATAAAAATTGTCGCCCGGCTCCAGCCGGTGTCCGCGTCCAAAGCAGTCACCAGCTCCGCCAACGTCTGCCCTTGGCGTGCCCAGAGCGTTTTCATCAGCTTCCATTCCCCGTCAGACAGCTTGAGATGTTCCATTGTATACCACCCCTTTTGCAAACGTTAACGTGCGTTATATCTTGAGAATACCACACATGATAACGTTTGTCAACATCATTTATCAGAGTCAAAAACTGCGCCGCAGTAAACAAAGAATACGGATTTCCAAGACACACAAAACCAGCTGAAAAATATTCCAATCTTTCGAAAAAATCAGTAGACTTTGTGCCGGTTCTGTGGTAGTTGTTTGTGCTACCAAAACGAAGGAGGCACAGGCATGGCAAAGAAACGGGCAAATGGGGAAGGGAACATCCGAAAGCGGAAAGACGGACGCTGGGAAGGGCGATACACAGCCGGATATGATGAAAAGACCGGCAAGCGGCTGATTAAGAACGTCCTCGGCAAAACGCAGGCGGAGGTAAAAGAAAAGCTGGCAAAGGCAGTTGCGGAAGCGGAAACTGTCGATGTGCGGAGAGCAGACGAGTACACGCTCGGCACATGGCTGCAAACGTGGTACGAGCTATACGCAAAACCGCACCTGCGATTCTCGACTGCCGAATACTACCGGCGTGGGATTGAACTGCACATCGTGCCGCGCATCGGAGATATTCCACTGAAAAAGCTGACCGGACGCGATCTGCAATGGCTTTACAAAGACCTACAGGAACACGGGCGGCTAAGAGAAGCACAGAAAGGAAAGCAGCCGGGGCTGAGCGACTCGACGATTCGCGGCATCCACACGATGCTGCACAACGCGCTCGACCGCGCGGTCAAAGAGCGCCTGATCCTCAGAAACCCGGCAAATGACTGCATTCCGCCCAAAATCCCGAAGCACGAAATGAAGATCCTGCCGCCAGAGCAGATCAAGTCCTATCTGACCGCAGCCGACCAGCGTGGAGTCTTGCCAATGTTCTATCTCGAACTCATCAGCGGACTGCGGAAAGGTGAATTGGTGGCGCTCCAGTGGTCGGACCTGGATATCGAAAACAAGACGATTTCCGTCAGCAAGCAGGCTGGACGAAACAACGCAGGCGAACCTGACATCACCCGTCCGAAAACAGAAAACTCGATCAGAAAAATCTCCATCCCGCAGGATGCCGTCGATTTGCTAATCGCAGAACACCAGAAGCATCCCAGCAATCCGTGGATGTTCCCATCGCCAAAAACAGGCGGGATGTACCACCCGGACTCGGTGGTCAACATCCACAAGAAGATTCTGAAGGACGCCGGGCTGGAACACCTGAGATTTCACGACTTGAGACACACATTCGCAACGTTAGCACTCCAGAACGGCGTGGACGTAAAAACGGTGTCCAGCATGCTCGGTCACTTTGATGCAGGCTTCACACTCCGCACCTACACCCACGTCACGCGCCAGATGCAGGAAAGTGCCGCCGAAAAGATGGGCAATTTCATGGCACAGGTCATGTAAAAAAGCAGAGAGCGTCGGAGAGGATACCAAGCATATCCTCTCCGACGCTCTTTGGACATTTCGCCGTGTGGGTCACGGTGTGGGTCAGACGCTTTTGACACCTGAAAAACCGAACAAATAAAAGAGAAAACCGGCGAAAATCTCTCGATTTTCACCGGTTTCTGGAGCTAGTGGCCGGACTTGAACCGGCGACCTGCTGATTACGAATCAGCTGCTCTACCGACTGAGCCACACTAGCATCACCGAAAACGAGCCGCACAAAACGCTGCTCATCTCAAGCGCCTTTATAGGATAGCACGTTTTTTCCGGAAAGTCAACCAGAAAATCTGCTGCTTTCCCAGAAAGGCGTCTTTCGTGTTGACAGGGCAATTTATATATAGTATAACTGTATGAGCATTTCAGAAAGGTATCAAAAAAGATGGAATCAGAGCTTTCTCAGAACAAAATGGGCACAATGCCAATTCGGAAGCTGCTTATCAGCATGTCGCTGCCAATGATGGCCTCCATGCTCGTACAGGCGCTTTACAACATCGTGGACAGCATCTTTGTCGCGCGCGTCAGCGAGGCCGCGCTCACAGCCGTCTCCATCTCCTTCCCGATCCAGAATCTTATGATCGCGTTCGGCGTCGGCATCGGCGTCGGCGTGAACGCCCTGCTCTCCAAGAGCCTCGGCGAGGGCGACCAGCCGCGCGCGCAGCGCATCGCGCTTCAGGGCATTTTCATTGAGGTCATCTGCTGCGTCATCTTTATTCTGGTCGGTATTTTCGCCATGGATCTCTTCTTCCGCGGCCAGACTGCCGACGCGGAGATCATCGCGCTCGGCAAGGACTATCTCTCCATCTGCTGTATTTTCTCCGTGGGCCTCTTTGCGCAGCTCATTTTCGAGCGGCTTTTGCAGGCAACCGGACGCACCGTGCTTTCCATGATCTCGCAGTGCGCGGGCGCGCTCATCAACATTATTTTTGACCCCATCCTGATCTTCGGTGTCTCGTGGCTCGGGATCCCGGCCATGGGCGTGACCGGCGCGGCCATCGCCACGGTGTTTGGCCAGATCGTCGGCGGCATTGTCGCCATCGTCCTCAACGTCCGCCGCAACCGGGAGCTGGCCTTCCGCTTCCGCGGCTTCCGCCCGGACGGGAAGCTCTGCGGCGGCATTCTTTTCATCGGCATTCCCTCGGCCATCATGGGCTCCATTGGATCGTTCATGACCTACGGCGTCAACAAGATCCTCTTCGCCTTTGAGGAGGTCGGCAAAACGGCAGCGGCAGTTTTCGGCGTCTACTTCAAGCTGCAAAGCTTCGTGTTCATGCCGGTGTTCGGCCTGAACAACGGTATGGTGCCGATCGTCTCCTATAACTACGGCGCCAAGCGCCCCGACCGCATCACGCAGACCATCCGCCTCAGCGCTATCTATGCCGTGGCCATCATGGCCGCCGGCGTGGCCGTTGTGCAGCTGATCCCGGACAAACTGCTCCGGCTCTTCGACGCCTCGGAGCAAATGCTGACGATCGGCGTTCCGGCGCTCCGGATCATCAGCACCTGCTTCGTCTTTGCGGGCTTCTCCATCGTCTGCTCCTCCGTTTTTCAGGCGCTGGGCAACAGCATTTTCAGCATGATCATGTCGATCACGCGCCAGCTGGCCGTCCTGCTTCCTGCGGCGTATATCCTCGCGCACGCCTTCGGCCTGCACGCTGTCTGGTACGCCTTCCCCATCGCGGAGTTCGCGAGTCTTGCGTTGAGCATCATTATGCTCTCCCACACCTATAAAAAGGTCATTATGCCCCTCGCGGAGGATTGATCGTTCCGCCTGTATGGACGTACAAAAGGCTCGGGTCATTTGACCCGAGCCTTTTTCATGCTTATTTTGCCTGCTCCAGAAGCCAAAGCCGCATCTGCTCCTTGCCCTCCTCGCTCAAAGGAAAGACCTGCTCGCCCTCCATCTCGCTTTTTTCATAGCAGAACAGCCCGTGCCAGAATTCGCAGCGCATGGAGCTTTGCTCCATGTCCACCTCCTTCGGCGTTTTCATGGTGATCTGCGGCGTGACCTTGAAGCGGAGCGTTCCGTAGCTTCCGGTAAAGACGTTGTTGTTCTCGAAGCTGTGCAGCACCGGCAGAAAAAGCGCCTCCATCACTGCATCAGCTCTTCCATCTCGTCAAGCAGCTTGCCGAACAGCTCCAGCGCCGTGTTGACCGGCTCCGGAGAGGTCATGTCCACGCCCGCGCCCTTGAGCAGATCGATCGGCGTCTTGCTGCATCCGCCGGACAGGAAGCCCAGATAGCGCTCGACGGCAGGCTTACCCTCGGCAAGGATCTTTCTCGACAGGGCAATGGCCGCGGAATAGCCGGTCGCATACTGGAACACATAATAGTTGTAGTAGAAGTGCGGGATGCGCGCCCACTCAAGCGCGATCTGGTCGTCGCTGACCACATCCGGGCCGTAATACAGCTCGTTGAGCTTCTTGTACTCGCTGCAAAGAACATCCGCCGTCAGCGTCGTGCCCTGCTGGTTCAGCTCGGCAATGCGCAGCTCATATTCGGCGAACATCGTCTGCCGGTAGAGCGTGCCCTTGAACTGATCGAGGAAGTGGTTGATGAGATACGCGCGCTGCTTCTTGTCGGTGGTCTTGCCGAGCAGATACTCCATCAGGAGCGCTTCGTTGCAGGTGGAGGCGACCTCCGCCACGAAGATCACATAGTCGGAATAGACCGTCGGCTGGTTCTTGTTGGAGAGGTAGGAATGCAGCGCGTGGCCCATCTCGTGTGCCAGTGTGAACTGGCTGTCGAGCGTGCCGGTGTAGTTCAGCAGCACATATGGATGCACCGGGGAGCCTGCGGAATATGCGCCGGAGCGCTTGCCGACATTTTCATAGACGTCGATCCAGCGGTTGTCGAAGCCCTCCTTCAGCACCTTGCAGTAGTCCTCGCCCATGCAGGACAGCGCTTCCAGAACAGTCTTCTTCGCATCGGCAAACTCGATGTGCGCGTCGGCCTCCGCGACCAGCGGCGTATAGAGGTCATACATGTGCAGCTCGTCCACGCCCAGCAGCTTCTTGCGCAGGCGGACATAGCGGTGCATCTTATCGAGATTCTGGTGGACGGACTCGATCAGCTGATGGTAAACGCTCGTCGGGACCTCGGTGCAGTCGAGCGAAGCCTCCAGCGGAGAGGCGTATTTGCGTGCGTCGGCAAAGAATTGCAGCTGCTTGACGTTGGCGTCAAGCGTCGCGGCACAGGTGTTGCGGAAGCTCTCATACGCGGCATAGTAGTTCTCAAATGCGCTCTTGCGCAGGACGCGGTCGGGAGACTCAAGGCAGGCAATATAGGTGCCCTGACTGATGGGATGCTCTGCGCCATCCTTGTCCACAGCAGGCTTAAACTTCAGGTCGGCGTTGGAAAACATCGAGAAAATGTTCTGCGGAGACTGGGACATTTCGCCTGCGGCGGCCAGCAGCTTTTCTTCCGTGGCCGAAAGAATGTGCGCACGGCGGCTGCGGCTCTTATCGAAATAACGGCGGTACAGCTCCAGCTCTGGCTCCTCGCGGTAGAACTTCTCCATCTTTTCATCGGAAATGGACAGGAGCTCGGGTGTCTCAAAGCTGGTCTTGGCCTCGGCCTCGACATACGCCTTCATAAACTGGCCGACCATGCCCTGATAATAGGAATCGCGTTTGTCCTGATCTCCGCGGCGCATGGCGTAGTTGCCAAGGCGCTCGGCACGGATAGTGAACATATCCACCAGCTTCCTGTACGCCAGCAGCTCCTGCGCGGACTGCGAGATCCGACCTGCAAAGCCTGCAAGCTCGTCGATCTCCGCCTGAAGCTTTTTCAGATCCTCCTGCCAAAGCTCGTCCGTGGCGTACAGATCCTCCAGCGCCCACTGGTCCTGAATGGCGATCTCGCTTCTTTCAGGGATTTTTTTCGACATATCTGAACTCCTCCTTTATGAAATCATGATCGTATTCTAGCACACTTTTTCGTTTTGCACAACTGAAATTCGCCGGGCGCGTCACCTGTCCGCGTGGACAAACATCATGGCAAAGCTGACGGAAAGCAACGCGCAGCAGGCTCAGATCGCCCGCACGCCGACGCGCACCGTCAGATAGCTTCCGATGCCCGCTCCGACGGCAAACACGGCAATGACACCAAAATAGGTCAGTGCGGCGTGGAGCGTCCGCTTGTCGTGATTGTGGAAATAGACGCAGAGAGCCTTGGCAACTACGCCATTCGCCGCGGAACAGCGCCGCGCTCAGCAGCACAATGTTGCCGGTCCGCGCATTTGCAAAGACCGAACCGCGGCAGCAGTAGGTATAGGCGTCCTGAAAGCCGCTGGAAAGAATGATAAAGACTGCCGCAAAAAAGGTGTCGGACATCTGGCCGTGGAACTGTAATTTCCGCTTTATGACGGACCTTCCGTTTTCCGGGCGGGAGGCGGTTCCCTCCACCCTGTATTTCCTCTGCCGCGCACGGCAAAACCCGCGCAGCCGACGATCATCATACTCCCTTCCGCGCAAAAAGTAAAACGGATCCCGCACTTTTTCGCATGAACGCCAAAGATTGACACCGCCCCCCCGATACACTATAATCATTTCAGAAAAACGGCGCACCGCCGAAAGCAAGGAGCTATCAGATGGAACAGACCATGAAGCAGATCGCCAGCTTTACCGTCAACCACGACAAGCTGGAAAAGGGCATGTATATCTCGCGGATCGACGGCGACGTCGTCACCTACGACATCCGCATGAAAAAGCCGAACGGCGGCGACTATCTTTCGAACGGCGCGCTGCACACCTTCGAGCACCTGTTTGCGACCTACGCGCGCAACAGCCGCTTTTCCGGCAGCGTCCTGTACGTCGGCCCGATGGGCTGCTGGACGGGCTTCTATCTTCTGCTGCGCAGCGACGTTTCCCACGCGGACGCGCTGGCGCTCGTGAAGGAGTCCTTCCGCTTCATCGCGGACTTCGAGGGCGAGATCCCCGGAAGCCGGCGCTGGGAATGCGGCAACTATCTTGAGCACGATCTTCCCGGCGCAAAGGCCGTCGCGGAAGATATGCTGCGCGTACTGGAAAGCTGGACGGAGGAGAAGATGTATTATGAAGCCTGAACACCGCCTGATCGGCATTATCGGCGCCATGGACTCTGAGCTGGAAACGCTGCTCGCAGCCATGACGGAAAAAAAGCAGGAGACGCTTTATGGTCTGACCTTCACGACCGGCACGCTGGACGGCTGCGCCGTCGTTCTGGTCAAGGCCGGGATCGGCAAGGTCAACGCTGCGCGCTGCACACAGCTTCTGATCGACCGCTTCTCCCCCTCCGCCATCGTCAACACCGGCATTGCGGGCGGGCTTGCGCCGGGCCTCTCCGTCGGCGACGTGGTCGTTGCGGCTGGCGTTTTGCAGTATGATTTCGATGTTACGGCCTTCGGCCACGCAAAGGGCTATCTCTGCACCGGCGGCGACGACACCGCAGCGACCGTTTTCCCGGCGGATGAGGCGCTTTCCGGCTGCTTTGCCGCAGCCGCGCAGGCCATTCTCGGCGAAGGGCACGTCCATCGCGGCCTGATCGCCACCGGCGACCAGTTCATCTCCGGCGCGGAGCACAAATCCGCGCTCTACAGCGAGTTCCGCGCGATGGCCGCCGAAATGGAGGGCGGCGCGATCGCGCAGGTCGCGGCCATGGACGGCGTTCCCTTCGCGGTGATCCGCTCCATCTCCGATCTTGCGGACGGGACAGCCGCCGATTCCTTCGATACCTTTGAGAAGCACGCGGCGGACGCCTCCGCCGCCGCACTCCGTCAGGCGCTCCGCACGCTCTGAGTTCCCCCGTACAAAATCGCTCCCGGCGCCCCATGTGTGCGCCGGGCGTTTTTTATCTGTGCTCAGAGATTTTACAAATCGTTCATGACATTTCGAAGGAAATCGATTATGATAATGCTTCAATATTGAAATATCCAATATGAAAGGAATGATGGCTATGGACGCCGCGCTGACCGCATCGGAGATCTTCGCCAACGTCGCGCGCTTCACGGATGCCTATTACGTCGCCATTCAGCCGCTCTGCGAGCGAAGCGGCCTGCCGCCGATGGCGGTGGACATTCTGATGTTTCTGGCAAACAATCCGGGCCACGGCACGGCGGGCGAGCTATGCCGCTGCCGGGGGCTGAAGCCCGCGATCGTCTCCTTCCACGTCGAGCGGCTGGTGCAGGAGGGCTATCTGCTGCGGCAGAGCGTCCCCGGCGACCGCCGGAAAACCGCGCTGGTCTGCACGCCGAAGGCGGATGCGCTCATTGAGGAGGGCCGTGTTTTGCAGCGCGCGTTCGCGCAGCGCCTGACCGAGGGGCTGAGCGCAGAGGATCTCGCCCACTTCCACCGCTGCGTCGCCGTTTTCAGCCGCAACATCGACTGCATCCGGCGCGGCGGTACAAACCGGAAAAACAACAGATCGGAGGAACCGAAATGATCAAGCTTCTGAAAAGAATGCGCAGGCAGGAGGCGCTGATGGCCCTGCTCTGCGCGGTGCTGGTCGGCGTTCAGGTCTATTTTGACCTGCGGCTGCCAGACTTCATGACCCAGCTCACCACCCTTATCAAAACGCCCGGCAGCGCTACGGCCGACATTCTGAGCGTCGGCGCGCAGATGCTGGGCTGCACGCTGGCCAGCGCCGTGCTGGCCGTCGGCTGCGGCTTTCTCGCGGCAAAAACCGCGTCCGGCTTCAGCTTCACCGTCCGCGAGCAGCTGTTCCACCATGTGATGGACGTGGGCAGCGAGGAAATGCAGGACTTCTCCGTCCCCAGCCTCATCACCCGCACCACCAACGACATCACGCAGATCCAGATGATCGTCGCCATGGGCCTGCAAATGCTCATCAAGGCCCCGATCATGGCTGTCTGGGCCGTGATCAAGATCCTCGGCAAGAGCTGGGAGCTTTCCGCCGTGACGGCGGGCTGCGTCGTCGCGCTGTGCGTGATGGTGTTTGCCATCATGTCTACCTGCCTGCCGCGCTTCCGGCTCGTCCAGAAGCTGACCGATAAGATCAACCGCGTCGCGCGGGAAAATCTGACGGGCATCAACGTCGTCCACGCCTTCAACGCCGAGGACTACCAGAATCGGAAATTCGACGTTCCGAGCCGGGACATGATGAATTTGCAGCTGAAAAACCAGCGCCTCTTCGCGTTGCTCCAGCCCATGATGGGCCTCGGCATGAACGGGCTTGCGCTGGCGGTCTACTGGGTCGGCGCGGCGCTGGTCGAGGCCATCCCGCTGACGGACGCCGCCGCGAGACTCGGCATGTTCACGAACGTGCTCGTTTTCAGCACCTATGCGACCTACGTCGTTATGTCCTTCATGATGCTGGTCATGATCTTCATGCTCGTGCCGCAGGCGCAGGTCTCGGCGGAGCGTATCAACGAGGTGCTCGACCGCGGCGCCTCCATCCGCGAAGGCTCCGTCCGGGAGGGCCGCTCCTTCGGAACCGTTGAATTCCGGGATGTCTCCTTCCGCTATCCGCATGCGGCGGCAGACGAGCTGAGCCATATCAGCTTCCGCGTGGAGCACGGCCAGACGCTGGCCGTCATCGGCGCGACCGGCAGCGGCAAGACCACGCTGGTCAGTCTGATCCCGCGCTTCTACGACGCGACGCAGGGCGAGGTGCTTGTGGACGGCGTCAACGTCCGGGATTACGCCTTCGACGCGTTGTATGACCGGCTCGGCTATGTCACGCAGAAGGCCGTGCTCTTCTCCGGCACCGTCCGCGACAACGTGTTCTTCGGCGAAAGCCGCGCCGAGGAGACCGACGCCGCGCTTCAGGACGCGCTCTCGCTTTCGCAGGCGGCGGAATTCGTGGACAAATACCCGGAGGGAGCCGCGCATCCCATCGCCCAGCTCGGGCGCAACGTTTCCGGCGGCCAGAAGCAGCGGCTTTCGATCGCCCGCGCGCTGGCCCGCAGGCCGGAAATCCTGATTTTTGACGATTCGTTCTCCGCGCTTGACTACCGCACGGACGCAAAGCTCCGCGCGGAGCTGACCCGGAAGCTGCCGGACGCGACCAAGATCATCGTCGCGCAGCGCATCAGCACCATCCGCCACGCCGATCAGATCCTGGTTCTGGATCGCGGGGCCATCGTCGGCAAGGGTACGCACGACGAGCTGATGAATAATTGCAGCGTTTACCGCGAGATTGCCATGTCCCAGCTCAGCGCCGCCGAGCTGGAGGAAGGAGGCACACAGAAATGAGACCCAACATGCAGCCCAATCAGAAAACCGATCTCAAGGGCGCGCTGAGCCGCCTGTCGCAGTATATGCGCAAAAGCCTCGGCGTCATCCTGCTGGCGCTGATCCTCGCCGCGTTCAGCGCCGTCCTGACCATCCTCGGCCCGGACTGGGTCGGAAAGATCGCCGGACTGATGTCCGACGGGCTTGTCACCGGCATTGACCTCAGGGCCGTCGCAAAAATCGGCATCGTCCTGGCGTGCATCTACGGCGCCAGCGCCCTCTTCGGCTTCATCCAGCACTATATCATGGCCAGCGTCACGCTGAAAATGTCCTACCGGATGCGCGCGGAGCTGTCCGAAAAGATCAACCGCGTGCCGCAGAAATATTTCAACCTCCATTCACAGGGCGATATCCTCAGCCGCATCACGAACGACGTCTCCACGCTCCAGCAGGGCCTGACCAACAGCCTGCCGACCATCATCAGCGCCGCGACGCAGTTCGTCGGCTGCCTTATCATGATGTTCGTGACCGAATGGCGCATGGCGCTGGCCGCGCTGTGCGTCACCGTCGTGGGCCTGCTGCTGACCGTGCTCATCATGTCGCGCTCCCAGCGCTATTTCGTCGCGCGTCAGGAAAGCCTTGGCAAGCTCAACGGCTATATCGAGGAAATGTACTCCGGCCACGAGGTGGTGCGCATCTCCCGCGCGGGCAGCGATGTGAACGCGCAGTTTGACCGGCTCAACCGTGCGGTCTACGACGCTAACTGGAAATCGCAGTTCCTCTCCGGCGTCATGCAGCCGCTGATGAACATCATCGGCAACATCTCCTATGTCGTCGTGTGCGTGCTCGGCTCGATCCTCGCCATCAACGGCGTGATCGGCATTGACGTGATCGTCTCCTTTATCCTCTATGTCCGCCTGTTCACCTCACCCCTGACGCAGATCGCGCAGGGCATGACGAATTTGCAGACGGCCTCCGCCTCCGCGCACCGCATCTTCGACTTCCTCGAAAGTGAGGAGCTTCCCGACGAAAGCGGAAAGCAGGAAACGCTCACGAATGTGAAGGGCGCCGTCCAATTCGAGCACGTCCGGTTCAGCTATCCCGACTCGCCGGATAAAATCATCATCAAGGACTTCTCCGCCGACATCCGGCCCGGCCAGAAGGTCGCCATCGTCGGCCCGACCGGCGCGGGCAAGACCACCATGGTCAATCTGCTCATGCGCTTTTTCGAGCTGAACGGCGGCAGCATCCGCATCGACGGCATTCCGTCCTCCGAGCTGCGCCGGGAGGATGTCCACGCCATGTTCGGCATGGTTTTGCAGGACACATGGCTCTTTGAGGGCACTGTGCGCGAGAATCTGGTCTACAACATGGAGGGCATCACCGACGAGCAGCTCGAGCGCGTCTGCCGCGCCTGCGGGCTGGACAAATTCGTACACTCCCTGCCGCAGGGCTTCGACACCGTCCTCTCCGAGAGCACCAGCATCTCTGCCGGTCAGAAGCAGCTGCTCACCATCGCCCGCGCCATGCTCCAGAACGCGCCCATGCTGATCCTCGACGAGGCGACCTCCTCCGTCGATACGCGCACGGAGCTGCTCATCCAGCGCGCGATGGACCGCCTTACGGCCGGGCGGACGAGCTTCGTCATCGCGCACCGTCTTTCGACCATCAAAAACGCCGATCTCATCCTCGTCATGAAGGATGGCGACGTGATCGAAAGCGGCACGCACGAAACGCTGATGCAGAAGGGCGGCTTTTATGCCGAGCTTTACAACAGCCAGTTTGAGCAGGCCTCCTAAGCGTGTCAAAAAAGTATTTTTTGACACGCTCTCAAACGGGAAACGCATTGCTGGTTTCCCGTTTGAAAAGACTTGCATCCTGCTGCGCGCATAATTTGTGTGCCGCAGGCACACAAATTCCACACTTGCAGGATGTGTGGTGTTTTGCCCGAGGTACACGCCCCCAGGCAAAACGAATTTACATTTTATTCCTCCGTGCGCGGCGGAACTCTACGAGGTTCTTGACAGACTAAGGCGGCCTCCGGGATATCCCGGAGGCCGCCTTCCTGTATCTATTTTCCTTTGCAGGTATGCCGCAGCGTGAGCCGGTACGCGGCTCCCTACGCCTCCATTTTTGCCCGGAGGCGCTGCGTCAGGAAGATCGCCGCATAGCAGACCGTTTCAAATTTCAGATACTGGAGCGTATTTTCGTCCCACATCAGCTTGAATACCGGCGGGAATTCCTCGTCCGACGACCAGAACTGCACGATCACCGGCAGGAAATCGAACAGCGGCAGACGGAAGGACAACTCTCCCATCCCCATGTCCACGCCGCCCAGCTCCCGGCAGGCCCGCGCCAGCTTCTCCGGCGCGCGGTCGCACAGCGCGGCAAACGGGTTCATCATGCCCTTCGCCGGGTCGGCCCCATAGGCCGCGCCGGGCAGATTTTCTGCGCGGCAGAAGCGCCCGGAAAGGCTCCGCCCCTCCTTTGCGCAGCATAGCAGGTCATAGACCGTCATGCTGTCCTCAAAGCCGCCCGGGAAATAGTCCGTTCCGTTCTCCGTCCACTCGATCACGCCGCTCTGGCGGCCGACCCGGTAACGCCGGGCCAGAAACGGAAGATAGAGGTACGCCGCGTCGTGCTCGAGGTGGAAGCCGTCGATCATGCGGCGCTGGTCATATTTCAGAAATTCTGCGGGCATTCGCTCCAACGTAAGCTCATAATTCGTTTTTCCCATGACTGCCTCCCGAAAAATTGCCGCGCCGCAGCTGCGGCGCGGCAGAGTGCCGCTTTGCGCGTTTTTTGAATCTATGCGGGGAATTATTTGCCGGAGTCGTAGTCCGAATCTGTGTTGGTGCGCAGATGCGCGATGGCGTCGGTAAACGTGCTTTCCATGTCCGGGAAGAGGTTGTTGCTGATGGCGCTGCGGATGGGCACGACCTGATAGCGGACGCCCTCGGCCTCGCTCTCGGTTTTCAGAATGTAGAGCGGCGTATACTGGATCCCGGTGAGCGAGGTGTCGCCGGTCTTGCCGTTCTTCGTGAACTCCAGATTCAGGATCACGGATTCCATCGCGTAGTCGTACTTCTGGCTGTCGGGGCTGGAAAGGAAGTTGCCGAGGCTGTAGGCCACGAAGCAGGTCTTTTCCTCGCCGTCCACAGTCGTGACGGGGACCTCCTTCATCGGGCCGACCACATGCGGATGGGAGCCGAGGATCACGTCCACACCGTTTTTCAGCATCAGGTCGGTGATCTCCTGCTGCGTCGAGCCGACTGTCGTGTCCCATTCGCTGCCCCAGTGGAGCATGGCGACGATCACGTCCGGATCCAGCGCCTTCGCGGCCTTGACGGACTTGACGATGCCGTCGGTGTTGATCTCCTTATACTCCGTCCAGTAGTCCTGATAGAGCAGATCGACGCAGAATTCGGAGCCTTCGGGCAGCTTTTCGTTGTTGACGCCCTTGGTGTAGCCGATGAAGGCGATCTTGATGCCGTTCACGTTTTTCAGCAGGACGCCTTCGTTGGTGTTCTTATCATCCTGCGCGACATAGGTGCCGACATGGTCGATACCGACGGTATTGAGATATTTGATGGTGCTCTTGAGGCCGGAAACGCCGTTCTGGATGCTGTAGGTATTGGCCGTCTGCACCAGATCGAAGCCCTTTTCCTTGAGCGCCAGCGCCAGAGACTCCGGCGCGCGGAAGTTCGGGCGGCCGCTGTACGGCTCGCCGCAGAAGTTCAGCTCCAGATTGCCGACCGTCAGATCTGCGCCCATGGTCAGCGCGGAAACGGCGGAGAAGCAGGTGGAGAAATCATAGCTGCCGTCGGACTGCTTCGCGGCGTCGATCTGCTCGTCGTAGACCATGATGTCGCCGACCGCCGCCAGTGTGACGACGGTATCCGGCTCGTCGGCCGGCTCCTTCGGGGTATTGTCCTGCGTGTCGGACTGCGCGGGCTTCTGCACGGCGTCCTCCTGTCCAGCCTTGCCGCTCTTGCAGCCGCGGACGATCAGGACGATAACAAGGATCAAAATAACGGCAAGCACGCCCAGAACGATCCGCTGCTGCATCTGGCGGCGGCGCTTCTGCTCAAGACGCTTGAGCCGCCGCGCCTCCAGCATCTGCTCATTGCGTTCAAATTCCTGATCTTCCATAAAGCGTCCTCCTTATCGGATATACATTATCAATATACTATATTCTGCCCCTTTGCACAATCCTTTTTTCAGAAAAAAGCGGGAAAACACGTGACACTTGGCGAACGGAGGAAAATGTGCTATACTGTCTGCGAAACAGAAAGCAGAGGTAATTCCGCATGAAGCTTCAAAAAAAGAAGAAAAAAGTCAATTTGGTCGTCATTTTTCTCGTGGTGGCGCTGGTCTTTGCCGTCATATGGGGCGCCTGCGAGCTGATCCGCCATCTTTCCAGCTACGGAAACGGCGCGACCATCAATACACAGCCCGAAGAGGAGGAGCCTGTGCCGGAGGAAACGCCGGAGGATACCGCACCGGCGGAAAACCTGATCGACGGCATTCCCGCAAATCCCCATGACCCGAACGATTTTGCCGAGAAAAACGGCTTCATCGTCTACACCGGAACGGAGACGTGGCACACGGGCGTGGACGTTTCCGCCCATCAGGGCGAGATCAACTGGGAAAAGGCCGCCGCGGACGGCATTCAGTTTGCAATGATCCGCCTCGGCTACCGCGGCTATACAGAGGGCGAGATCGGGCTTGACCCGTACTTCCTGCGCAACATCGAGGGCGCGCAGGCCGCCGGACTGGATGTCGGCGTCTACTTCTTCTCGCAGGCCATCACAAAGGACGAGGCCGTTGAGGAGGCGAAGTTCGTCCTCAACTGGATCGAGGGCTATGAGCTGGACTATCCGATCTTCTTCGACTGGGAGGACATCGAGGCCGACGCCCGCACCGATGGGATGGATATGCTGACGCTGACCGGCTGCGTGGACGCCTTCTGCGCGACCATCGAGGACGCGGGCTACCGCGCGGGCGTCTACTTCAACCAGCGCTTCGGCTATCAGGAGCTGAATCTCCTGAGCCTGCGGAAATACATGTTCTGGCTGGCAGAATACAATCCTGCGCCGACGTTCACCTATGATTTCGAGATCTGGCAGTACAGCTGCGACGGCCGCGTGGACGGCATCAGCGGCCCGGTCGATCTCAACATGAGCTTCGAGATCCCGGATACCTCGGAGGAATAAACGAATCCCCGGCGCTTCCGCTGATATAGTCCCCTTAGAGTCAATGTCATTAAGTTAATTTTTAAGACGCTCGATCACTTATAATGGTGGTTGAGCGTTTTTGTTTCAGCGCGGGGGGGACATATAATACTAAAGCCTAATTAAAACAATTGATTATCCAACTACGACCTGTAATGCTCTTTATCGTATCAGAGGTCAAGGTGCAAATGGTATCGCAAAGCCGA
>ERZ791919.1533-NODE-1533-length-19679-cov-14.761211_pt1 | contig 19679 bp, 21 predicted proteins | sample MGYA00510137_ERZ791919 | MGnify/ENA primary metagenome ERZ791919 (study PRJEB30046, sample SAMN00792059) | human gut metagenome | study: EMG produced TPA metagenomics assembly of the A metagenome-wide association study of gut microbiota in type 2...
CAGTGCAGCAGCCGTGCCAGCTCCTGTGCCTTTTCCGCATCGTCCGCCTGCGCGGCGCCCAGACGCAGCAGACCCTCCAGCCCGCAGGAGCCCATGAGCAGAGAGGTCAGCTCTCCCTGCGGACAGGTGACGGTAACCTCCGGCACCGCGTCCGGTGCGGCCACGGCCCAGCGCCCTCCGGCAAAGGCGATGCGCAGGCACTGCTCCGCGCCGGTCAGCTCATCCCGGCAGCGGAACGCCGCCGTCAGCGTCCCCCACGGGAACGGGCGGTAGGCCGTCCCCTCCACGAAGGCCGCGGCGTCCGTCATCTTGAACATGGTACCCACGGCGGAGACGTTGGTCTGGAGGAAGCCATAGTCAATGTAGTTCCTCGATACGTCCTGCGGGTCGTGCAGCAGGTGGTGGAAGTCCTCCTCGCCGGTGCGGAGGATCACGGTCTGGGCCAGATCCTCCTGCAGCTTCAGACCGCCCAGCAGCGCCCGCAGCACGCCGCCGTCCTCGTAGACCAGCTCCTCCACACTGAGACGGTTCTGGGTGTAGTTGGTGTCGCTGGCGCTTTCAAAGCGGTAGGCCGCGTAGCCCCGCAGCGTGCCGCCGTCGTCGTACCAGCCCATGCGGCGCACCTGTATATCGTCCCGGGCGGCGCGCAGCTCCTCATCGAATTTCTCCACCATGCCGTGGTTTCGGGCGGCGAAGCGGCGCTGGCAGGCCATGGCCGCGTCGAAGTCCTCCGGCCACAGGAGCCGCAGACGGCGCTGCGCTTCGGCGTTCGGCCGGGGCAGCACCGACGTGGGCAGGCGGTATTCGTACAGCTTGCCGGCAAAGCCGTAGCCCATCCGGCGGTAAAAGCTGATCCGGAAGGGCAGCAGCAGCGTCAGCAGCGCGCCGTGCCGCCGGGCGTAGTCCTCGAAGTACCGCACCATATACAGCGCAGCGCCCTTCTTTTTGTGGAGCGGATGCACCTCCAGCGCCATCAGGCCGCAGGCGGGCTGCATCCGGCCGAAGAAGTTCATGGAGAACAGGATCAGCTTCATGGTGGCGATGAGGGTATCACCCTCGAACAGTCCCACCGTGCGGGTCTGTGTGTCCTCTCGCAGCTCCGTCAGGTGCTTGTCCCGGTAGTGGGCGCGGCACGCGGCGTCCAATGATTTGTAGGCCGGGTAGGAGTTGAGATAGATATCCAGATACGCCTCTATGTCCGCCGCCGTCAGGGGGCGGACGTCCCAGCTGCGGGACGCCGTGTCGTTGTGCATAAGCGTGCTCCTTTCGCCGTCTAATATTTTGATTATACCGCTTTTTCCGGCGGTTGGCAATATTCCGAAGTATGATACAAGGCTCTTTGACCGAGGGGCGGCTTGCTTTTTGCGCCCGCCTGCCGTATACTGGAGGAGGAATGACATTCCGAAGACGGAAGGGAGCTGACATACTTGCGATTCTGGAAAATGAACGGCGCAGGAAACGACTTTGTGATCGTGGACAACCGGCAGCTGCGGCTGCCGGACGAGGCGTGGCCGGAGATTGCCCGCGCCCTGTGTGAGCGGCATCTGTCCATCGGCGCGGACGGGCTGATGGTGGTCGATCCGTCCGAGAAGGCGGATTACCGGATGCGCTACTACAATTCCGACGGCTCACTGGGCGAGATGTGCGGCAACGGCGCACGCTGCATCTGCCGCTACGGCTATGAGAACGGGCTGGCTGGCGAGGTGCAGACCGTGGAGACCACCGCCGGGCTGGTCACGGGCTGGCGGCTGGATCAGCGGAACTACCGCATCCGGCTGAACGATCCCAGCGTCATCCGACTGGATGCCGCCGCCGACATCGGCGGCACGGTCTACGCCACGCCCTATGTGGAACTGGGCGATCCCGGCCTGCCCCACATTGCCGTGGAGATGCCGGGGCTGGCGGACTGTGACCGGCAGCAGCTGCGGGAGCTGGGGCGGCAGCTGCGGTTCTTCGAGGGCTATCCCAAGGGGGCCAACGTGAATTTCTACGAGATCGTCGGGCCGGATCATGTGCGGGAGCTGACCTATGAGCGGGGCGTGGAGGACTTCACCTACGCCTGCGGCACCGGCACCGGCTCCGTGGTCACGGTGCTGACGCTTCTGGGCCGGGTGTCCGGCCGGCGAGTACAGGTGGACGTGCCCGGCGGGCAGCTGACGGTGGACGTGGTGCGCGACGGCCGGCGGGTAGCCGACCTGTTCCTCACCGGCCCCACCAACATCGTCTGCAAGGGCGAGGCAACAGACGAGGACTGCCGCTTCTGCGCGGCGGAGCACTGAAAATAGGGACGGCAGTCCGAGTGGACTGCCGTCCCTTTTTGCGCACGTCCGGCGGGCGGCGATATATTCACCGGGCGCGGGGCATAGGATAAGGCAAAACCGGAAAGGGGCGGATATGATATGAAGAAGATTAAGGTGTTCCTGCTGCGGCGGTGGTACATGGTGGGCAGCGCGGCACTGGTGCTGGCGGCAGCCATCTTTTATGTGGTGAACTACCCCGTCTCCGTCAGCGCGGCGGCCAGCACGCGGCAGCTGCCCATCTACTCGGTGGAACGTACCCAAAAGGTGTGTGCCATCAGCTTCGACGCCGCGTGGGGTGAGGAAAAAGTGCGGCAGTTCAGTTGCTGAACTGCCGCACTTTATCGCCATATAGGATACAAAAATAATTCAACGATGACCGTTCTCTGACATTTGAGAGACTGCTTCATTATAGAACACGTTCAGTTCGCCCAAATATCCCGGCTTCCATGGCTTGTTCCGCCCGCAGTAGTGGATGACCGCGGACTCCTGCCGCACGTCCTCCAGCGTCATGCCGTCCCCGTTGCGCCGGTGGAGGGAAAACAGCTTTTCCGTCATATTGTAGCGGATGGGATCCAAAGGCAGGATACGTTGTCCGTACAGGGCGCTGATGATGTCCTGATCCGGCAGCATGAGCCGTCCCTTGTGGGCGTCCATGTAGTCGAATACCGCCTGCGTATCCTGTTCCGCCCGCAAAGCCTGCAGATTCATCAGCATCACGCCGGAATTGATATAGGGACTGTCCTCGTCCATGTCCAGACGCAGCTCATTGAAACGGTGCAGAAAGCCGCGGATATGGGTGGCCGCCGCGAAAAACGCCGCGCCCATGGGCATCTCATACAGCTCCCGCAGGCTCTGCCGCACTACAATATCCGGATCGAGATACAGTACCCGCTCCAGCGTATCCGGCAGATATTTGGCCGCAAAAATACGGTAGTAAATGGCTTTCGGGTAGCGGTCGGAGGTGGGCGCGTCCGCCAGACCGTCCTCGTCCACTCGTATCAGGTGCAGCGTCCCCCGCTGTCCCAGCAGTACTCGCGTTCCCGCCACATCCTCCTCTGACAGTCCCTCGTCGTGCAGCAGGTACACGTCAAAATACGCGGCACTGTCGCAATGCAGCGCGGAGAACAGCATCACATTCAGCTGCGGAACGTAGTTCCGATCCAGTGTCATCAACAAGTTCATAGGCACACCTCGTTTTTTTGTTTCCAGCATATTCTATGTCCTGTTAAAAAGCAAGGGTGCCAACGTCACGCGCGGGCAAAAAAACGTTTTGCATTGTCTATGAAAGCAAAACGCTGCATTATGCTTCGCTTCGCGAGTTCAACTCATAGGTACACAGATAGAACAGGAACGAGGTCATCTGGTACCGGCTGATGTGGGTGTTGCAGGCCGCCAGCAGATCGCCCAGCTCGCTGTCGCGGGTGGTGATGTCCCGATCGTCACACCACAGCATGGCCTTGACGACCTCGCCGCTGAGCCGGGGATTTTCCCACATGGCCTGCCGCAGCAGTTCCTGATCTACACGGGTGTCAATGCCGGACATGGCGGCGTAGCGATAGATCAGCAGACAGGCCGTCTGATAATCCATATCATCATCGTAGTCGGTGTGCAGGTCCTCCTGGCGAAGCAGCCCCGTTTGATACGCCCAGCACACGGCGTCGTAGTAGGGACAGGCGGAGCCGTTGAATTCCTCGGTTTCATAGTCAGGCGGCAGGGCGGTGTTGTCCGTCTCCGGCCTTTGGGAGATGCGGTACAGCACATCCACGAATTCGCCCACCTTTGCCGTGGCCTTTCCGCCAAAGGTGTCCGGCGTTTCCGGGTCTATATATCCGTTGCGGTACATATAGAGGACGCTGGCCTGGTTGAAAATGCCTGTGATGTCCGTAAACACCACCGTATCCTCCAGCGTGCCGCCGCTGGACGCTTTGCCAAAAACGTGGGCGTAGTAGTCACTGTTGACGATGTTGCTGGACATCTGGAACTTATTGTCCACATACAGCCGGTAGGCCTCCAGTTGCTCGTCAGAGATAGCGACGCTCTCGTCGGCGGGGATCACCGTCTCCGTGCCGGCATCATAGCGGAAGGCCTTTGTCAGGAAGGACTTGTCCGACAGCACCGCCATATGTATGCCGTTGGACAGCACGTCGGTGCCCGCCAGCAGCCGGGAGTCGTAGTCCACGCCGAACAGGTTCAGCAGCGTGGGCAGGATGTCCGCCGTGGAGCAGTACTCGTCCACCACGATGTTCTCAGAGAGATCGGGGACGTAGCAGATAAAGCTGTTGCGATACTTCTCGAAGGTGAGATCCATCTCCCGCCCTGCCAGCTCGTTGTACTCGTCCTCCGTCAGACCGTAGGGATAGTGGTCATTGGTCAGTACGATGCAGGTCTTATCGGCCACGCCCGCCTGCTCCAGCCGCTGCAGCAGGTAGGTCAGCGCGTTTTCCAGCTCCAGATTGCAGGCGATATACGCCTTCACCGGCTCGGAATAGGGCAGATCCTTCACCGCGTCGTGGTTCTTGGCGCTCATGGCGTTGTCCCAGTTGTACTGATAGTGGCCGCTGAAGGTCATGTAATAGGCGTGGAAGGGCTCCCTGCTGCTGAGGTAGTCGTCCACGGAGGCCTCCATCATCTCCAGATCGGAGGAGGGCCAGTCGATCTTTATATCCAGCCCGGAGTCCGCCGCCTTGAAGGTATAGCCCATGTTGGCGTGGGTGATGTTCCGGTTGTAGAAATCTCCGATATAGTCGTGATAGCCCCAGGCTTGATATCCTTTTTCTCGCAGCGCATTGCCCAGGCAGAAGGGCAGATAGTTGGTGCCCGCCACGTTGAAGCTGGAATCCGTCTTGGTGCGGGACATATCCGGATAAAGCCCCATACACATGGTGTACTCACCATTGGTGGTAACGGATTGGAACGTGCCGTAGTAATTATCGAAGATAATGCCCGTGTGGGACAGCTTGTACAGGGTGGGTGTCAGCTCCTCACTGATGAACCAGGGGCAGAAGCTCTCAGCGCAGATGGTGATCAGGTTGTACCCCTCCAACAGCCCGGTGTAGTTGTTCTTCCGGGTGGGTGTCACCTGCGCCAAGTATTCGTCCGTGGTTTTGCGCATGGCATCATCCGTGGACTCCGCCAGCTTCGCGAAGTCGATGCGCTCGATCACATTATAGGAATTGCTGCTGTAAAGCCGCCTGGTGTCTGTGCCCAGCGGGGACGGCGTGATGATGACGCTGCCGCTGCTGCCGAAGACCATATAGCGAAGCTCCTGCACCGTGGTCGCCAGCATACCCACGCTCTTATAGCTGCTGTCGGTAGAGGTGTTCACATTGGTGAAGGTTTTGTAGACGGAGAATGATTTGCCCCGCCCGGCGTACATAATACCCATCGTAGCCAGCAGCAGCGTCAGCAGGATACCCAGCGTGGCCAGTGCCTGCTTCCAGCCAAGCCGTACCTTCAGTGCTTTTATCCTCCGCAGAGCGAGGCAGAGGATCATCACGATCAGCGGCACCAGCAGCAGAAGGATGGGAACGATGTTCTTGCCGATGCTGTACAGGATCTGCGAGTCGAAATTGGTGATGACGTTCCCACCCATGCTCACCTGACTGATGGGCATGAAGTTGCCGAAGATGGCATGGTACACCAGCTGCACCTCGGCAAACAGCACCTGCACAACAACAAGAAGTACACCCATGATCTGCCGGGCAATTTTGGGCAGGTACGCGGTCAGCAGTGTGCAGACTGTTCCACTCAGCAGTCCGAACAGCACCAGATAGACCGTCCGTCTGTCCAGCGATCGATAGACGCACAGGTGCAGGCACAGCTCCACATAGACGCTGGCGCAGCAGAACAACAGCAGGCTGCGGAGCCACGCCTGCCACAGGCCGCGGCGGAGGCCCTCCGCCGTTTCAGGCGCCTCGCAAGGCGCCTGAGGGTGATTCAATATCTCAATCTCATTGGGTTTTGTCTTCAGCATATATATCTCCTGCCGCAGCCTCCCCTTGGAGAAGCGTCTGCGAAATTCGTCAAAATATTAGCGCGGGGCATATCATACTGTAATTGTAAAGAAAATGCAACGATTTCTGTAAAAATTAAAGAAAGGTTCACAGTCGATCTCGGTCGTTTTGAGCCGAAAGTTTAACAAAATCTACATAGCCGAAACGCGAAAACCGTGCTATACTGTACGCGAAATTGGAAACGCAGTCGATTTTAGGAGGTGAGTCCTGTGACAGAAACCGGTTTCCATCTGAAACGCCATCTGACGTCCTTCCAGATCATGATCCTCGGCTTTGCCGGCGTGATCCTGCTGGGCGCACTGGTGCTGATGCTGCCGATCTCGGCGGCAGGGCGGGTGTGGACGCCGTTTCACGAGGCGTTGTTTACCTCCACCTCCGCCGTCTGCGTAACGGGACTGGTGGTGCAGGACACCGGCAGCTACTGGTCCGGCTTCGGTCAGTCCGTCATCCTGCTGCTGATTCAGATCGGCGGCTTAGGCGTCATCACGGCGGCGGTAACGTTTTTGATGCTCTCCGGCAGAAATATCTCGCTGAAGGAGCGCAGCGCCATGCAGGATGCCATCTCCGCTCCGGTGGTGGGCGGCATCGTGCGCCTGACACGGTTTATTCTCAAGGGGACATTCCTCGTGGAGCTGGTCGGGGCTCTTGCGCTGCTGCCGGTATTCTGCCGGGACTACGGACTGCGGGGCGTGTGGATGGCGGTGTTTCACTCCGTTTCCGCCTTTTGCAACGCGGGGTTCGATATTCTGGGGCGGGCGGATGCCCTCTACCCTTCCCTGACGGCGTACATGGCCGACCCGCTGGTCAATATCGTCATCATGCTGCTGATCGTCGTGGGCGGTATCGGTTTTCTGACATGGGACGATGTCTGCACCCACCGGCTGCACCTGCGGCGGTACCGGATGCAGAGCAAGGTCATTCTGAGCGCAACCGTCATCCTGATCACGCTTCCGGCAGTGCTCTTCTTCCTGACGGACTTTGCAGAGCTTCCCGCGGGACAGCGCGTTCTGGCGTCGCTCTTTCAGGCGGTCACACCGCGAACGGCGGGCTACAACACCGCTGACCTGACGAAAATGAGCGACACCTCACAGGCAGTCACGATTTTGCTGATGCTGACCGGCGGCGCACCCGGCTCCACGGCGGGCGGCATGAAGGTAACGACGCTGGCTGTGCTGGCCGCCAACGCGGTCGCCGCTTTCCGCAGGCGGGAGGATCCGCAGCTTTTCAAGCGCAGACTGGAGCCCTCCGCTGTACGGAATGCCGCCGCCATCCTGCTGCTGTATCTGGGGCTGACCTTCGCGGGTGCGGCGGTCATCAGCGCGGCGGAGGGACTGCCGCTGGGCGTCTGTCTCTATGAAACGGCATCCGCTGCCGGGACGGTAGGGCTGACACTGGGGCTGACGCCGCAGCTGGGTACGCTGTCGCAGGGCATTCTCATTCTGCTGATGTTCTTCGGGCGTGTCGGGGGACTTACCCTGATCTACGCCGCTTTCTCCGGGCATGATCTGACCTATGCCCGGTATCCGAAGGAAATGATCACCGTAGGCTGAAAGGAGCGCACGATGAAAAACGTATTATTGATCGGACTTGGCCGCTTCGGGCGGCACCTTGCCATGCAGCTGAGCGAGCTGGGGCATCAGGTGATGGCGGTGGACCGGGACGAGGAGCGCGTCAATGAGTGTATGCCCTTTGTCACCAACGCACAGATCGGTGACAGCACCCGCGTGGATTTCCTGCGCTCACTGGGCGTCAGCAACTACGATGTCTGCTACGTTACCATCAGCGGAGACTTCCAGAACTCGCTGGAAACGACGTCTTTGCTCAAGGAGCTGGGGGCGAGGTATGTGGTGTCCCGCGCGGAGCGTGACGTGCAGGCGAAGTTCCTGCTGCGCAACGGCGCGGACGCGGTGACATACCCGGAAAAGCAGCTGGCGAAGTGGGCGGCCATCCGGTACACCGCCGACCACATCTTCGATTACATAGAGTTGGACGAGAAGCACGCCATTATCGAGGTCGCCGTCCCGGACAGCTGGCAGGGGCACAGCATCGGTGAGCTGGACATCCGCCGAAAGTATGGCGTCAACATCCTCGGCGTGAAGCAGAACGACAAAACCGATGTGAATATCTCGCCGGAAACCGTGCTGGACAGCGGCCTGACGCTGCTGGTGCTGGGTGAGTATACGGCGCTGAAAAAGTGCTTCCGGCTGTAAGGCCGCGTCTGCCGACGCTTGTGCGGTTGCAAGCGGCTCGCCGGGGTATGTTACGCTGCCAAGCTCTCCACTAAAAACTTCGGATTTGAGGCTGCCGGTATAGGAAAAGCGCTCCTGCGAGGATTGACCTCGCAGGAGCGCTTTTTTGTTTCAGGTGTCGGGAGAGCTGTGTTTACTCGCCGATGTCATCCAGCGACAGTACCTGCTCATAAGAATCTGCACCGGCGATAGAGCCGATGGGCAAGACCACGTGGAGCTTTCCGTCACCGTCAGCGTATCATTGCCTGTCTCGTTAGGTGTCGTACCACAAGCAGCCAGCGTGAGCATCATTGCTGTGGCCAGCAGCATGGTCAAAAGCTTTTTCATGCGAATATCCTCCTTCGGCTTACTTCCATGAGAAGCGTCCCACAACGGCCTCCGTGTACTGGTCGTCCGTGATAGCCGTATAACGGTTTCCATCATACCAGTCGGTAAAGCCGTTGTCCGTCTGATAGATCTCGCCGGTCTCCGTGTCCATCACCCGCTCAAAGCCCATGGTGGCGTCGCTCTGCTTCTGGCTGATGATGTCCTGACTGGTATTCCGGCTTTCCCATGAGGACATGATGGCATCCTGCATCTCATTGGCGGATTGGCTCAACTGCTGGGATTGCCGCATCGCCGCGTCGCTCTGCGCCATGGCGGAGGAGGTATAGCTGCCGGAATAGTCCAGGCTGCCCAAGCTCCGTGTCAGGATGTCCTCCCAGTTCTGGAACATCCCCTTTTCAGCGGAGACGATGGTGGTGCTGTACGCCATGTAGTACCCGCCAAGGCCGGGGATGGGGAAGGGGACAAGCTCCACCGAACACATACCCTCCGCCTCGACGCCGTCCTGCGTGAACTCCGCACGCAGCACGCCGGCTGTTCCACCCAAAGAACCGGTTGCGTCAAAGGTCTCTGTCACCGTGAAATCCTCATACTGCGGGAAGTGGAGGATGCTGTAAAACGGTTCTGCGGCAACCGCCGCTTTTACTGCCGCAGCCGCACAGCAGTGTTATGGTCAAGGCTAAAATGATACAGATAATTCTCCTCATAAGTCCCCCCCTTGCCAATTATGCTCCAAGTATAGCACATGTCTGACCGACAAACATACGGTTTCTGTAACGCGCATACGATGGACTATTCTCAAACAGGAGGTCTGTTTATGCCGAGCACCAAGCAAGCACCCGCCCCGACGATCACCGTCACCCGGAATTTCCTTGGTCAGCAGACAGCTGAGACGTTGCTGTTGGAATTGATCCGCGCCCATACTCAGGCGGCTTAATGCCTGCGGGCAGTCTACGGAAAGGAGGGAGCATATGGAGAAGCGACCACTGCCCACTGCGCTGTACTGCCGCCTGTCCCGGGAGGACGGAGACCGGATGGAGAGTGATTCCATCGGAAACCAGCGGAAGCTGCTGGAGGAGTATATCGAAAATCATCCTGAGTTGGTAATGGCAGAATGCTATGCCGATGATGGCTATACCGGCACGAATTTCCAGCGCCCCGCCTTTCAGCGGATGCTGCGGGACATGGAAAGCGGGCACATCCGCTGCGTACTGGTAAAGGATCTATCCCGTTTCGGCCGTGACTACATCGAAACAGGTCGCTATCTGGAGCGCTGGCTGCCGGAGCACGGCGTGCGATTTATTGCCATTACAGACAATATCGACAGTGTCCGCGGCGCCTACGACATGATGATGCCGCTGAAGAACCTGTTCAACACCCAGTATGCCCGTGACATTTCCCAGAAGGTCAAAAGCTCCCTCCACGCCAAGCAGCAACGAGGAGAGTTTATCGGGGCATTCGCCAGCTACGGCTACTGTAAGGACCCGCAGAATCATAACCGTCTGGTTATCGACCCGCCTGCGGCGGAGGTGGTACGGCGCATCTTCACCCTGTTTGAAAATGGAATGGGTAAGATCCGTATTGCCAAGCAGCTGAACGAGGAGGGCATCCCCTGCCCCAGTGAGTACAAGCGGCTTACCGGCGAAAAATATCGCAACAACCACCGGCTGGAGGCCACCACCTACTGGACATATGCCACCATCCACCGTATCCTGCAAAATGAGATGTACATCGGCAACATGGAGCAGGGACGGGATGACCGACTCCAAATGCACGGGAAAGCCAAGCGAAAGGATCGCTCCCAGTGGACGGTGGTATCCGGTACTCACCAGCCGATCATTGAGAAAGACCAGTGGCAACGGGTGCAGGCCCTGTTGAATACCAACGCACGCACGCCGGATTTTCAGCAGAATGTCAGTCCCTTTGCGGGCTTTCTCAAATGTGGCGATTGTGGACGAGCCATGGTCAAGACCACCTGGGGCGGTAAGACGTTCTACACCTGCGGCTCGTATAAGCGCTACGGCGCGTCCGTGTGCAGCAAGCATTATATCGCCCACGATGTGTTGACGAAGGTGATACTGGATGATCTGAACCAACTCATTGCCGGCGTGGAAAACCTCCGCCAGCTGGCACAGCAGGGCGCGGCAAAGCGTCCGCGCTCCGGCACCGATCAGCCGCAAAAGCTGGAAGCTGCCCTGCAGCGCATCCAGCGCCGCCGCCAGAGTGCTTATGAGGACTATCAGGATGCGCTGATCTCCAAAGGAGATTACCTCCGCTACCGCGCCGACTATGACGCTCAGGAACAAGCGCTGCAGGCCCAGCTGGACAAGCTGCGCAGTTCGGTACAGGATGACCCGCTGTCTCTGCCGTGGGTAGAGGAACTGTTAGCTCTGGGGCATCTGACGGAGCTGGATCCTCCGACTGTGGCAGCCGCCATCCGTGAGATACGTGTTTACGAGGGGAATCACATTGAAATCGACTATCTGTTTCCGGAATCCTATCGAGCACTGCTGGAGAGGTAACGATATGCGCTCTATATTAAAATGCAAAAAAGTTGGAAAAATAAAATTGTTTTTAAGGTTAAACAAGAAAAACTCGTTACATATCCAAAACATTTCGGGTATACTAATGGCTGTGCGGAGACGATAGCATGATCAATAGACCCAATTATATCGAGGCCATCACGCCTTTTATCGACCAACCATTGGTCAAGATACTGGCAGGTATCCGCCGCTGTGGTAAGTCCACCATTTTTGAGATGCTGGAGGAGGAGCTTTTGCGGCGGGGTGTGCCTGCGGATCATATCATCTGCAAGCGGTACACGGAGATGGACATTCCCGAAAATATCACCGCTAAGCAGATGTATGACGAGCTGATGGTGGCCATGGCAGGCAAGGGGCACTGTTACCTCCTGCTGGATGAGATTCAGGAAATCACCGGCTGGGAAAGGGCGGTCAACAGTCTGCTGGAGGGTACGGACGCCGACATCTACGTGACCGGCTCCAATTCCAAGCTCATGTCTAGTGAGATCTCCACCTACCTGACGGGGCGCTATGTGTCTATCCCTGTTTATACCCTGTCCTTCCGCGAGTACCTGTTTTTCTTTCGCACCAATTTTGGTTTCCCGACTAAAATTGCAAAACAAACACCGGCAGCTGCTTATCCCACAACGCCTGTGACCATCATCGTCTATCAAAAAGCTTTTACTTTTTTGAACCAAGTTTTGTTGCAGATAGGACGCATTTATGCTATCATAAAAGTACAATAAAGAAGTGCGACAGTTCTCCGTGAACTGCCGCACTTTTGCATCACCGTGGGGCAACGAGGATACCCAGACGCTCATCGACATTCTGGAGAAATTCCACGTCAAGACCACGTTCTTTGTGGTGGGCGACTGGGTGGAAAAATACCCGGAGTCGGTGAAGGCTCTCCACAACGCGGGACACGAGGTCATGAGCCACTCCAACCACCACGACCACTATAACAGCCTGTCCGCCGACCAGATCGTGGCGGATGTCACCGCCAGCAACGAGCGAATCAGTGCCGTCACCGGCGTGACGCCCACGCTGATCCGCTGTCCCTACGGTGAGTACGACGACCACGTCATCGCCGCCATCCGCTCCATGGGCATGGAGCCCATCCAGTGGGATGTGGATTCCCTGGACTGGAAGGACTACGACGCGGATACCATCTGCCAGCGGGTGACCAGCCGGGTGCGGCAGGGCAGCATCGTTCTGTTCCACAACGCCGCGCTGCACACGCCGGAGGCCCTGCCCGCCATTCTCACCTGTCTCATCAACGACGGCTACACCGTGGTGCCCATCAGCCAACTCATCCTCCCCCAGCCCTACACCATCGACCACACCGGCCGCCAGTTCCCGGCGGAGACGGGGGCATGACCCGTATCCCGGTGCATCTTACACCGGGAGGCGCTCCATTTGCCCGCAGATTTGTCTGTTGCGCACCTTGACAATTCCCGCGCTCCCGCCTATACTGTCGGTCGGATTTACGAGACTGTGAACCGACATACACAGGAGATGTATCTATGGACTATTACCTTTTGACCGATCTGGCCGCCACCATGGGCTATCATCTGGCCATGTCCGGCGCGGAAACGTTCCGCGTGGAGGACACCATCCACCGCATCCTCCGCGCCTACGGCGTGGAGTGCGAGGTGTTCGCCATCCCCAACTGCGTATCCGTCAGTCTGGAGGCCGCCAACGGCAAGCCGCTGATGATCATGCGGCGCATCGGCTTCCACGGGAACGATCTGGAAAAGCTGGAGAAGCTGAACGAGCTGAGCCGCCATATCTGCGAGGAGCAGCCGGAGGTGGATGAGGCCATGGCATGGCTGCACCAGACGCTGGCGGCCTGCCGGACATACCGCACAGGCGTGTTTTATCTGGGGAATGTGCTGGTGGGGCTGGGCTTCAGCCTTGTGTTCGGCGGCACGCTGCGGGACTGCCTGTGGGCGGGCGTGATGGGCCTCATCATCGGTCTGGTAACACGCTTCATGGACAGGCGGGAGGCCAACCCGTTTTTCAGCACCATACTGGCCTCGTGCCTGATGGCGCTGCCGGCCTACGCCGCGGCGGGACTGGGGTGGCTGAACAACCCTGACGCGGCCATCATCGGCGCCCTGATGATCCTGGTGCCGGGGCTGCTCATCACCAACTCCATGCGGGATATCATCTACGGTGACACCAACTCCGGCATTTTCCGCATCGTGCAGGTGGTGCTGAGCGCGCTGGCCATCGCGCTGGGCACGGCGGCGGCGTGGCACCTGACCGCCGGACTGTACGGCCAGACCGGCTCCGCCGCTCTGAGTTGGCCGGCGTGGGCGCAGGCCATCGCGGTATTTGTGGGCTGCTGCGGCTTCTGCATCCTGTTCAACGTCCACGGACAGGGCATGGTGCTGTGCATCGCCGGCGGCGTGGCCGCGTGGATGCTCTATCTTCTGTGCGGCTGGCTGGGCTGCGACGTGTACGCGGCCAACCTGTTCGCCGCCGTGTTCGCGGCGCTGTACGCCGAGGTGATGGCGCGGGTGCGTAAGTGCCCGGCCATGCCCTACCTGGTCATCGCCACGCTGCCCATGCTGCCCGGCGCAGGGGTGTACTACACCATGAGCATGGGGCTGGAGGGCAACATGATGGACGCCGTGGGAAAGGGTCTGGAGACGGTAGGCGTTGCCGGCTCGCTGGCGGTAGGCATCCTGCTGGTGTCCACGCTGTTCCGTCTCGTCAACCGCCGGCGGATGTGACCGTACCGGAAGCATATAAAGGGAGAGCCGCCGCTTTCGCAGCGGCTCCCCCTTTATTGTCGCTCATTTGCACGGCGCGGCCGTCTTTTTTCGGCGCGCCAGCAGCCGCATGATCCGCTGGCGGTCATACCGCTGCATCATCACGAACAGCAGGTCACACCCGGCCGCCAGCACGGAGGTGACGATGAAAACCGGATACGCACCGAACCGGACGCCTGCCGCGATGGGCAGAAAGCTCAGCACGGCGATGGTCTCATGCACCAGCTCCGCCTGACACATGGCCTGCGCGATCTCCTCCCATGTATGTACCCGCGGGTCGAACAGCGTCCGGTCGAAGGTGGGCATCCTGCCCTTCCACCGCTTCACCCGCAGCCGCTCGTACAGCGCCATTTCCCGCTGCCCCACCTGATACCAGGGCTTTCCGCAGTCCGCCCTGTTGCGCATCGCCGTGCGGAACGCCAGCCCCACCAGCAGCCGCATGTCGATGTGGTACGCGACGGTGCCGCAGGTGATGGCCAGCGGCAGCAGCACCGCGCCGGCGGTCAGCCCGTACAGGACGGCGAGCGCGCCCGCTGCCGCCGTGGACAGTGCGGCGGCCCCTATCAGCTTCCTTGCCATACCCGCTGCGTCTCCCGCTTATGCGTTCTGCTCCCGGAACCGCAGCGGAACGGAGGGCACGCCGTAGTAGGCGGCCAGCGCCATGAACTCCCGGCGGAACGCCGCCAGCAGCTCCGCGTCCGTCAGCGGCAGATGGCCCGTATTCGCCAGGATCGCCAGCCCGTAGGCGTAGTACGTCATGTCCCGGTGCAGCCGCGCCGCCAGCGCCTCGTCGCAGCCGTACTCGCTTACGATGGCCGCGAGGATCTCCGGCAGCAGCACGTCGTCCTGCCGGGGCCCGGGCTGCTGGCCCTCCAGATACAGCCAGCGGAACAGGTGCCGCTCCTCCGCCGCGAACTTCACGAAGCCGATGCCGTAGCTGCTGTACCGGCTGTGCCGCCCGTAGCAGCCGCCCTCCGCATCCAGCGTGTGCAGCCACTCCCGGACGTGCCGCGTGTGCAGCGCGATGGCCCGCTGGGTCACGGCATCCTTCAGTTCCTCCATGCTCCGGAAGGACAGATAGATCGGCTGGGTGGAGCAGCCCAGCTCTCTGGCCACGCTGCGGGCGTTGACGGCGACGGCGCCGCCCTCCCGCAGCACGTCCACCGCCGCGTCGACGATGGACTCCTTCGATACTTTTTTCATGGCAGGCATCGTTTCACCCCTCAATAATAACATACGTTATGAATAACGTATGTTATTATATGCCAAGTCCCCTCCCCTGTCAAGACGCAGCAGACCCTCCGGCACAGCCGGAGGGTCTGCTGCTCTGTTATTGTGAGGAGAGGAAAACAACATGGATGGGGGTGGGGAGGGCCATGAGGGGCGGCCCTCCCCGTATATCTGTCACATGCAGCGCAGGGGGGCGCGCTTACACATGCTGCAGCGCCTGGTCGAGGTCTGCGATGATATCGTCGGGATCCTCCAGTCCCACGGACATGCGGATCATACCGTCGGTGATACCGGCGGCCTCCCGCACCTCCCGGGGGATCATGGTGTGGGTCATGGCGGCGGCCTGCTCCACCAGCGTCTCCGTGTCGCCCAGCGACACCGCCAGCGCACACAGCTTCAGGCTGTTGATGAACCGCTTGCCGGCCTCCAGACCGCCCTTTACGTCGAAGGACAGCATGCCGCTGCCGCCCTTCATCTGGCGGCGGGCGATGTCGTACTGGGGGTTACTCTCCAGCATGGGATAAATGCATGGGGCCGGGAACGCAGCAGCTTGTTCCCCAGCTTCAGCAGCTCCCGGCCCTCGTTGGTGATGACCACGCCGGAGGGCGTCCGCTGAAAGATGGTGATATGCAGCTCCTCCTCCAGTCCGTGTACCAGATTGCTGACACTGGGCTGGGAGACGTACAGCTTCTGGGCGCTTTGCTGAACGACCCGCACCGCTCTACCATGGATACATATTTCAGCTGCTGCAATGTCATACGCACACCCTCGCTTTCCCGCGGCTCTGCTCCTACTGTACAGGCTCGCCGCCTTCGCCGCAAGCCCCTTTACTTTTCGCCGTTTTCGGCCACCCAGCCCCGGACGTACTCCACGAACCGCCGGGTGGAGGCGGACAGCGCCCGCTCGTCCTTCACGGCGATGCCGATGTTGCGGTAAAATGTCATGGGCGGACGGCAGGCCGCCACCGGGTAGGGGCTGTGCCGCGCCATCAGCTCCGGCAGCAGGCTGATACCCAATCCCTTGGACACCATGGCCAGGATCGTCCGATCCTCCCGTGCGGTGTACTTGATGCTGGGCCGGATGTCCATCTCGTCGAAGGCGGCGCGTATCTCATAGTCCTCGCCCTCCTCCAGCTGGATGAACGGCTCCTGTGCCAGCGCCTCCAGCGGGAACGGATCGCTGCCGGCCAGTGGGTGGTCGCAGGGCACGATGACCTGCAGCTCATCCCGGTGCAGCGCGTAGGCCTGCAGCCGCTTTACCGATGGCAATCGCAGAAAGCCGCAGTCCACCGTGCCCTTCAGGATCCACTCCTCCACCTGCTCATAGAAGTCGCTGGTGACTACCTCGAATTCGATATTGGGGTACTGCCCGCCAAAGCTCTTGAGGATGGAGGGCAGCCACTGGGCCGACACGCTGGAGAATGTGGCCACCTTCACAAGACCGGCATCCATGCCCTTCAGGCTGGCGGCGGACTGCATCAGCGCGTGGTGGGCGGCGCACAGCTTTTCGATCTGGGGCAGCAGCGCCCGGCCGTCCGCCGTCAGCACCACGCCGCCCCGGTTGCGGCTGAGCAGCGTGACGCCCAGCTCCTCCTCCAGCGACTGCACCGCATGGCTGACGCCGGACTGTGTGAAGCTCAGTGCCTCCGCCGCCTTGGAGAAGTTGCCGCAGGCCGCCGTTTTCAAAAACATCTGGTACTTGGTTATGCTCACGGGATCACCTCGTTTCCTGCCGTCATTCTATCATACATTTGCTCATAGTTGCAAGTACAATAATGCGTTTTACAAATATCAGATCGTGTGCTATCATGCAATTGTCGACAAGGAAATCTGAAATATATGGAGGTAACAAATTATGGCACTGGTAACGAAAACGATCCGCTGCGCCGTCTGCGGCAGCAGCGATGTGGCTTTTGACGGCAAGACCTATCACTGCGCTTCCTGCGGTACGGACAGCGAGGTGGGCATGCCCGCCGCCGATCTGGCCGCGGTGAACCGCATCGTCGCGCTGGGCGGCGACAACGAGGAGCTGACCCGCCTGCGCCGGCAGTACAAGAATCTGGACATTGCCAGCTGGGACAGCGAGAATCGTCTGCAGACCAAGTAAAGCGCCCTTCTCTCATCTTTTCCATGGGGGCCTCCCCCTCACACCGCGCCCGGTATGGCCACCGGACGCGGTATTCTTTTTGCGGAGACACGCGAAAACCGTCCGGCTCTGTGAGCCGGACGGTTTTTCTATGCTGTCACATGGCCACGGCCAGCTGGCCGATGTCCGAGCCGGCCCGCCAGCGGGCGCAGTAGTCCTCGGTGCAGCGCTTGAACCGGTCGAACAGACGGTGGGCACGCGCCTCGTCACTGTACACCTTCCACAGCCCCGCGCACTTGAAATCGCAGGCACGGTGGTCGATAAAGCCCTGCACGTCCTCTGGCGGATAGCTGAGGAACAGCCCCACCTCGTGGGGAAACTCCCCGCTCTCCCGGAAGCGGCGGATCAGCTGGGCCACGCAGCGCCCGCAGCCGCCGCAGGAATAGCCTGCCTCCGACAGAATGCGCTGGGCCAGCCTGTCCTGCAGATCGCGGTGCAGCACGGCGGGACGGTAGAGATACAGCAGCGCCTGCCCGCCCTTGAAGCGGATAGGCAGCAGGCACAGTCCCTTGGGCGCCAGTAGCCGGTTCAGCCGCCGCACGTCGTCCAGCAGCGCCTCCCGGTCATCGCAGGGGCAGGGGAACAGACTGCCCGTTTTGATGCCCGCCAGCGTGGGCGCACCCTGCCTGATAAGGATCTCCTCCGACATGCCGTCCCTCCTTTCGTGTCTCCGAATAGTATGCCGCAGCCTGCCGTTATATATGTATCGGTTAAGGTGTTCTAACTAATGTGCTGTAAAAGAGCCGCCGCAGCGGCAGTTCGGTTAAGTATCTTTAACCGCATTGTACCATAACACTTCATTTCTGTCAAGTACAGTCGCTCATCCGCGCAGACAGCACAGGAGCCGTCCCGCCGGGACGGCTCCTGTGCCTGTCAGAATCGGAACACCACGCCCACAATGGCGCTGGCTAAAATAAACAATATCGGGTGCAGATTTTTGGTGTATTTCACCCACCGTGTCAGCACCACCAGCACGGCGGCCAGTGCGATGGTCTTCCAGTTGAGCAGTGCCAGTCCGGACGCGCCGGTGTTCACCAGCGCGATGAGCACCACGGAGACGCCTGCCGCCGCCACCAGCGCGGTGGAGGCGGGGCGCAGCCCGTAAAACGCGGCGCTGACCCACTTGCTGTCCCGGAACGCCTTCAGGAACGCCGCCACGATAAGGATGACGACGACGGACGGCGTCACAAGGCCCAGCGTGGCGATGACCGCACCGCCGACGCCGCCGGTGGTAAAGCCCACATAGGTGGCCATGTTCACGCCGATAGGCCCGGGGGTGGACTCGGACACCGCCAGCATGTCCGCCAGCTGGGCATGGGTGAACCAGCCGGTGCGGTCGGACATATCCTGCAGAAACGGCAGGGTGGCAAGCCCACCGCCGACGGCGAACAGGCCGGTCTTGAAAAACTCCCAAAAAAGACGGAGGTACAGCATTATTTCTCCCTCCTTATCAGATTCCGGATGATGATGCCGCACAGAGCGGCGGCCGCCACGAAGATGACGGGCGAGACGTCCGTGAGCAGCGATGCCGCCAGCACCGCCGCGAAGATGACGGCGGCGGGCCAGTCCTTCACGGAGCCCTTCAGCAGCTTCAGCGTGGCGTTGAAGATCAACACGCATACGCACACCCGGATACCGGCAAAGGCGTGCTGCACCCAGTCCAGATGGGAGAAGCTGTTGATGACCCCGGCCAGCGCCGTGATGATAATCAGCGAGGGAAACACGATGCCCAGCGTGGCCACGATGCCGCCCAGCACGCCCCGCTGCTTCTGCCCCACGAAGGTAGCGGTGTTGACGGCGATGATGCCGGGCGTACACTGGCCGATGGCGAAGTAGTCCACCAGCTCCTCATCGGTGACCCAGCCCTTGTTCTCCACCACCTCCCGTTGGAGAATGGGCAGCATGGCCATGCCGCCGCCGAATGTCATGACCCCCACCTTGGCAAAGGTGAGGAACAGCTCCCACAGTAATTTCACAAGATCACCTCATTCAGAATATCCGTAAAGTCCCCGGACAGACACCTCGCCGCCGTACAGCGTCTCCACCGTGCCGTCGTCGTACCGCACCGTCAGGCCATAGCGCGGGTCGATGCCCTCCGCCGCCGCTTCGCATGCCGTAC
>ERZ791919.1535-NODE-1535-length-19645-cov-6.044308_pt1 | contig 19645 bp, 26 predicted proteins | sample MGYA00510137_ERZ791919 | MGnify/ENA primary metagenome ERZ791919 (study PRJEB30046, sample SAMN00792059) | human gut metagenome | study: EMG produced TPA metagenomics assembly of the A metagenome-wide association study of gut microbiota in type 2...
ATTTTCAGCACTTTTTGAGCCTTAATGTTTTTAGTCCTATTATTACAGCCACGTCCACAAAGTATTTGGTATTGGGCAGCCCATAATCCTTGGCATATCGTGAAAGCAGCCGCTTTTGGTTGGCTATGGAATTACTGTCTCCCTGAACATCATCGTCACGGGATAGGCGGCAGTAAAGAGCAGTAATAATGTTTGACTGGCGATTCATTATTCCTCCTTTCACGCCGCCAAACAAATGCTTTTACAAGTATATTGTAGCATGTCTGGCGGCCTGTGTTAAGGATGTCGCGGGTTTGCGGATTATGGCTTATCCAGCTTGTTCCTGCTCTCTGAAAGGATCAGCCGCCGTATCTTGTCCTCAACAGTCTCCTTGTTCGGTGCCTCTCCATAGATGGGCTTTACAGAGTATTTTGTATTCCCGACCTGATACTCGACGGGAAGCTGAACGACCTTCTTGTTTTCCATATCTGACGCTCCTTTCTCATTTTTCGGAGAAACAGCAAAGGGCAGCGCGTGGCCTCGATGTGCTGCCTTTTGGTCTTTCCCCGGCACTTCGGGCCAACCTGGCCCGAAGTGATCCGAGATCGGGATGCCGCGCCGGGGAGGTTTGGGCTGTCCTAAGACAGATGGACCCCGGCGCGGTGATCCCTTTGCTTCTATGTTGTTCTGACGGCCCGGACGGGCGGCGGCAACCGCCCTCATAGGTATCTCAACCTCGCCCCATGCTGATGGCGCGGCGGTCAATGCTGTGAAGCGTTCAAACCGCAAGTATCATAATCCCACGCGCTGGATCGTCGCCCGGCGGGCCTGCCTGTCCCGCCTCGCCCCTGTCGGTGTTTGCCGCTCGTACCTGTCCGGTAGTTATCGCGCACCCGCGCCGGCTCCCCCCGCTGTGAAGGTATCCGTGCCGTCGATATTCACTTGTCAAGGTTCATGCGGAAGAATTACTCCTCTCATTAACCTGTACGATTGAGAGGGCAAATCTCCACGGGGTCAGCGAATGTTTTTCAACATTTTTTCCATGTTCCTTAATCCGCGCTCGATGGAGTTGTTGACGGCGGTGAGCCCGACGCCCTCCGCCCGGGCGATCTCCGTCTGCGGCACCCCGAGGATGTAATGAGCATAGAGCCTGCGGCCCTGCTTGTCCGGCAAAGCGTCCAGCGCGGCGTACAGTTGCTCCATGGTCATTTTTCGCTCGTAGATTTCGCAGGGAGACATAGCCTGGAACAGCGCCGTCTGCTCAATGCCGTCCCCGGCGTCCAGCGAGTAGAACGCCTTGTTGTAGACAACGCGGCGGAGATAGTTTCGCTCCTGCCTCTCGGCCTCCTGGAGCGCCGCGGCTACCTCGTCGGAGACTTCGATGAACAGGTCGTTATGGTAAAAGGGATAGTAGTCCCGTAAATTGATGGTTTTCATTTGTTTATCCTCCGTTCAAATTTTTAAGGGGTAAGGGATCTGAACGGAGGCGCGGCGGGGACCGGCAGCGGGGAGGGCCCCACTGATATACTTCGGGCCAAGTTGGCCCGAAGTCCAAGGCATGAAAAATGCCCGCACGACATGAAGCCATGCGGACAAAAGAAACACAGTTTCTTAAAATGCCATATTTAATTTCATGTCCGTGCCCACAATAACCCGGTGGATGGTTTGCGCTTTTTTTCGCTGGCGATAAAAGGTGTAGCGATAGATGCTCCAGGTTAAAATGTTTGACATAGCGGCAATCCTCCTATTGCCGCCGCTTATTTGTCAGCTATCAAATTGTAGTGCAAGCATAAACGGCGGCCTTCCCGGAAAAGCCGCCGTCAAAAAGGTAATAGTCGGGCCAAGCCTGGACTACCCGCCGTCATGCGGCTTTTCCTTTTTTCGTGCGATCATTCTCATAAACAAAAACTCTCCTTAACGAAAACGAGCCGACGATTACAGTCAAAGGCTGTCAATCATCGGCTCTGCGTCTAAGCGTCTGGCTCTCATGGATGATATTGATTTTTCCTTGTTTTAGTTCGATCAGTGTTTCGTTCCGGCATTTCGGGCAATACAGAGGGAAATTCTTCAATTCAGTATCTTCCCGTATTCTAACCCTGGTTTTGCTCCCACAGAGAGGACAATACATCCAGTCTATAGTCAATCTGCACCCCCTCATACTTGCTTTTCTTACAACTTGCGATAAAGGATCTCGCCCTTTACTTTTAGCCAGGAAACGGCTGCTGTTGTTAGGATCGTTACAATAATGCAAACAATGACATTCCCGACGAAAAGATGTTTGGGAAAATGCTTTATAAGAATATAAAATCCACCGCAAGACAAAGCCATGCTCATCAGTGCATTTAGAATTGCAGGTATACTGCGCTTAACAATATATGTAGCGTTTTCCCAATCAAAACTGGGAAATAGTAAGTTCGCAATACACCCTGCCACCCCGATAAACGCGGAAAAAACAAGTGGTAGCAAGTATCCAGAAAGGATAGCTGCCCATTGAAGGTGTAAACCAAATGCCAAAACCGTATTGAGGACGAGAGTTACAGGAATAGACAGTGAAAGATGGAACAAGAGCTTTGCCTTTATAAATTCAAAAATACTTATAGGCATGGATTTTATAAGCTCCATGTTTTTCCCTTCAATAGAAATGCTTGGGAATGTCGTGCAGGAGAGAGATACCATAATTGCGAGAGCATAGACATACAGCATTTCACCGGATGAATAAGGGATTTGAAATAGTCCGCCAAATTGATAAATCTGTGCAGCGACATCTTCCTTTATTACAACGGCAAAAATAACAAAAATTGCCGCCATCATATAGCCGAGAGCGGTATTGATGACATAGACAGGAATTGAAAAATACCGATGCCGTTCCCGTGCAATCAGGGCACCGATTATGCCTTTTTGTGCAAAAGAATAAGCGCCTTGCAGAGAGACGGATTTTGTATCGTGCGAGAGATCACAGTACCAATGCCGAAATATGCGGCCAATAAGACAAGCCATTAAGTACCCTAAAAGCAAAACTCCCGAAAGATACAATACAAAGGCAAAACCTTGTAAGCTCACAATGGATTGTATTGCTTTATCGAGTGGCCCTTCCCCTGAGAACAGGGAAAACAGCGTGGTCGTTGAATCTTCTGGGGCAGCGGAAAAATGTAAAAAGATATACGTCAAATACGTAAATAGAATAATCACAGCCGCAACTGTTTTCAATCGGGCCAGCAGAATGGAGGGCTTGTGCATAATGTAGTAGATGCCTGTACCTATAATTGTACCCAAAAGGCTTGGAATGATCGGCAGAAGCAGAATGGCAACAGCCATCATGCAATAATACAAAAGTGATGTCTCAGCTACTATACGGTACAAATGCACCATCGGGAACAGCAAGAAGCCGTTAAGAAGCAGTTGGAGAATATAGAGAGTACAGAGCTTTGAAAGTGAAACGAAAAGCATTGGAATAGGCAACGCGAGCTTCGCTTCAACATTTTTGTCTGACAAAAGAAGTCCGCTGCCCCCAAAAACGCCCGTGAAAAGATCGAGGATAATACAGACTTTCAGCATTGGCCCTACAAAGTATACAATTACTTCTTCACGTGTCCATGAGTAAGAGAACATTGTGTGTAGAGAGTTCACCCAGTAAATGATTATCCCGATCACAACAGCGAAAAACAGAATATACAAAGAAATAACCTTGCTACGCTGCGAGGGATCGCCATAGCGCATTTGGTTTATTCTAAAAATCCGAGCAAGGTCATTTTTCAATAGACGGATCAAAACTTTCATTGCTGTTCAGCTCCATAAATGCATCTTCCAATCCCTCAACGCCGATAAGTTCTTCTGTTAAACCGGAGTATAAAAGCCTTCCATCCTTTATGATAGAGATTATATTGCACAGTTTTTCAACTACATCGAGAATATGACTTGAAAACAGTACAGAGCTTCCTTTCCGGCAGAGCATTTTCATTTGCTCTTTCAGAGCAATAAAGGCTTCCGGGTCTAATCCAACGAAAGGCTCATCCAAGACGAGTAGTTTGGGATTGTGAGAAAAGGCCGCAATTAAAGCCACTTTTTGCTTCATGCCATGTGAATACGATGAAATCAAGCCAGAAATATGCGGCTCCATTTGAAAGGCATGAATTAGCCGCTCTATGTTTTGCTTTCTCTCTTTTGCCGAAATCTGATATATGTCGCAAACGAAATTAAGATATTGCATCCCTGTCATATATTCCTCTAATCGCGGGGTATCTGGAACATACGCCATCTTTCTTTTACAAACTATTGGCTCTTTGACAACCGAGATGCCGTCCAAAAGAATATCTCCCTCGGTAATCGTGATAATCCCCATACACGCTTTTAGTGTAGTAGTCTTTCCTGCCCCGTTTTTTCCGACAAACCCCATGATGTCGCCATCATTCACGACAAAGCTCAAATGGCTGACAGCCTCTTTATCCCCATATTTCTTTGAAAAGTTTTTGATTTCAAGCATAAAAACCACCTGCTATCATTTAGAAAACAATCGAAATGAAAATCAAAAAAATAACCACTCCGCATTCAATTTTCATTTCATCCCCATGTAGATAAGCATACCTGTGATAACAAAGGCAAGCACAGGCGTAATGTAGTACAAAAAGGATTTTCCTTCCTGAGCCTTTAGCCGAAAAGCCACGATCAGGTTAATCACGCTGAAAGCAGCCGGGCCGCCAAATACAAGCGCATTTCGGGGCCAAAATGAATTAGGGTTTCCGGCGCTATCGAAATGAACGGGGACTGATTGCGGAAGTTTAGAATAAAAGCCGAGGAACACCGCAAGCGTAAGTATGCACAAAAGTGTGCTTAGGATGATGTGTTTTGTCGTAGATTTCATGGTTCACTACCTCCTTATACCCTTTTTTGTCTTTGAATGTACAGAGCCAACGAGTATACCAACGGAACAGCAACCGCCAATATGATGACCAGCGGAGTGGTTACTTTTGTAATATGATGTAGAGGATGAACAAGCAGTACCAGTCCGGCAATTATCCACGTATAACTGCCAAGTTTATGGGTTTTGTACCATCCTTCTTCGTCCTTAAAGAGCCATGGAAACTTTAATCCAACAAAGTAGTTAATATGATTTTTGGGAAAGTAGTTGCCGACAATAATCAAAATGATCCCTACAAAAAAGCAGGTAAAAGTCTCCGTGTTAATCTGAACAGGGAGAAAAGAGTCAGCTTGCAGGATAAGGCACACGACACTTGCGAGGGGCATACTCCATTTACCGATAAGCACCAATTTTCTTGCTGCATTTTGTTTCACTATGCGGATGTTGTTCAACGCAAAGTTCAGTGCAATGTTATAAACCGCAAAGATTATGCATTGAATAACAAGGGCTTGGTTTTCATTCCCATGAATAGTGTTGATAATCGCAGCGGTAGCTAAGATAGCTAAACAGACTGCGGTTGTCATTATCAGTGTTATTCTTGCGTTCCTATTCATCTTCATCGTTACTCCCCCGAAACTGCATGAGCCACATCATAGCGTCCTCGAACACAGAAGTATTTATTTCATAGTATATATATTTTTGGTATCGCGTTTCAAAAACCAAATCAGCCTTTTTCAAGATAGAAAGATGGTAAGAAATCGTAGCGTTTGACAATTCAAATTCTGCAACAATTTCTCCAGCGGACATTTTACGCCGCTGCTTTAGTAACAGTAATATATCCCGTCGAACAGGGTCGCTCAACGCCTTAAACACACTTGGCAGACTCACGGTATCACCTGCATACTTCATTTAGAATTTTTTCTAAATGATATTGTACAGTCTTTTCCGCAAGATGTCAATAGCACCAGATGGACAAACAATGTGCGGGAAAAATGTAAACATCCTATAAATTGATTGGAAGAGTGAAATTAAACAGTCTCTAACATGAAATATAATACCGTTCAAATCGGGCCACCTGAAATATAAAATTACATAAGGTGGTGATGATATGAAGTATGAACGCGATGACCGCAAATTTGATTTTCACGACATTGGGACGGCTATCAAGCGCGCACGGGAAAGGCAGGGATTGACCCAAGAACAGTTGGCCTATATTATTGACCGTGACCCGCGCACCGTCATGTACCATGAAAACGACGGCCAGCATCCGAGCCTCAATGTTTTCTATCAGTTGGTGACGATGTTCGATATATCGGTTGACGAATTTTTCTATCTAAACATGGGCGCAGATGACGCTTGCAAAAAGCGAATCAATGTCATGCTTAGTTCCATGGACGCAAAAGACCTGCATCTTGTGGAAAACCTGATACGGACAGTCAAAGAGGCCAAAGAAGCGGAGGACGTGTGAGAAAAGCGCGGCCTCCGTTTTTCGTGCAGATTGGGGGTTTCGCTAAACGGCAAGCAGGGCAAGTGTATTGACACTTGCTTTTTTCCGGCCCCGGAGGGCCGGGAAAAATGCTTGTTGGGGAGCCTCCCCAAACCCGGCACTTCGGGCCAACTTGGCCCGAAGTCAGCCGCTTCGCGTCTTTTGGTTGCGTCATGTCGCTATCGCTCCATTTCCTTATTCCGGCTGTCGCCGGTTACGGCCAGCAGACGGTCAATATTGGCTTTGATCGTCACGATCTCCCGCATATCCGCCTTGGCCTCCTTGTACTGTTGCAGAGTATCCCGGCGCTCTGTCGTCAGCTTTTTACGCTCCGCTTTGAGAGCGTCCATGCTTGGCAGCTTTCCGCCGGCCAGCAGCCGCGAAAAGGCGGCCCGCGCCTCCCGGTGTGTTTGGATGTCGGCCTCATGCTCCGCAAGATATTTCTTGCTGTACCGTGACGCCTTGTAGCCCTCGAACACGCTCCGGGTCTTGGCATAATTCACCACCGCGCCCATGATCTCGCTGTTTCGCTGCAAGTCAGCGTCGATGTTCTTAACCTGCCATTCCAGCGTGTGAAAGCTGTCCGTGGCCTTGGCCGCCCTATCGGCAAGCTCCGCATAATCCGTCAGGCCGTGTTCCTGGATATAGGCCAGCGCCGCCGCCATCTGCTTGACATTGAACGTCTTGGCCCACCGCTCATAGCCGGGGCCTTTGCCTGCCTGCATACGAGCTTGGATGTCGATTGCCAGGCTGATTTTGCGCCGTGGCAGCACCCGATCTTTTCCGCCGAGAACGGCGCGAATATCCTCCGGGCCGTAGCCCATGCCGAGCGTTTCAGCCCGCAGCCGTGTAAATCGCTCCTGCCCGGGTGCCCGGAAGCTAATAGCCCCGCGCTGCTCCTTGACCTCGTATCCCGCCGTCTCCATACGCCGAAGGAAATCGGAGAAGTCGGCGGGACCTTCTGCCAGCACAAGATCAATCTGGAGCTTTAACTTTTCCTGATGGGTCAGCGGCTTATCAGCGCCCAGCCATTGGCCGTAATGCCGAAAACGCCCCTGACTTTTCAGCTTCGGATTCTGAATGACGGAAAGGCCGTGCTCAATACATACTCTGTCAGATAGCTTGCGCAGGGCGCGGGCCGAGCCGAGGAAATCCCGGTATTTTCGGGTGCAGTCCAGCGAGGTCGAATTGAAATAGATATGACAATGGGGATGGGGCCTGTCGGTATGGGAAACGACGAAAAAGGCATGCTTGCCCTTGGTCCAGCGCATAGCCAGCTCGTAGGAGATTTTCAGCGCCTCCCGATGATCTATTTCCCCCGGCGGGAAGGATTGACGGATCTGATAGCACAGCACATCCGCGTCCCGCTTCTGCTCCCGGCCTGTAATCACCTTGTACCTGGCCTTCGTCAAAAGAAACTCCGCGTCGGCGGTCCTTGGGTCACACTCATAGGCCATAATAAGCTCGCCCTGTTCCGTCTTGTCCGGGTTTTGGCCGTAGTCAAAGCGGTCTCTCATGGATTGCGCTATGGTCTCGCCTCTGCTGATGTGATGGGCCTTTAGATAGGTCGTCGCCATAGGCATCCCCCCTTAACAAAAATGACGGCAGCCTTTTTTCAGCCGCCGCCTTTGATGGAACTTCGGGCCAACTTGGCCCGAAGTCGTTTAATCGGTCAAAAAGCATTTCAGCGAGTAGTTGAGATCGGCCAGCTTTTCGATGATCCAACCAGCCACCGCGGGAAGGCCGAAGGGTGAAATCAGAAAGGCAATCACCATGCCGCCTATGCCCGCCGCCGTACCGCCGCCCGTTACCAGTGTGATGAAGCTGAGGATGCCGAGTATCGAGGCGATGATAGAAAGCGGCCAGCCTGCCAACGCCACAAGAAAACCCAGCACCGCTGTCAGCAGCGTCAGCACCAGGATGATCGGGAGAACAAGGATTTTCAGGATCAGTCTCATATCGTGCAGCCCCTTTCTAAAGCGTCTATGTTTATCCTACACCTATATTGTACCATGCCTCTAACGGGGCAACAATGATGTCGAGACTTTGCCGATCCTGTCCCCGCACTTCGAGCCAACTTGGCCCGAAAAATATATGGTTTTTACGATGTCCATCTGGTATAATTCTATGTATCAATTCAAGAAGAGGTTTTAATATGGCAACTACGAGAGCCTTAATTGTTGGAGTAAGTGAATACTCAAAAATGGGGCAAAAAAATCTTCCGTTTTGCAAAAACGACATTATCGCAGTAGAGCGGGCTTTTATACAAGGAATGAAAGTTGACCCGGCAGACATCATTGTGTGCGGACATACAGGAAAAGTAGCAGGTAATGACTTCGTTGATGCCTTGCATACCCTGTCTTGTATGTGCAACAAGGATGATACATTTTTGCTTTACTTTTCTGGCCACGGTGGAACGATTCTGGGAAGTCATCATTTGCTGCTTAGTGATGCCCAAATAAAAACGAAGGATTTGATTAGCTACTTAGAGGCTATTCCGTCGAAAAATAAAATCCTTTTTCTTGATTGTTGTATGGCTGGAAATTTTGAGGTCGATGGATCTGCTGTTTTTGATATAACCAGTACCGCAGATGAGTTTGCTGGAAAAGGATATGCGGTTATTGCATCAAGCAACGATGTGCAGTATTCCTATGGGCATCCGACAAAACCGATTAGTTTATTTACAAGTTTTTTATGCGATGCACTAACTGATACCCACATAGTTCGCGCAGGTAAAAAATCGCTATATGATATTAAGCGGTTACTATTTCTTTACATGGAGATATGGAATAAAAACAATCCAACAAAAAGGCAGGACCCCATTTATCGAGCGAACATTGGGGGAACGATACTCTTTGAAGTTGAGGACTATAAACCTTATGAGATAAAAAAGTATTTTGAAGATACTGAACAATATACCATCTACACAGTTGAGCCGCTTCATAATGGTATCGCCAAAAGGTATTGCGTTAAGGTGATCCTTAAACAGCCATTCTCCTTCTCGGAAATCTCTCAACTTAACCACGAAATCGTTAAAAAAGTAAGGTTCTTAGAAATCTACGGCAATTCAAATGCCCAGCGACATTGGCACGGAAAGCCAGCCAACCTTATTTTCTGCTATTTTGGATTTGATGAGTCGGACATCACAAATGGTAATTACATTTGTCACACAACTTGGGCTGATGAAACACAGGACAAAAAGTATTGGTATCGTCAGCAAAAAAACGCCGAAGTAATCAACGATATTCATTTCAGCATACACCCATATTATCAGTCGCTTAGAACTTTTACGATAGAACATACCGGCGACAAAGAGACATTGATCTCACATACCAAAGAGATTATCACGCAAATGATAACGCTTGCAGAGCAAACTATCACTATATATAACGAATACGTTAATCAAACAAAGGATGAAGGACAGCTTATTGCTGATATGGCACCAATTATTCCTCAAATAGAAAAGTTGTATTTTGCTGAAAGTGAGCTTGACATTCCGCCAAATGAATTAAAGGAATGGTCTCATCGTTGCAGCAATCTGGCAGCGACTATCCATGATTTTACTTTGTTCTATAACCAGAAATATATATCAATGCGTACCCCTGAAAACCGAAAGGCGTGTATGGATATTTCAGTCAAGCGATACTATGAGGAACTCGAAGAATTGAAAGCCGCTGAAAAAGAGATACTTGACTGAGAATCATGGCCCTTCAATTTGACGGTTTCCATATTATAGGGTTGTTATCTCCGCAAGCTGCTTCAAAACCTCTCCCGTGCGTTCCCACAGCGCGTCATAGTCCCGCCGCAGGCTTTCGATCTCCCCGGGATAAATCCCGCCGTAGGTATTGGCCTGTATCGCCACCTGGTTGATGTTGTTGGAGCAGCGACGCAGCAGGGACACCAGCTCCTTTACCGGGGCCAGGTCCACATGGAGCACATACCCATTCAACGCCATTTTTCGGATATAGGCGCTCATGTTCTGAACACCGAGGGAGGCCATACGTTCCTGTATGGCCTCCAGCTCGTCCTGCCGCACCCAAACGTAAATCGGGACGTTACGGATGCGCTTTCGGGTCATCTGTCGTCACGCTCGCGGCTGCGCTTTTTGCGGGGCGGCTCCTTCACCTTGTCCAGCGGCTCCCGCCCCGGCTCGGGCACGGGGGTGAGCTCGTTGTTCAGGATACCGTCGATCATGTTGTAGTTCTGCTCCGTCCCGAGCTCCGCGTTTTTGAGATAGTTGTCCTTTTCCTGCATAGTAGAATACCTCCTTTTTTCTGACTTCGGGCCAACTTGGCCCGAAGTTATCTTTGTTTGTCCGTATCTTTTACCGGGGTCGGACGTGAGGCATTGTGCCGGGCGGCCTTGTCCGCGTTTTCCGCAAGCTGATCCGCGATGGATGGAGCCTCCTTTTTTGCCGTCGATTGCTCCATCACCTTCACGCGAAATCGCCGCTGATAGCTCTCGACCCTCTCTTGAAAATCGGCCTCCGCCTGCTCTGGGGTGTAGTGGTAATGGCCCCAGAAGTAGCCCTGCCGTCCGTCCCGCTCGTTGAATTGCCAGGTTACAAAGGGATTGGGGGCTTTGGGGTCCTCTCCAATCACAAAGCCGCATTTGTTGTCAAACAGGATCGTGCGCCGGATCACATAGCCCTCGTTGATCTCCATGGGCGTCCTCCTTTCCGAAATGTTAGCTTTTTCTCCGCAGAACAAGGGTGGAATGGGAAATCATATTACCCACCCTGTTTCCGGCCCCGGAAAGCCCCTGTTTACAAGGGTTTTTCAGGTCCTAAATGTCCACATGTCGTCCTCTGTCGGCGCATATATTCCCGCTGCCGCTTGCGCTTTGCGACCTCCTTGCAGGCGTCGGAGCAGAAGGCCCGTTTGCCCTGCCGGGGGAATAGTCTCCCGCAGACGGCGCAGGCCCGCAGCTCCGCTTTATGGCCGGGGCCGGACAAGGCCCGAGCCAGCTCCGGGGCAAAGGGTAGGACCGCCTCCCGGAAATAACGGCAATACGCGCCCGTCCACCACTTGTTGAGCATATAGCACTCACAGTCCAGCGGGAGGCAGCCGTATTCCGGGTCATAGTTGGCGCACCACCTTTTTACCAGCCTGCGGATGGCCGCACGCTCGGCACGGGTCAGCTCCCGGGCGTCCACAGCTCAGTCCCCGGACTTCGGGCCAACTTGGCCCGAAGTCCTCTGGATTTTCAGCAGCCGGTAGCAGAAGCCCACACAGGCCGTCCCGTTCCAGTAGGGGCAGGAAGCGCAGAGGGAGCCGCGCCGGGGCTTTTGCTTGCTCTCCGGAACAGGCCGGGGGATTTCCTTCATCAGCCGTTCCAGCGGGTTGTCGGTGAAATTCACTCGTCGCCACCGCCTTCATCGGCATCGCCCTCGCCATTCTCGTCCCAGGGCGGGCTGTCATCGTATTCCTCCTCGGGCTCGGGGATTTCCTCGTACTCGCCGCCCTCGTCATAGTCCTCATGGACCTGCTTGGCCCGGTAGACCTTGAAGTAGTACCCGGCGCCTCCGGCGGCCAGCACCGCCAGCACCACGAAGATCAGGAGCCCGCTGCCGCCCTTCTTTTCCGGGGTGTCCGGCTCGGGCGTAACCTGCGGCTCCGGGGAAGGCGCTTCCTTGCCCATGCACTCGCTCATGTTCACGGAGCAGACGGGGCAGGCGGTATTGATATGGCCGACGGTGCATTTGTCCTTGCAGATACAGGTCGGCGCGGTCATGCGGTTATCTCCGTCCATAAGGGCCATCAGGTCTGCTTCGTCCACTTGGTTGAGGAAATGGACATTTTCCTCGCCGTCCGCGTCACGGTCAATAATCAGGTAGAAGTAATTGCCGGATTTGGTCTGTACGGTGAGAAACTGTTTTCCCGCGCCGAACACGGGCCCCAAGTCGTCCCGCAACGTCAGGTTTCCGTCCGGGGTCAGGGCAAGGGTGCCGCTACCGTTGGGCCTGCCACTTTGGATCATGGCGCTGAGCAGGAGCTTCAGCGTGTTTTCATCCATGGTCATGCCGCCTGCCGCCTCCGAAATGCGGAGGTAGTCGCCGCAGACATAGCCGGTGATTTCCGGGACCGTCACCCGATACCAGCCGCCCGATTCTCCCAGGACCTTCACCTGCGCGCCGGGCAAAAGGTGCCCGATGATCTGATTGCTTGTGCCCGCGCCGGTGCGGACATTCAGATAGGAGTGGACATTGACAACGGTGCCGATCCTCGCCTCCGCCAGATCTTCCACCCGGAAGGTCCACTCCCAATCTCCCAGGGAAACGGTGTAGGTGCCGTCCTCGGAGACGGTCACTTCCACGCCGTTTTCCGGCTGCGGGGTTTGCGTCGGCTCCGGGGTGGAGTTGTCCGCCATGGCCGGAGTGCAGAACACACCCAGGCAGAGGATCAGGGTCAGCAGGCACGCCGACAGCCAGCGTTTAGACTTCCTCATATCCTGCATCCTCCTTTTCCGGCTCAGACTTCGGGCCAACTTGGCCCGAAGTGGCCTTCGACGTCTTCAGAAAAGCGGCAAGGTCCGCAAGGGAGATGTCCATGCCCCGCACGGTATCCACGATCTGCGTGTTTTCCAGCTCGGTCTTTTGCCGCTCCAGCTCCCGGAGCCTGCCCTGAAACTCCGTGAGCTTTTCCTTGGTCTTGTCGATCTCTTTAATCACTCGCTCAATTTTTGCGTTCAATCTGTCATCCTCCTTTACGGTAAGCGTCCATAGGTGTAAAAGTGCGATTGCCAGTAATTTGTGTTCAGATTTACGTAGCCGATGGGGTTTCCGGCGTGGATCATCCAGCCGTCGCCCACATAGATACCTACATGCGAGACGCCCGGCGTGTCATAGGTGCCCACGAAGAACACCAAATCGCCGGGGCGCACATTGGCGGCGGATACCGGGGTACAGATATTGCAAAGCCCCTGCGCTCCCAGACGGCCTACGTTCCACCCGCTGTGATTGATGACCCACGACACGAAGCCCGAGCAGTCGAAAGAGGTCGTGGGACTGCTGCCGCCCCAAACGTAGGGGTAGCCGATGTACTTTTCGGCCTCGGTCATCATAGCGGCAAAGGTCTCGTCGGACAGGTAGCTCTCCGGGATGTCGTAGAGGGTGGGCGTCCGGGGCCTGCCGCCGAACAGGTCCGGCCTGTTACCGAGGGTCGCAATATACAGGGCGTACCGGCCAACCTTTTCCTCGCCCATGATGTAAACGGGCAGATGGGAGAGATTGAAGTTTTCCAGCTCGACGGTGCAGATGTAGTAGTTATAGGGAACCTGTACCTCGTACTCATATTCCTCCGTCACGGTCTGCCCGGTGTTGGGATCGGTGTAGGTATGGTAGCCCGTCCGCTGCTCTGTGCGATAGCGCACCTCGACCTCCACGGTCTCCGTCAGGATGTACTGGCGGTCAAAGAGCATTTGCAGCGTGCCCTGTACCTGGTCTATCGTCCATGCGCCCTCATACCATGCCGTCAGAATGGAGATCAGCACATAGGGGTCATGCTCGATGTCGTCCAGGTCAAAGTGGTATTCGTCGTAGTCGTGTGTCTGCTCGTAGCTTTCCAGATACGCGCGCAGCTCGTTTTCCATCCCCACATAGGCGGCCTCGGCGGCCAGCATGTCCCCGTCCTCGGAGGGGTAGGTGCTGGCAGCCACGGCGGTGAGCGTCCCGTTTCCCAGCGTGACAACCGTGGAAAGGCAGGATTGCAGGGACACCAGCAGCAGCGCACAGCACAGAGCGATCACCACGCCTACGGGATGCCGCTTGACAAATGCGACGGTGTTTTCCGCGATCCGGCCCGCCGTGACCGCTGTTTCCTTGGCGGCCCTAGCACCCGTTTTCGCCGTTTCCCGGGCACGCTTGGCATACTCCCGTTTTTGCTTCTGTTTCTGCCAAAAGCGGGAGAGGATGTTTTTCTTGAGTTCGGGATGCTCCCGGGCCTGCTTCTGCATCTCATACTCAGCTTTGGCCCGGATGTCCCGTCGTTCCCAGCGGCGCACCCGCCGGGCCGGGGCCTGCCGGATACGCCGCCGGATTGCTCTTGCCCCGGTACGGCCTATGCCTTCTCCGGCCAGTTCCACCCGATGAGCCGCCTCCACGCCTACGTTTTCGTGCTCAACCTCATGGATCTTTCCATGGACAAAGCGGTGTACCTGATGCCCTGCGGCGGTGGCGGCGAGCTTTGCCGGACCGGGACGCTTGACGGGTCTTTGGGCGGCCAGCTTTTCCTTGGCGGCTTCCAGCCTGGCCCCGGTCTTTTCCGCCTTTTTCCCGGCTTTCTCAAACCGCTTGTCAGCCTTGGGATCGGCGGCCTTTTTCTCTCCCTTGGGCGGTGCCTCGTCCTCCCGCCGCAGACGGGAGGACGGGCGCGGTCTCTTGCTCTCCTGATGGAATTTGCTTCGATTGGACTTCGGGCCATGTTGGCCCGAAGTTGTCTTATCCCGCGGCGTCATTCTTCATGTCCTCCGGGCGTGTCGTGAGCAGGCGGTAAATCTCCGTATCCTGGGGGAACCGGTCTATGACCGGGATCGTGGTATTGCCGTAGAACAGCAGGCCCTTGCCGGATTCCGATTGCGTGATGTACGAAAGCTGATGGGCAGAGATGCCGAGCTGCTTTGCGAGGATGGCCCGGTCTCCCTGCGCCTGCGACAAGAGCACCATGAAATCCGTGTTTTCCAGGATGTTTTCAATCTCCCGGCTGGCAAGCAGGTCCTTCACGTTCTGCGTCAGGGCAGAGGGCACGCAGCCCTTTTTGCGGAGCATCTTCCACACGGCCACAAAGTAGCTGGCCGTCAGGCTGTCCCGGAGCAGCACATGAAACTCGTCAAAGTAGCACCAGGTCGCCACGCCGTTCTGAAAGTTGTTGTTGACCGCCGAGGTAACAAGCTCGTTGGTAATGTGCATGGCGATCTTGCGCAGGTTTTCCCCGAGGTTTTTCAGCACGAAGCAGGTAACGCGGCTGTTCAGGTCTACGTTGGTTGGGAAGTTGAACATATTGAGCGAGCCGGTGCAGTAGAGCTCCAGCGCCGTGGCGATCCGCCGGGCCTCCGGCTCCGGCTGCTGGCAAAGCAGGTCGTACAGGTCTTGCAGGACGGGCGTTTTCGCCGTTTCAAGGCCCAGGGCAAGCTCCCGGTACACCAGCCGCACGCAGCGGTCAATGACCGTTTTTTCCACGGGCTGCAAGCCGTCCTTCCCGCCTACAATGAGCTCGCAGAGGGAAAGCAAAAAGTCCGCTTTCAGCGAAAGCGGGCTTTCATCCCCGGCCATGTTCATTTGGATGTCCATGGGGTTGATATGGCATTGGCTGTCCGGGGAAATGTCTATGACCTGCCCGCCCAGCCTGCGCACAAGGGGCGCATATTCTCCCATGGGGTCAACGACGATGATCCGGTCCTTTGTCACAAGGAACACATTGATAAGCTCCCGCTTGGCGGCGAAGCTCTTGCCGCTGCCGGTGGAGCCGAGGTACAGGCCGTTGGGGGCTTTCAGCTTTTTCCGGTCCGCCATGATGACGTTATGGGACAGGGCGTTTTGGCCGTAGTAGACGGCCTCGCCGCCCATGCGCAGCTCCCGGGTCATAAAGGGAACGAATATCGCCGTGGAGCTTGTCGTCATGCCCCGGTGTATCTCGATGCCGTTATACCCGAGGGCCAGGGAGGACATATAGCCCTGCTCCTGCTGGAAGTCCAGCCGCCGCAGAAAGCAGTTGTAGGTCTGCATGATGCCCGCCACGGTGAACAGGTCGTTTTCAAGCTGCTGCCGGGTGTTGGCCGTGTTCACCACAAGAAAGGTGAGCAGGAAAAGGCGCTCGTTCCGGCTTTGCAGGTCGGCCAGCATAGCCGCCGCGTCCTTGCTGTACGTCACAAGGTCCGGCGGTAGGATGTCCATGTCGTAGCCCGCCCGCACGGCTTTTTTCTGTTCCTCCACCTTCATCTTGTCGATGTCGGAAATCTTGGCCTTGATCTGCTTGATGGCCTTGGACTGGTCAACGGTCTGGATGTGCATGGTGATGGTCATTTCCATGTCCAGCTCCAACAGCTCCGCCAGGAGCTTGTCGGAAAGCTCCGAGGCCATGATCTGCATGTAGGAGGCGGCTCCCCAGGTCGTCCCCACCCGAAACAGACGGGCCTGCCGGAAGTCAAAGCTGTCCGGGGCGATAAAGTCCTTTGTCCCCATGCCAGTACGGGGTATCATGTCCCACGAGAAGCGGAAGGGCTCCCGGCTGCCGGGCCGAAGCTGGCTGTGGAGCAGCGCAAGGCGCTCCTTGCCGCTGAGAGGGCGGGCCTGTACGCCCAGCTTCCCGTAGTTGCTGAGGATATTGGCCTCTACACGCTCCAGCCGTGGCCGGGCAGTCTGGATACCGGCGGCGTGGATGCCGAAGGTGATGTACTTGGAGCGCACAATGCCGTTGTTGCTCTTGGCGATCTGACCTTTCAGCATCCCGGTGTACTCGTCCCGGACGCTGTTGTACTGGTCATCCTGGGGCGGGATATTGACGCTGTACCGGCTCTCCGGACGGGAACGGTGGTTGATAAAGGAAAGCTGGTACGGAAGTGTGGCGTCGAAGTAGTTGAGAAAGCCGCAGTAGCCGTCAAAGATAATGCCCTGGTCCTCCGTAGAGGCCACGGCGTAGTTGATGTCCTCGTATTCAATGGTCTTGGTGTAGTAGTCCTCCGATATGCGGCAAATGCCGTCTCGGTGCATTTCCCGATAGGGGATGGTCTGCTGTGCTGTTTGTGGCCCGCGCTTGCGGAGCTTACTTTTTCTTTGGGGCTGTGCTGTTTTTCCCTTGGGCAACCTTCGACGCCTCCTTTCCCTGTTTGTGCAGATAGTAATAGAAATTCTCCGTCCTGTACGGTCTGACGCGAGGCGTCAGGATCGTGGCCCGCAGGATATTCCGCAGCACCTTTTCCGCGGGCAGGCCGTCTCGCTCGTACATGGCAAGGAAGAAGAAAGGCAACATCAGGGCGATCATCAGGAGCATGGCTCCGGTGCCTCCGACGGAGGAACGGGCCAGCAGATAGACGGGGATACCGATGACAGCCGCCGTGCCGAAGCACACAAGCTGCCGTTTCGTCAGATTAAAGGCGAGTTTCGTCTTGATGCGGGACAGGTCGTTGGGTACGTTTACATAGGCCAAATAGAAATACCTCCTTCCTGACTTCGGGCCAACATGGCCCGAAGTGTATCAGCGTTCCGCGCCCCGGGAGGGGCCGGATCGGGTATGCTCCCGTTCCAGCCCCTGCTGCCGCGAGCGCCAGTATTCCGGGTGATGCTCCCGCAGGGCGCGGTTGATGTTCTCCTCAAAGGCGGCTCTGTCCCGGATGCGGTCCGGGATTTGCCACAGCTTCTTGTCCAGCAGCTCCCGCAGCACGATGTTCTCGTCGCAGTCCTCCTCAAAGCAGAGATAGTCGCCCATTTTCAGGCCGCATTTTCGGGCGGCGGGAGAGAGGATCGCCGCCATGTCCAGGGCCACCATCGTCCCGCCGTGACTGGCCGTGCTGACCATGAACACTCCCGGGCAGAGGGTGTCGCTGGTCTGAACATCTCCCCATGGGGAAAGCCTGGGCGATTGGAAGATCCCGGCGGTGCGGCTTTCCTTGGCCTGTACTGCCGCCACCTTCTCCAAAATGCCCCGTAGCTCCGGGGAGAAATAGGCGTATTCCTGCAAAACGCGGGCAGCGTTGCCGCCGCAGGATTTCATAAGCTGCTCATAGCCCTGCGCGTCCGCCGGGGTGCAGCGTCCCACCAGCTTCCCGGCGTAGTAGCAGGCGGCTCCGTAGCCGGAGCTTTTTCGTGCCATTCGCTTTGCCTCCTTTCCCACTTCGGGCCAACTTGGCCCGAAGTCAGCGTTCAGCCCTCGCCTTGGAGGACTTCGCAGCGGCGGGACGCTCTGCGTTCTCCTTCGCCGCCTGCCTCGTCCCCTCCGCGAGCTGCTGCGAGATAGAGGGCTTGGCAAGGCTGGCCGCCCGGCTCTGCAATTTCTCAACCTCCACGGTATAGGCCGTCACCACGGCCTCCGTCAGCGCCGCCCGAAACTCCTTCGTGACGGGCCGCACCGTATCATAGTAGGCCGTCTTGCCGTCCCGGCCTTGGGTCGCCTTGCTGGGCATCCCCACGAAAAGGCCCTTTTCGCCCTGCAACACCTTGAAATCGTCGATGCGCAGGCAGTCGTTGACGGTCACGTTGGCAAAGCCCATGAGGTTCCCCCTGGGCTCAATCAGACGTACATCCACATCCAGCTTCATATCCGCCACCTGTGCGGTTTTCTCCAATTCGTTGCTCATGCTGTTCTCCTTTCTGTTTTTAATGTGCGCCGAACACGGCTTTGGCCAGCGACCCGGATTTCAGCAGCGTAAAACACAGCAGCACCGTACAGCCGATGGCCGTCCAGATGGTTTCAAAGATGTCCGTGCCCCCGGCTGCGGCGATGCTCTGGATCAGCACCGCGTAGATGGCAAGGCACACGATGATAAGCAGCCCCTGAAAGCCGATTGCCAGCAGGGAACGGAAATAGTTGTGCCCCATGTGCCCCAGGTCCCGGTTTACCACCGTGGCGAAGGGCAGCGGGGCAAGGCTCGTCAGCATATATATCTCGATCATCCTGCCGTACACGACCACGAAGATAAAGATGTTCAGGGCCGTCATGGTGTGATGGACCACAAATGATTGCATCCACAGGCCCAGCAGCGGGCCCAGTTCCATTCCCTCAATCGTCGCCTGCATATTTGCCAGCATATTCGAGGTGATGTCGGTGGTGCCCTGTACCAGCCCCGCAGACTGAGCTACCACGCTTTGGGCCACCTCGAACACCGCCATGACGATATTGAAGGTGTTGGAGAGGATCGTCACGGCGATAAAGGTTTTGATGACCCACTTGAAAAACAGCCAGGTGTCGATGTCATGCAGGTTGTTCCGGTCTATGAGCATTTGAATCAGCTCATAGCACATGACAAAGGTGAGGACGATCCCGGCTATTGGCAATACAACCGTTTCGGAAAGCTGTCGTATCAGGGAGAACACCCCGGCGTTCCATGTCGCCGGGGATGTCCCCACCTCTACCGCGATCTCTCCGACCCGATTGTTCAGGTTGGTAAAAAGGCCCTCCAGGTTGCCCATGATCCCGTCAATGAGCAGGCCCCGCAACCATTCCGTAATCCAGTCGGTGAGAATCCCCATAGGCGGCTACCTTAAAACAGCGTAGCCAGCAGGGGTACAAGGGTCATGCCCAGCAAGATCACACCGCCGCCTGCCATGAGCTGTTTCATACCCAATTAGGTGTAAAAACTCTGCTCGATGGCGGGCGGCGGCGTACAAAAAATCT
>ERZ791919.1564-NODE-1564-length-19299-cov-5.907608_pt1 | contig 19299 bp, 14 predicted proteins | sample MGYA00510137_ERZ791919 | MGnify/ENA primary metagenome ERZ791919 (study PRJEB30046, sample SAMN00792059) | human gut metagenome | study: EMG produced TPA metagenomics assembly of the A metagenome-wide association study of gut microbiota in type 2...
GCATCTTCATTTCCTCGCTGGTGTAGCCCTCGAACTGCTCGCCGCCGATCTGGGGAATCAGGTTAAAGGCAATCTGGTGGGAGAACACCTTTGGCGCGTAGGTTTCCCCCTTGCTCAGGGCCTCCACCTCGTTCATCAGCTCAATGGGGCCGCCGGCACCGGCGCCGGACACCGCCTGATAGGTAGAAGCGGTCATGGTGCGGATGGGGGACAGGGCATTCAGGGCGTTCACCGCCGTAACGGTGATGATGGTGGAGCAGTTGGGATTTGAGATAATGCCGTGGTGGTTCTTCACGTCCTCGGGGTTGATTTCCGGGACGATCAGGGGCACATTGGGGTCCAAGCGGAAGGCGGAGGAATTGTCCACAAAGACCGCACCGGCCTTCACAATGGCGGGGGCGAACTTCTTGGCGATGTCATTCTCCGCAGCGCCCAGCACAATATCCACGCCCTGGAAGGCCTCGTCCCGGGCCTCCTCGATCACCACGTCCTCGCCTCTGAATTTCAGAGTCTTGCCCGCGCTTCTGGCACTGGCCAGAGGCTTCAGCTTCCCCACAGGGAAATTGCGCTCCTGCAAAATCTTGATCATTTCCTGCCCCACAGCGCCGGTAGCGCCCAGGACGGCAACGGTGTATAGTTTCATAATATTGCCTCCTTAAAAACTGGCTTTCCCTGGGGGAAGCTGTCGCGGCCCTTAGGGCCGTGACTGATGAGGGGCGGTATGTAGAACCGATGCGGAAGCAGTCTACGCAGCTACCTTTCCATTTATCGGAACCGAACTGCGGAGTTTTCTCCTTGTCAGTTCTGCGTATCGTCCCTCATCCGACCCGCCTGCGGCGAGCCACCTTCCCCCAGGGGAAGGCTTTTTACTTACTTTACAAAGCTGTTATACAGCACCCGGATGGCCTCGGAGAAGTCACGGTTGTCTACGCCGAAGATGATATTCAGCTCGTCAGGGCCCTGGTTGATCATGCGGATATTGATGCCCGCCTGGCCCAGGGCGGCAAAGATCTGGCCGGAAACACCGGGGCGGAAAGCCATTTTCCGGCCCACTGCCGCCACCACGGCGATCTGATCATGGACCGTCAGGCTGTCCGGCTCCACTTCCTTCTGGATCTCCCCCAGGATGGTGTACAGGCTGGAGGCGATGGCCTCGGTGGGCACCACCACGGACACATTGTCAATGCCGTTGGGCACATAGTCCACGGAGATGTCGTGGCGCTCCAGGACGGTGAGGACCTTCCGCAGCACGCCCACCTGGTTGCTCATGCCCCGCTTGGTCAGGGCGATGATGGTGAAGTCCTTCTTGCCGGTAATGCCGGTGATGAACCGGTGGGGATCGGAGTTGCCCTCAAAGCGTTCCTGGATCATGGTGCCGGGCTCCTCCGGGGCGTTGGTATTGCGGATGTTCAAAGGGATGTTCTTCTCCCGCACGGGGAAGATGGTACCCTCGTGGAGCACCTGGGCGCCGGAATAGCTCAGCTCCCGGAGCTCGTCATAGGTGACCTCGGGGATGGTCTGGGGATTGTCTACGATCCGGGGGTCCGCCATCAGGATGCCGGAGACATCGGTCCAGTTTTCATAGACGTCGGCATCCAGGGCCGCAGCGGCCAGGGCGCCGGTGATATCGCTGCCGCCTCTCGTAAAGGTCTTGATCTTGCCATCGGGCAGCTGACCATAGAAGCCGGGGATCACCACACCAATGCCGTCCACCTGATTGCGCAGAGCCTCATAGCTGGACTCCTGGTCCACAGTGCCGTCGAAGCGGAACTTGACCCAGTCTGCCGCATCCACGAATTTGAAGCCCAGATAGTCCGCCATAAGCCGGGCGGAGAAGTATTCGCCCCGGCTGGCCAGCTCGTCCTGGGTTACGGTCTTATTGTCCAGCTTGGCCTTCAGGTCCGCAAACTCCGGCTCCAAATCGATGGAGAGGTTCAAGTCTCTGGCAATCTCCCGATAGCGGGAGGTGATCATTTCAAAAACACCGGAGCAGTCCACGCCGTACTGGGTGTGGGCATAGCACAGGTACAGCAGGTCCGTGATCTTGTGGTCCTGCTTGTTCCGCTTTCCGGCGGCGGAGACCACCACGACCTTCCGCTCGGGGTCCGCCAGGAGAATATCCCGGATTTTCCGGTACTGTCCGGCATCCGCCATGGAGGAGCCGCCGAATTTCACTACTTTCATATTGTTCCCTTCTTTCAAGCAAACGCCGCCATAAAGGCATCCGGGTGGGCCTTCAGCCACTGGTGCATGACGCTGACCTCTACGGGTCTGGTCACCACGGCACCGGCCCAGTGCTTTTCCGTGTTTTCCTTCAACCAGGGGTCCTCCCGGTCCGTGCGGACATAATAGCGCAGCTTCACGCTGTTGTCTACCGTCACCTTCCGCCCGGGGGTGGTGTAGAAGCCCTTGCCCTGGGAGAAGTCCACGCAGTCCTGCACCACATTGTATGCGGTGGGGTAGCGGCCTGCGCCCTGGCCGAAGAAGCTCTGTCGGCCGGATACATCCCCCTCCAGGGTGATCAGGTTATAATTGGCAGGCACGGCGGCCTCCGGCTGGCCCAGAGGATACAGGGTGGGCTGGACATAGGCGGAATAATTGCCGCTCTGGCAGTCCGCCGTGGATACCAGCTTGCACACCAGGCCGTTGGCGCTGAAATTGGCCACATCCTCGGCCCCGATCCGGGAAATGCCTGCGGCGGGAATGCCGGAGATGTCCAGGCTGACGCCGAAGCCGATGTTGGCGGAGACAATGAGCTTATGCCAGGTGTCGATGCCCTCCACATCCGTGGTGGGGTCCGCCTCGGCATAGCCCAGGGCCTGGGCCTGCTTCAGGGCCTCGCTGTAGCCCAGCCCCAAGCGGGTCATGGAGTCCAGAATGTAATTGCAGGTGCCGTTCATAATGCCGCCCACATGGTGAACGGTCTCAATGCGCCGGGCCCGCTCCAGCTCGGAAAGCCAGCCGATGCCGCCGCCCACAGAGGCGGTGCAGCGCAGGAAGACGCCCCTCTCCCGGGCCAGGGGAATCAGCTCGTCAAAGCAGGTGGCGATGAGAGCCTTGTTGGCGGTGGCCACGTTCTTGCCCGCCAGAATGGCGCTGCGGACATACTCATAGGCAGGATGGAGCCCGCCGATGGCCTCCACCACCGTATCAATATGGGGGTCATTCAGAATATCTTCAAAGTTATGGGTTACAACAGCGTCCGGCAGCTTCAAATCCCGGCGGCACAGCACCCGGGCAACGGTCATGTCCTCCCGCCCTGCGATGATCTCATATACGCCCCGGCCCACGGTGCCGAAGCCCAAAAGTCCTATCTGCATCTCTTTCTCTCTCCTCTTGTTGGGGGAACTCTTTTCACAAATTGTGATTTCTTTTTCTTCATTTGTTTGTGTGGGAAAAACACTTGCTTTTTTCTAAACGTCAGTATATCATATACCTACAAAAAATGCAATTGAAACAAACCGCAATTGCATCTATTCACTTTCGGGGCTTTTTGTGCAATTCAACCTGTAGGAGGGAACCTTATGGATTATATTTCCACCCGGGGGCAATCCCCGGCTGTCGACAGCGCCCAGGCTGTACTGTCCGGTTTGGCACCGGACGGCGGACTGTATATGCCGCGGGCCATTCCGGCATTTGATTGGCAGCACTGCCTGACCCTTTCCGCCCAGCAGATGTCTGCCGCCATTCTCTCGGCCCTGCTGCCGGATATCCCCAATATGGAGGCTCTCGTAAAGCGGGCCTACACCGGCAAATTCGAGACCGAGGACCTGACGCCTACGGTTCCCGTTGGAGATTTTCAGGTACTGGAGCTCTTCCGGGGCCCCACCTCTGCCTTTAAGGATGTGGCGCTGAGTATGCTGCCCCAGCTGCTCACCGCCGCGAAGCAGGAAAAGGGCATCGCCCAGGAAATCCGTGTTCTCACCGCCACCTCCGGCGACACCGGCAAGGCCGCCCTGGTGGGCTTTCAGGATGTGCCCGGGGTGAGCATCTGCGTGTTCTATCCCTTCGGCGGCGTTTCCCAGGTTCAGCGGGCCCAGATGGTGACCCAGGAGGGGGAAAACGTCCACGTCTGCGCCGTGGAGGGCAACTTCGACGATGCCCAGACCGGGGTGAAGAACATCTTCGCCGCCTGCCAGGGCAAGGCGCTTCCCTTCCTGCTGTCCTCTGCCAACTCCATCAATATCGGCCGCCTGGCCCCTCAGATCATGTACTATTTCAAATCCTATGCGGACTTGCTGAACCGGAAGGTCATCTCCCTGGGGGACAAGGTGGATTTCTCCGTGCCCACCGGCAATTTCGGCGACATTCTGGCGGGATACCTGGCCAAGAAGCTGGGCCTTCCCGTGGGCAGACTGATCTGCGCCTCCAACGCCAACAACGTGCTGACGGATTTCCTCACCACCGGTGTCTATGACCGCCGTCGGCCTCTGCTGAAAACCACGTCTCCCTCCATGGACATTCTGGTGTCCTCCAATTTGGAAAGGCTCCTGTATCTGCTCTCCGGCGACACCGCCTTGGTGGCCGGGCTCATGAAGGACCTGAGCGAGCAGGGCTTCTACCGGGTGCCGGACGCGCTTCTCGGGGCCATCCAGGCGGAATTTGCCGCCGGGTACTGCGATGACGCCCAGGCGGAAGCCGTCATCGGCCGGGTCTACCGGGAACAGGGCTACCTGATGGACCCCCACACCGCCTGCGGCTGGGCCGCAGCGGAAACCCACAGAGGCGATGCCCCCACAGTGGTGCTCTCCACCGCCTCTCCCTACAAGTTCTCCACCGCCGTCCTCACCGCCATCGGCGCGGACACCTCCGGCAGCGAGTATGACCGCATGGAGCGGATGCAGGCGCTGACCGGCATTCCCATCCCACCCGCTCTGGCCGCCCTGCGCACCAAGCCCGAACGGCATACGGGGGTCATTCCGAAAGAGAAGATGCTGGAGTTTGTATTGGGAAGATAAATCGGGGACGCTTATCAGTTGACAGTTGACAATTGGCAGTTGACAGTTAAGGAATTTCCTTCAGAAATGAACAAAATATTTTTATTTGTCCCGAAGGGACACCATAACTGTCAACTGTACACTGTCAACTGTCAACTTTTTTTCGATTCATACACCTGTAAAAGGAGACAGAAAAATGAAAAACCAAGTAACCATCCGGGTGCCGGCAACCACCGCCAACCTGGGGCCGGGGTTTGATGCCTTTGGGTGCGCCCTGAGCCTGTATACGGACGTGACCTTTGAGGAGACGGATGCCGGGCTGGAGATCACCGGCTGCGACGAAGCCTTCACCGGGCCGGACAATCTGGCCTACACCTCTTACTGCGCCGTGCTGGCCTCCCTCAGCGAGGAGGTCCGGGGCGTAAAAATCCATATTAACGCCCACATCCCCATCTGCCGGGGCCTGGGCTCCTCCGCAGCCCTGCTGGTGGCCGGTGCCATGGGGGCCAACGTGCTGCGGGGCAACAAGCTCAGCACCCAGGGCCTGCTGAACATCACCAACGCCATGGAGGGCCACCCGGATAACCTGGCTCCGGCCTTTTATGGCGGCCTGACCGCCTCTATGGTGGACAGCGGCCTTCCCGTCACCGTCAGCTTTCCCCTGCACCCGGGCTGGGAATTTCTGGCACTGGTGCCGGACTTCAACCTGCCCACCACTCTGGCCCGTTCCGTGCTGCCGGAGCAGGTGTCCCGGGCGGATGCCATCTACAATATCTCCCACGGCGCCATGGTCCTGAAGGCTCTGGAGCTGGGGGATGAAAAGCTGCTGCGCAACGCCATGCAGGACAGGCTCCACCAGAACTACCGGAAGAAGCTGATCCCGGACTATGAAAAAATCGAGGCTCTGGTCCGCACCACCGGCGCAGCCTTCTGCCTTTCCGGCGCAGGCCCCACGCTGCTGGTCATGACCCGCAACCCCGCCCTCTCCGGAATCCTGTCGGAGAAGCTGCCAAAGATCACCGAGCACAACTGGGAGATCCTCCCGTTGCACGTGGAATTCCAGGGTGCAAAGGCGCTGGAAGCATAAGAATACAGGGGGCATCCGCCGTTGTCGGGTGCCCCCTGCTGTATGTCTGCGGGAAGGGGAGGAAGCGCGTTCCCGGCTTGCATTCCGGTCAGCTTTTTGCTATAATCATGTTCAACAGATATCCCCTATGAAAAAGAAAATCTACAGACAAAGCTGGTGTTGCAGTTGAATACCAAAGAGGATTATATTGGGGTCTTCGATTCCGGTGTAGGCGGCATCAGCGTGCTGCGGCATCTGCGGCGGGTCATGCCCAATGAAAGATTTCTATATTACGGCGACTCCGCCAACGCTCCCTACGGCATCCGCACCAAGGCGGAGGTCCGGGATTTGAGCTTCGCCGTGGCGGAAAAGCTCATGGCCCGGGGGCTCAAGGCCCTGGTCATCGCCTGCAATACGGCTACCTCTGCCGCCGTAAAGGATCTGCGGGAGAAGTACCCGGATATGATCATTGTGGGCATCGAGCCTGCATTAAAGCTGGCGGCGGACCGCTACCCCGGCGGCGGGATCGGCGTTATGGCAACGCCCATGACCCTTTCCGAGGAGAAATTCGCCCGGCTGCTCCACCGCTATGACGTCACCTGCGACATCTATAAAATCCCGGCCCCCAGGCTTGTGGAAATCGTGGAGGCCGGGATGGTGGATACCCGCCGGACCATCGATATGCTGCAAAAGCTCTTCACCCCCTACCGGGGGCGGCTGGACGCCCTGGTTTTGGGCTGCACCCACTACCCCTTCGCCTCCCACACCATCTCCCGCATTTTGGGCGGTCAGGTGGATATCCTGGACGGCGGCGACGGCACCGCCCGGGAGACCCGGCGGCGGCTGGAGGAAGCGGGGCTGCTGCGGGACGGTCCCGGAGAGATTATTATAGAGAACAGCCGAAATTCGCCGGAAATCCTGGGGCTTTCCTGGCGGCTTTTGGAGGGGAAAAGTCGAACGGAGGAAGAAAACCATGGGAAATGACAATATTCTGGTCATCGGCATTGCAGGCGGCAGCGCCAGCGGAAAGACGACCCTGATGAAAAAACTCATTGCGGACTGCGAGGATGAGGTCACGGTGCTGAGCCACGACAATTATTACAAGCGCCATGACGAGCTGACCATGGAGGAGCGGAGCCGCCTGAACTATGACGAGCCCGATGCCTTCGATACCAGCCTTATGGTCTATCACCTGGACCAGCTGCGCCACGGCCACGCGGTGGAGTGCCCGGTGTATGATTTCTCCGTGCACAACCGCAGCGAGGAGACGATTCATCTGGAGCCACGGAAGGTCATCATTGTGGAGGGCATTCTGATTTTTGAGAACCAGGAGCTCCGGGACCTGATGGACATCCGCATCTTCGTGGATTCCGATGCAGACATCCGTCTGTGCCGCCGGATCAAGCGGGATGTGGAGAAGCGGGGCCGCTCCCTGGAGAGCGTGCTCACCCAGTACCAGCAGACCGTCAAGCCCATGCACGAGCGCTATGTGGAGCCCAGCAAGAAGTATGCCCACCTGGTGGTCCCCGAGGGCGGCAAGAACGTGGTGGCCCTGGATATGATCATCAGCCGGGTGAGAAGACATTTGAGAGAGGATTAAAAAAGCTTCCTCTCCGGGCGGTGCGTCGCGCAGCGAATCTAATCTGGCATAGCTGCCGGTGGCAGCTATACCATAAAAAGTCTCGCTGGCTCGCGTCAGCGAGACTGAGGAGGGGCATAGTGGGAGAGAGCGGTAACTAAAAAAGCGCACAAACTACGAACCGCTCACTTCCGTGAGGCCCCTCTTCCACCGCTGCGGCGGTCCCCCTTCCCCGTGGGGGGAAGGTTAGGAGAAAGCTATTTTCACCAAAGGAGAACAACCTTGGAAAGCATTATTTTTGACATTGACGGCACCCTCTGGGATTCCCGGGCACTGGTTGCGGAGGGGTATAATATTCAGCTGCGCAGCGAAGGGGCGGCAGACCGCTGCGTCACGGCGGAGGTCCTGCGGCCTCTGTTCGGCAAGGTCATGACGGAGATTGCCGACGCCCTGTTCCCGGATATTGCCCCGGAGCCCCGGTACGCCCTTATGGAGCGGTGCATGGCTACGGAGAATCGGTATCTCCACGAAAACCCCTGCCGCATTGGCTACCCCAAGGTTCGGGAGACTATGGAGGCCCTGGCAAAACGTCACCGGCTCTTCATCGTCAGCAACAGCCAGCAGGGCTATCCGGAGCTGTGTATTCAGAAGATGGGCCTGGAGGGCTGCATCTCCGGCCACCTGTGCTTCGGCGACACCGGCACGGACAAGGGAACCACCATCCGCATTCTTTTGGAGAAATACGGCATTTCCTCTGCCGTCTACGTAGGCGATACCCAGGGGGATATGGAGGCCACCTATGCCGCCGGACTGCCCTTCGTCTGGGCGGACTACGGCTTCGGTACCCCGGAAAAATACGACGCAAGGATCTCTTCCTTTGAAGAGCTATTGACCCTGGAGCAGGAGGGAAGGCTTTGAGCATCTCCATTGATACCTATTGTATAGAGTGCCAGCTCCGCCGGAATGCGGCTCTGGCCAGGAGCCTGGGCAGTGAGGAAAAGGCAACGGAGTTTCTGCGCCGCTGGATGGCTCTGGCCCTGGCGCTGCCGGTGACGGCCCCGTCGCCCTGTGTAGGCCCTGCCACCAATGAACTGCTCCACGAAATGTATGGCCTGGACCTGGACCGCTACAGAGCGGAAAAGGAGGCATCCAATGCCTTCGCCCTGGCTAATATGGACTACGTGCGCCGGGAGACGGAGCAGGCCCCGGACAGCGTATACGCAGGGCTGCAATTTGCAATCCTGGGCAATTATCTGGATTTTTCCGCTCTGGGGGATAAGGTCAGCTTCGATACCCTTTCCGGGATGCTGGAAAAGGCCCGGGACATCCGGGTGGACCAAGGCACCTATGAAAAGCTCTGCGCCGACCTGGAAAAGGGCAGAAAGCTATTGTATCTGACGGACAACGCCGGAGAGATCGGCTTCGACCGGATTTTCGCGGAACAGCTGCAAAGAAAATTCTCCCATTTGGAAATTACCTTCTGCGTCCGGGGCGGCAACGCCGCCAACGATGCCACCCGGGCCGATGCCGCAGCGGTGGGCCTGCCCTTTCCCGTGATCGACAATGGCAATCTGGTGGCGGGTACCGTCCTGGAGCAGCTGAGCGATGAGGCCAGGCAGGCCATGGAGCAGGCGGATGTGATCCTCTCCAAGGGCATGGGCAATGTGGAAACCCTGCTTGGCTGCGGGAAGAACATCTACTATGCCTTTCTCGTCAAGTGTCAGCGCTTTGTGAACCTGATGGAAAGGCCCCTTATGACCCCGCTGCTTCTGCGGGAGCTGGACCGGCGGGGATGAAAATATCTCCGTCAATGTGTATAAATTTTGCTTGAAAAAGTAGCACTTTCCACGAAAAAGAAAACGCTTTTCCAGAAATTGCTTGACAAAAGAATTCGGGAAGGTTACTCTATATAGCGGCTGCGCGGTTTGTTTCCGCCGCGCGGAGATCATCTTTACTTCGGGCGGCAGCCGCCGCCTTTGGATTGGAGCATGAAAATGAGTTATAACTGCACAAATATTCTCAAATGGACCGAAGCCCAGCTGAAATACACCTACGATGTCACCCTCCAGGAGGCTACCCCTCAGGAGCTCCACGAGGCACTGGGCGAGGCCGTTATGATGGCCATTTCCGACAACTGGAGCAGCAGCAAGAAAGCCCGGCTGCAGCAGCGGAAGGCCTATTATTTTTCTGCCGAGTACCTGATCGGCCGTCTGGTCTATTCCAATCTGTACAATCTGGGCATTCTGGACGAGATGAAGCAGCTCTTTGCCGCCCAGGGCGTGGACCTGGCCGTGCTGGAAGAGATTGAGGACGCCGCTCTGGGCAACGGCGGCCTGGGTAGACTGGCTGCCTGCTTCCTGGACAGCGCTGCCTCCTGCGACATCCCCCTGTCCGGCTACGGCCTGCGGTATAAGTTCGGCCTGTTCAAGCAGAGCTTCGATGACCAGGGCAGCCAGAAGGAGAACGCGGACGACTGGACCAAGTTCGGCGACCCCTGGTCCTACCGCCGGTACAACCACACCGTGAAGGTCAAGTTCCCGGATCACACCGTCCTGGCTGTGCCCTATGATGTGCCCGTCATCGGCTATGACACCCACAATATCAACACCCTGCGCCTGTGGCAGTGCGAGGCCGAGGAAGAACTGGATTTCAGTGCTTTCAACGACCAGGATTACCTGCGGGCTTTGGACCAGAAGAACAAGGCCGAGGATATTACCCGTGTTCTCTACCCCAATGACTCCACCTGGGAGGGCAAGCGTCTGCGCATCAAGCAGCAGTATGTGCTGTCCTCTGCCTCTCTGCAGGATATGCTGCGGACCTTCAAGACTGCCCACGGCAATGACCTGAGTCGCTTCGCCGACTACTATGCCGTGCAGCTGAACGATACCCATCCCGCCATGTCCATCCCCGAGCTCATCCGTCTGCTGATGGATGAGGGCATGGACTTCGACCAGAGCTTCTCCATCGCCCAGCGCACCTTCTCCTACACCAACCACACCGTCATGTCCGAGGCTCTGGAAAAGTGGCCCCTGGACCTGCTGGGCTCCGTTGTCCCCGAGATCGTGGACATCATCCGCCGCATTGACGAAAAGCTCCAGCGGGAGCATCCGGGCCTGTTTATCATCAAGGACAACACCGCCCATATGGCAAACCTGTCTGTCTATGTCAGCAGCTATGTCAACGGCGTGGCCGAGATCCACAGCCAGATTCTGAAGGACGACCTGTTCCACGACTGGTATCAGGTCTACCCCGATCGCTTCCAGAACAAGACCAACGGCGTCACCCCCCGGCGCTGGATGGGCCTGTGCAACCCCGAGCTGACCCAGATGCTGAAATACCGCATCGGCGGTGACTTCCTGAAGGACCTGGATAAGCTCTCCGAGCTGAAGCCCATGATCGATGAGGACATGGTCCGCCAGTTCAACGCCATCAAGCGCCAGAAGAAGGAGCAGCTGTGCAAGGTCATCGCCGAGAAGGAAGGCGTGCAGCTGAACCCGGACTTCATCTTTGACGTTCAGATAAAGCGGCTCCATGAGTACAAGCGTCAGCTGATGAATGCCCTGTCCATTGTGGATATCTATTTCCGCCTGAAAAACGGCGAGCTGACCGACTTCCGGCCCACCGTGTATATCTTCGGCGCCAAGTCTGCCCCCGGCTATGCCCGGGCCAAGGCCATTATCCGCTATATCAACCGGATCGCCAAGCTGATCAACAACGACCCCGCTGTGTCCGACAAGCTGAAGGTGGTCTTTGTTCAGAACTACAATTGCTCCTATGCCGAGCATATCATCCCCGCTGCCGATATCTCCGAGCAGATCTCTCCTGCGGGCACCGAGGCATCCGGCACCGGCAACATGAAGCTGATGCTCAACGGCGCCGTCACCCTGGGCACCCTGGACGGGGCCAATGTGGAGATTGCCCAGGAGGCCGGTATGGACAACGAGTATATCTTCGGCCATACCGTCCGGGAGATCAACAATGCCAAGGACAGCTACTGTGCCCGGAGCATTTACGACACCGACAGCCACCTGCACCGCGCCATCGACACATTGGTTGACGGCACCGTGCCCACGGACGATGCCCAGAAAGAGCTGCACCACGCACTGCTGGATGGCGCTTCCTGGCACAAGGCGGACAACTATTTCGTCCTGCTGGACTACGCCTCCTATATGGATGCCAAGCTGCGGGTGAACCGCGACTATGCCGACCGGCTGGCCTTTGGCCGCAAGTGCCTGGAGAACGTGGCCTCCGGCTCCAAGTTCTCCTCTGACCGCACCATCCGCCAGTACGCAGACGAGATCTGGCACATCAAGCCCGTAAAGTTCTAAAAAACCACAAAAATGTCATTGCGTACCGGCGCGACCGCCGCGCAATGACATTTTTTTAGGCGTAACAAAGGAGAAAAATCATGGCCTACAAGCTTCTGGTCATTAACCCCGGCTCTACCTCCACCAAGGTAAGCTATTTTGAAAACGAGAAAAATGTGTTCACCGAGAGCATCTTTCATGATGCTCCGGAGCTGCTGAAATACCCCACCACCAATGACCAGCTGCCTATGCGCCGCCAGGTACTGCTGGACTTTTTGAAGGAGCACGGCATTGACCCCAAGCAGATCGATGTCTTCGTGGGCCGGGGCGGCTGCGCCTATTCCCAGCAGGCGGGGGTCATGACCATCGATGAAAAACTGGTGGAGGACACCGCGGCGGACTGTGGCGGCAGCGACCATCCGGCAAAGTTGGGCGTGATGCTGGCCTATGACCTGTGCCGGACCTACGGCGGCAAAATGTACACCGTAAACCCCACCAATGTGGACGAGCTCTGCGACTATGCCCGGCCCACGGGTATTGCGGGGCTGTACCGCCGGGCCCAGACCCATGTGCTCAATCAGAAGGGCATTGCGGCCATCCACGCAAAGAAGCTGGGCAAGGGGTATGAGGACCTGAATCTCATCGTCTGCCATGTGGACGGCGGCATTACCGTCACCGCCCACAGCCACGGCAGAATGATCGACAGCACCGAGGGCGCCGGCGGCGACGGTCCCTTCACCCCCACCCGCCTGGGCTCCATCCCCGTTATGGAGGTGCTGCAATACCTGGACGAGGGGCATACAACCGCTGAAATGCGGGCCATGCTGTCCCGCTCCGGCGGCTTTGTCAGCCACTTCGGCACCTCGGATGCTTCCAAGGTCCACGCTCTGGTAGAGGCCGGAGACCCCAAGGCCACCACCATCTGGAATACCGTGATCTATCAGCTGTGCAAGTCCATCGGCGGCATGGCCGCCGTGCTGGAGGGCAAGGTGGACGGCATTCTCCTGACCGGCGGGCTCATGCGCTATGACGATATCCTCCGGGGCGTGGAGCAGCGCTGCGGCTGGATTGCTCCCGTATCGGTCTATCCCGGCGAATGCGAGCAGGAGGCTATGGCCGATGCAGTTCTGGCCGTGCTGCGGGGAGAGGCAAAGGCCAATACTTATACAGGCAAGCCGGTGTTTTCGGGCTTCCCCTGGGAGCGGGAGGCGTAAATGCTCTTCAACTCCCTGAAATTCCTGATTTTCTTCCCGGCAGTGGTGCTGCTGTATTTTGTATTGCCCAAAAGGGTGCGCAATCTGTGGCTGCTGGTTGCCAGCTACGTGTTTTACATGGGCTGGAACGCCAAATATGTGGTGCTGCTGTTCACCTCTACCCTGATCACCTACCTCAGCGGCCTGCTGCTGGAGCGGGTCAAGGACAGTGACCGGCCCGAAACAAAAAAGACTGCCCTGAAAAAATGGGTGGTGGCGGTGTCCTTCCTGCTGAATCTGGGCATTCTGTTCTATTTCAAGTATGTCAATTTCTTCCTGGATACTCTGGGGGCTGCGGCCTCTCTGGTGGGGCTGACTCTGAACGTCCCGAAATTCGACATCCTGCTGCCCGTGGGCATTTCCTTCTTCACCTTCCAGGCTCTGAGCTATACCGTGGATGTATACCGGGGGGAGATCGGCGCGGAGAAGAACTTCCTGCGCTATGCCCTTTTTGTCTCTTTCTTCCCCCAGCTGGTGGCGGGGCCCATTGAGCGGAGCAAGAACCTTTTGCAGCAGTTGGATACCCCCAAAAGCTTCGATTTTGACCGGGCCAGAGAGGGCTTTGTGCTGATGCTCTGGGGCTATTTCCTGAAAATCGTCCTGGCGGACCGAATCGCCATCTTTGTGGATACGGTCTATGGGGATATCACGGCCTTCCCCGGCTGGTATCTCATCGCGGCCACGGTGCTCTTTGCCGTGCAGATCTACTGCGACTTCGGCGGCTATTCCACCATTGCCATGGGTGCGGCCAAAATTCTGGGCATCGAGCTTATGGAGAATTTCGATGCGCCGTACCTCTCCACCTCGGTTTCCCAGTTCTGGCGGCGGTGGCACATCTCCCTGACCTCCTGGTTCAAGGACTACCTCTATATTCCCTTGGGCGGCAGCCGAAAGGGCAAGCTGCGCAAGTACATCAATAAGATGATCGTCTTTCTGGTCAGCGGCCTGTGGCACGGAGCGGATGCAACCTTCGTCATCTGGGGCGGCCTGAACGGCCTCTATCAGGTTTTGGGCGAGGCTCTGGCCCCGGCCCGGGACAAGGCCTGCATTCACCTGGGACTCCACCGGGAGAAAGCGTGCCACAAAATCGCCCAGGGGGTCGTGACCTTCCTGCTTATCGATTTCTCCTGGATTTTCTTCCGGGCTGCCGATTTCACCCAGGCGGTCAGCGTCATCCGCTCGATCTTCACGGCGGCGAATCCCTGGGTGCTCTTCGACGGCTCATTGTATGGCTGCGGGCTGGACCGGAAAAATTTCATTTTGATGCTGCTGGGCATTGGCCTGCTGCTTTTGGCGGACCTGTGCAAGCGCCGGGGCCTGGCGCTCCATCGGGTGCTGCTGGGGCAGGACTGGTGGGCCAGGATCGTACTGATCGCCGCCGCCATTCTGGCCCTGCTGGTTTTCGGCAAATGGGGCCCTGGCTTCAATCAGGCCAGCTTTATCTATTTCCAGTTCTAGGAGGGCGGCCATGAAGAAAAGAAACATTCTGAGCTGCCTGGCCGTTCTGGTTCTGGTGGCCCTGGGCATTGCCCGGCTGAACGTCCTGCTGCGGCCGGTGGATACGGATTCCCCGGTGACCGCCATTGAGACCTTCCACACCCTGCCGGAAAACTCCGTGGAGGTTATGGGCTTTGGCTCCAGCCATATGTGGCTGGGCCTGGACACCATGACCATGTATGATGAATACGGCATCGGGGCCTATAATTACGGCTGCAACTGGCAGGAACTGAATACCACCCTGCTGTTTTTGAAGGACGCTCTGCGCACCCAGCACCCCAAGGTGGTGCTCATCGACACCTTCAATGTGAACACCTGGAAGCAGGACATGAATATGGACGGGGAGATCTACTATACCACCGCCATCCCCTGGATGAAGGACAAGCTGACCTATCTGCGCCAGAGCTTCGGCCCCTATCACAAAGAGCGGTATCTTTCCTATTTCATGCCACTGGCCGCATTCCATGAGAACTGGGTCAATCTGTCCGAAGCGTCCTTCCGCAGCCCGGCCCAGAGCGGGGATGACTATCGGAAAACCATGGGTTACTCCGTTTCCGGTGCCGTGACCCCTGTGGAAATTCCGGACCAGACACTTCTGCCCCAGCAGCCCCTCCAGGATGAAGCAGCAATGCTGCTGGCTGAGATCGTGGAGCTGTGCCAGGAAAACGGCATTCAGCCGGTGCTCTGCACCATCCCCTGGCAGGGAACCAACGTCTATGCGGACTACCTGCGTTCCTTTGCCGAGGCCTACGGATGCAGTTATGTTAACCTATATGACCATATAGAGGAAATGGGCCTGGATGAGGCCTCGGATTTCAGCGACACCGGCCACCTGAACGCCTCCGGAGCCGCCAAGATCGCCCGGTATATGGGGGCCTATCTGAAAGCAAATTATTCCCTCACCGATTTCCGTACCCGGCAGGACAACCTGTGGGAGCAGGCGAAAGAAAGATAAACATGAAAAAACAGGGACGGCTGAATTGCCGCCCCTGTTTTGGTTTTCCGGAGTTACTTCCGCTTTTGAATGCCCAATGCAGCCAGGCCCACGGTGCTGAAGCTCAGCACGGCCAGGGCAAGGCCCGGCAGGGCGGGGTCGGCGGTTTTGGGGTTGGTCTTGTCGGCCACAGCGAACTTGGCATAGACGGTCTTGTTTCCGTCCATGCGCACATAGCCCACCCGGCTGGCCCGGGTCAGGTTCTTGTCGGTATACCAGCCCACGAAATAGTAGCCGGACTTGGTGGGCTTGTAGCTGCCGAGATACACCAGGCTTCCGTCCGGAGCCTCCACGCTGTCGATCTTGGTGCCGCCGTTGGTCTCGAAGGTCAGGGTGAACAGCTGGGTCCACTTGGCGTACAGGGTGGTGTTTGCGGTGACGGCCTTGTCGAAGTCATATCTTGCGGTGCACTTCTCGTCCGTGTACCAGCCGTCAAAGCGCCAGCCCTTTGCGGTGGGATTTTCCGGCTTGGTGGCCTTGCCGCCGTTTTCCACCTTCTGGGGAGCGGGGGCAGTGCCGTGGCCGCCCACATTGAATGTCACGGTGTAGATTTCATCCCACTTGGCATACAGGGTGGTGTCCGCCGCAATGGGGGTATTGAAATCGAATTCCGTTGTGCAGGCCGCCGTGGTGTACCAGCCCCGGAAGACGTAGCCCTCGGCGGTGGGGTCGGCAGGCTTCGTGGCCTTGCCGTTCAGCTCCACGGTCTGGTCGGCAGGCACCGTGGCGTGGCCGTGACCGTTGGCGTCAAACTTCACGGTAAAAGCCTGTGCCCAGCGGGCAGTAAGCGTGATGTCATGTGTGATCTGCGTTTTTTCGAAGTCAAAGACATCGCCAATGTAGTCGTCCTTTTCGTACCAGCCCTTGAAAATCCAACCCTTTTCGGTGGGGTCGGTGGGCCTTGTTGCATACTTGCCCTCTTCCACCTTCTCGTCAGCGGGCATGGTGCTCTTGCCATGGCCACCGTCCCGATAGGACACGGTAAAGTACTGGATCTTTTTCCAGTTGGCCGTATACTCCCGGTCTCCCTTGGAGCCGGTGGGAATGGTGACCTCCATCGTCGGTGCCGTCAGATCCGTTCCGGTCCAGCCGGTGAAGCGGTAGTCAGCCTTGGTTGGCTGGGGCAGGGTAATGTCGGCACTGTTTTCGGTATAGGTCTCCGGAGCGCCGGACATGGTGCCGCCATCCAGAGTATATTTGATATGGTACGTGGTGACCAGCCTATCCAGCTGGAAAACATAGAAGCCGTCCTCAATACGCAGAGGCTCCTTCCCGTCCAGGGTAACGGCGGGCTTCTCGGAAAGCTTATAGCCCTCCTTGCATTCCAGGTTGACCCAGAGTGTATAGGCCTGGGCACCGAAAGTGCCGTCCGTAATCTCTGCGTCGTTTTCATCATGAATCTGCTTCCCGCCGATCTGGACACCCGTTGGCGTGGTAAGCTGGAAGCCGGATACAGGCCTTCCGTACGCATAACCGGCGGAGGTCAGGGCGACAGTGGGCAAAGTGCTCTCGTTCACGGTAATTGAGGTTTGGCCGCTTTTCGGCCCATAATCGGAGCCGGAGCCCGGTATATAGTTAACGGAGATCTCCGTCTTCTGGCCCAGCGTAAGCTCAAGCTTGGAAATAAGCACACTTGCTGAAATCTCTGCCACACCCTTATTCACATGGCAGAAGACATGGTCCATGCTGCTGCGAACTTCCACTTCACCGTTCGGTACATCTTCGTCGTCCGGCCCTTTCACGGAGAACGTTACCGTATCCGTATAGGTCCATGTGTCCTTCGTCAACGTAAGCGTTACTTCTTTTGCCTCATCCGCCGCCGCGGCAACGGGCAGGGCCAGCAGCAGCGTCAAAACCAGCAGCAGGCTCAAAATACGTCTTTTCATAAAAAGCTACCTCCTTATTCGTCCTCAAAGCGTTTTAAGTAACTTTCTCTTTGCAAAATCAATATAGCACAGGCTCTACTTTTTCGCAAGGGCGTTACGAAAATTTAAGAATTCCGTAAAGAAGCTGATTTCCTTTCAGATGGAATCGTTTTTCAGTTTCGGAAGCCAAAAAAATTTTAGTTTTTGAAACTGGGCCTATTGCATACACTATCGAGGGGGGCTATAATATATACAGTTTCAAAAATTAAAAAAATTTAAGTTTTTGAAAGTGGGTGGCTGAATTGAAAACGATTGAAAGGAAGCAATATCTGGATCGCATCATTGCTTTAAATGGAACGCCTGACATAAAAATCATTACCGGCATTCGGCGTTCCGGGAAATCCAAACTGATGCAGGCATATATCGAGTATCTGGAAAACCTTGAAAATATCAATATTATTTTTATTGATTTTATGGATCTGGAATTTGAAGAGATCAAGGAATACCACGCGCTCCATAAGTATGCAGAGGCGCATTACAAGAAAGGGAAAACCAATTACTTGTTTGTTGACGAAGTTCAAATGTGTCCGAAGTTTGAGCTGGCAATCAACAGTCTTTATTCCAAGGGAAAGTATGATATCTATATAACAGGCTCCAACGCTTTTCTGCTGAGTGCTGACCTGGCAACGCTATTTACAGGACGATATATTGAAATTCATGTATTTCCCTTCAGTTTTCAGGAGTATTGTCAGTATTATAGCAATATAAATAACAGGGATCAACTTTTCGAAGAATATTCCATTAAGGGTGGTTTGGCCGGGTCCTATGCCTATAAGACCGAAAAAGATCGAACAAACTATATTAAAGAAGTCTATGAAACAATCGTCACAAGAGATCTTGTGCAGAAATACGCATTGCCTGATACGTTGGTTTTACAGCGATTAAGTGAATTTTTGATGGACAATATCAGCAACCTGACTTCGCCCAACAAAGTCAGTCAGCAATTAACGGCAAACGAAACGCCTACAAACCATGTGACAATAGGTAGATATATCAAGTATCTATGTAATGCTTTCCTATTTTATGACATCCGACGCTATGATATCCGCGGGAAGAGATACCTTGAAAACTCCGAAAAGTTCTATCTGTGCGATACGGGTATCCGTTACGCAATTCTTGGCAGCAGAAATATCGATTACGGCAGAATCTACGAGAACATGGTCTGCATTGAGCTTCTTCGCCGTGGCTATGACGTTTACGTCGGAAAACTCTATCAAAAAGAAGTGGATTTTGTTGCGCAAAGAGGCAGCGAGAAAATCTATATTCAGGTAAGCGATAATATTTCCGGGCAGGAAACATTTGAAAGGGAGTGCGCTCCCCTGCTTCAAATCAGAGACGCCTATCCGAAAATGATTCTTGCAAGGACAAAGCATCCAAAATACAGCTATGAGGGCATTGAAATACTGGATATTGCCGATTGGCTGCTATCTGAATAACAAAAATATCCCCATCATTCTGTTTTTGATGATGGGGATATTCGTACTTTTCCGCTATTCTCGCTCAGGACACCCTTCCTCAGGTTCGGCTGCGCCGAGCCAGCCCCACTTTTTGTTGCATAGCTGCCACACCCGAGGGAGAAGCCTTTATCACTGTAACCTCTTCTATGCCGCAGCGGCGGAGGGCCTCCTGGGCGGCCTCGTCGATTTCCTCGCCGCACATGACGATGGGCACCGCCGGGGGGCAGCTGACGTTGGCCAGGGCCAGAATCCGGCCAAGGCTGTTTTCCACCGGAATCTTTTCC
>ERZ791919.1565-NODE-1565-length-19293-cov-16.155837_pt1 | contig 19293 bp, 19 predicted proteins | sample MGYA00510137_ERZ791919 | MGnify/ENA primary metagenome ERZ791919 (study PRJEB30046, sample SAMN00792059) | human gut metagenome | study: EMG produced TPA metagenomics assembly of the A metagenome-wide association study of gut microbiota in type 2...
ACCAGTGACCTCCTGCGTGTGAAGCAGGCGCTCTAACCAGCTGAGCTAAGCCTCCGAATTGTCGGCGACCCTCGGGGTGCCGACATGGTGACCCGTACGGGAATCGAACCCATGTTACAGCCGTGAAAGGGCCGTGTCTTAACCTCTTGACCAACGGGCCGTCTTTCGAGGGGTATACCGGAGAGATGCTGACGCATCTCTCCGGTGTGGTAGCGGCGACTGGATTTGAACCGGTGACACTGCGGGTATGAACCGCATGCTCTAGCCAACTGAGCTACGCCGCCATGTCATCCTCGACAGGCACGAGTTACTATACCATATTTCAGCTCCCTTTGTCAACAGCTTTTTTGCAAAACCGGGAGAAAATACGGGGGACGCGGCTGGCGCCGTGTCCCCCGTGCGTCAATTTATTAATACATCCCCATGCCGCCCATGTCGGGTGCGGGGGCTGCCGGTGCGGGGGGCTGGGGCTTGTCGGCCACCAGGGATTCGGTGGTCAGCACCATGCCGGACACACTGGCGGCATTCTCCAGGGCGCTGCGGGTGACCTTGGCGGGATCCACGATGCCGCTGGCGATCATATCGCAGTACTCCTCCTTATAAGCGTCGAAGCCGTAGCCGTTCTTGCCGGCGGAGCGCACCTTCTCCAGCACCACGGAGCCGTCGATGCCGGCATTGGCCGCGATCTGGCGGATGGGGGCCTCCAGGGCCTTGGCTACCAGGGACACGCCCACACGCTCGTCGCCCTCGGTGCTGTTCAGCAGCGCGGTAACAGCGGGGATCACGTTCACATAGATGGTGCCGCCGCCGGCCACGATACCCTCTTCCACAGCGGCCTTGGTGGCGTTCAGGGCGTCCTCGATACGCAGCTTCTTCTCCTTCATCTCGGTCTCGGTGGCCGCGCCGACCTTGATGACCGCCACGCCGCCGGCCAGCTTGGCCAGACGCTCCTGCAGCTTCTCCTTGTCGTACTCGCTGGTGGTCACACCGATCTGCGCGCGAATCTGGGCCACGCGGTCCTTGATGGCCTGCTGGTCGCCCATACCGTCCACGATGATGGTGTTCTCCTTGGTCACCTTGATCTGGCGGGCACGGCCCAGCATATCAATGGTGGCATCCTTCAGCGTCAGGCCCAGCTCCTCACTGATGACCTGGCCGCCGGTCAGGATGGCGATATCCTGCAGCATCTCCTTGCGGCGGTCGCCGAAGCCGGGGGCCTTGACGCACACCACGTTCAGCACGCCCTTCAGCCGGTTCACCAGCAGGGTGGACAGGGCCTCACCCTCCACGTCCTCGGCGATGATAAACAGCTTCTTGCCGCTCTGCAGCATCTGCTCCAGCAGGGGCAGGATGTCGGAGATCACGGAGATCTTCTTATCGGTGATGAGGATGTAGGGATCGTCCACGACGGCCTCCATCTTCTCCATATCGGTGGCCATATAGGGGGTGATGTAGCCGCGGTCGAACATCATGCCCTCCACGACCTCGCTGTACGTCTCGGCGGTCTTGGACTCCTCGATGGTGATCACGCCGTCGGCGCTGACCTTCTCCATAGCCTCGGCGATCAGCTTGCCGATGGTCTCGTCGCCGGAGGACACGGTGCCCACGCGGGCGATATCGGCGGTGCCATTGACCTTCTGGCTCTGCTCCTTGATGGCGCCCACAGCGGCCTCCACGGCCTTGGCCATGCCCTTCTTCATCACGATGGGGTTGGCACCGGCGGCCAGGTTACGCAGGCCCTCGCGGATCATGGCCTGTGCCAGCAATGTAGCCGTCGTCGTGCCGTCGCCGGCCACGTCATTGGTCTTGGTGGACACCTCGCGCACCAGCTGCGCGCCCATATTCTCGAACGGATCGTCCAGCTCGATCTCCTTGGCGATGGAAACGCCATCGTTGGTGATGAGGGGTGTGCCGAACTTCTTATCCAACACCACGTTGCGGCCCTTGGGGCCCAGGGTGACCTTTACGGTATCCGCCAGCTGGTTGACGCCGGCTTCCAGCGCCTTGCGGGCCTCGTCGCCGCGCTTGATGATCTTTGCCATATCTAATGCCTCCAAAATTGAGAATGATTTACAAGAGAACACGCAAACTTAAAGCATTTGCCGCGGCGTGTACGCGGCAAAGCACATCACTCCACGATAGCCAGGATGTCGCTCTGCTTGACGATGATATACTCCACGTCCTCCAGCGTCACCTTGGTGCCGGCATACTTATCGGTGATGACCTTGTCGCCGGCCTTCACGGACATGACCACGGTCTTACCGTCCACGGTGCCGCCGGGGCCCACGGAAATGACCTCAGCCACAGAGGGCTTCTCCTTGGCGGAGCCGGTCAGGATAATGCCGCCCTTGGTGGTCTCCTCCGGCTCGGTCATCTTCAGCACCACGCGGTCAGCAAGCGGTGTCAGCTTCATAGTTGGTTCCTCCTTGTATTTCTATTTTTGATAAAACACTTTCAGCGTTAGCACTCAAAATGCTTGAGTGCTAACGCTGATTATCATACCACACTATGCGGGATTTGCAAGGGGGAAACGGAGAAATTTTGAAAAATTCACAAAATGTTCAAGCGCTGTCCTCAGCCGCGGGCCGTCCGGTTGCAGGAGCAGCCCTCCGGGCCGAAGAAGTTCAGCTTTTTGTCGTGCAGCTTAATGGTCACATCGCTGTTGACCACGCTCTCGCCGTCCAGGCAGGTGACGATGTCCGGCTTCTCCGAGTGGATATGTACCACCTTGGGACAGGAGCAGTGCGCGTATTCCGGAAACTTGGCGTACTCGCCCCTGGAGTACGGCCCCACAAATTTCAGGAACGTGCGGCGGTTGACCTCTCTGACCACCAGGGTGTTCAGCACGCCGTCATCCATCCGGGCCTCGGCCACAGGCATAAAGCCGCCGCCGTAGTACCGGCCGTTGCACACAGATACCAGCGACCAGTCGCCCTCCGTGGTCACATCGTCCAGGGTGATGGTCCAGTGGGTGCCGATACCCTTGAACAGGAAATTCACCGCCAGAGAGTAGATATAGCTGCCCTTGCCGTCCAGCAGCGGGCTCTCGCTGTATTTATGTACATCCCGGGCCACCCGCGCGTCGATGCCGGAGCAGGCGATGGTCAGCGCCACGCGGCCGTTGACGTCGATGGCGTCCATAGGAAACTGCGGGCCGTCCCACAGGTTTTCAGCGTCCCGGAACTTCTCCATATCATCGCCGAAGTTCTTTAGGAAATCGTTGCCGGTGCCCACGGGGATCACGGTCATGGCGGCGTTGTCATAGCCGATAATGCCGTTGGCCACCTCGTTGACAGTCCCGTCGCCGCCGCAGGCGTAGAACCGCAGTGCCTCGCCCGTCTCGCAAAGCTTTTTCGCCAGCTCCGTGGCGTGGCCCTGCTTTTTCGTCAGGATGCACTGCACGTCCAGCCCGTGCTTCTGCCGCAGTGACTCCGCCATATCGTAGATCTTCTGCCGGCTGTCGGTCTTGCCCGCCGTGGGATTGATGATAAAAATATGCTTCATCGAGGCTCTCCTCCTCATCAACATATTAGAATTTCGTTGAATTTATTTCGAAAGCATACGGGTAATTGTATCATGTTTCTGCAAAAGAAAGTGAACAAATTGAAAATAAAGTCATATGCCGGGGATTTATTAAGGCAGGGCGGAAAAGATGGCCCCCCTAACGGCTCAGATTTTTCGCTGAGGCGCGGCGCGGCAGCGTAGGCGTACTTTGTGTACGGCAAGCCGCCGCAACAAAGCATCAGCGGAAAAGATGGCCGTCAGACATTGCCGTACATAAACACATCACACTTGATCATGCCGTTATAGAGCTTGCGCTTTTTGTCCGCCGGCTTGCCGAAGCAGCGCTCGAACTCCGTGTGGCTCGAAAGCACCAGTGTGCGCCAGCCTGCGGGCAGCGTGCGCCACGCCTTGCCGAAGGCGCGGTACAGCGCCTCGGCCTCCTGTCTCTCCAGCAGGCGCTCGCCGTAGGGCGGGTTGGTCACCAGCTGGCCATAGGTGCTGTCCCGGTGGAATTGGGCCGCGTCGGCCACCTCAAAGCGGACGCAGTCGTCCACGCCGGCCTTGCGGGCGTTGTCCCGGGCAATGTCCACGGCGCGGGGGTCGATGTCGCCGCCCCAGATATCGTACTGCCCGTGGAACTCCCTGTCCTGCGCCTCGTCCGCCGCGTCCATCCACGCCTCGGCGGGCAGGAACGCCCAGTGCTGGGCGTCAAAGCGCCGGTCAAGACCGGGGGCGCGGTTTTTTGCGATGAGCGCCGCCTCGATGGGGATGGTGCCGCTGCCGCAGAAGGGATCGCAGAACGGGTCACGGCCCCGGTAGCGGCTGAGGGTCACCAAGGCAGCGGCCAGCGTCTCCCGCAGGGGCGCCTCCACGCCTACGGCGCGGTAGCCCCGCTTGTACAGCCCCTCGCCGCTGGCATCCAGACCGATGGACACCTGATCCTTGAACACGGAAAAGCGTATCTGGTATTTTGTCCCTGTCTCCGGGAACTGCTCCATGCCGTAGTGGGCCTTCAGACGCTCCACCACGGCCTTTTTGATGATGCTCTGACAGGCGGGCACGGAGTGCAGCTGGGAGGAGATGGAGTAGCCCTTTACCGGGAAGGCCGCCTCCCGGGGCAGAAACTCCTCCCAGGGGATGGCGCGGACGCCCTGAAACAGCTCCTCGAAGCTCCGCGCCGGGAACTGCCCCAGCAGGGCGATGACCCGGGCGCCGCAGCGCAGATTGATATTCAGCCGGGCGCAGTCCGCCCAGCTGCCCTGACAGAGCACACGGCCGTTTTCCGCACGCACGTCGGCCAGGCCAAGGCGCTTGATCTCGTCGGCCACCAGCTTTTCCAACCCCAGCAGGCAGGGGATCTCATAAGTTATCATGGGATACACCTCGGTTTCTTGACTACCAAAGAGTATACCGAAAAATACCAGGGCGCGCAACCTAAATTTCCAGTGGCTTTTCGGGACCGCTTACGCTATAATAGGGAATGTAAACCTGAGGTTGCACCATGCACGGTACATTGGCAGACAATTTTACGGAAATGCAACCTGAACGTGATAGACTTTTTCGTCGGTGTCCCGTATACTGACGGCACTGAAAACAAAGGAGGGCACATATGGCATTTGGTGATCGGCTGGCAGCGGTACGGCGCGGCAATGGACTGACACAGGAGCAATTCGCCGAGCAGTTGCAGGTCTCCCGCCAGGCGGTGAGCAAATGGGAAAGCGGACGGGGTTACCCGGAGATGGAGAAGATCCTTTATATCTGCAACCGCTATCAGGTATCCATCGCCGACCTGTTCGCCGAGGAGGCGCCGGTACCTGCCGCGGCGGCGGAGACACGCCCCGCGCCGGAGCAGGAGGCCGCCCCCCTGCCCCGCGCCACGCTGGGCAGCGCCGTGGGCGCCTTCCTGACCAACCTGTCCCCCAAAAACAAATGGCTGGCTGGAGCTGTGCTGGTAGGCATCGGCGCGCTGGCCGGCATCATTGGGCTTATTCTGAGAGGAGGCGACACAGACATGGCGACAACGATATGGATCGCTGCTATCATCATTTTCGGCGTGGCGGAGGCCGCCACCGCCGGGTTGACATCCATCTGGTTCGTCCTGGGCAGCGTGGCCGGACTGATCGCCGCGGTGTGCGGCGGGCCGGTGTGGCTGCAGGTGGGACTGTTCTTCGCGGTGTCCATCGCGGCGCTGGCCTTTACCCGGCCGCTGGTGGCCAAGCTGATGAAAAAGGATATCAAGCCCACCAACGCCGACCGGGTGCTGAACAGTGTGGGCCGCGTAACGGAGCGCATCGACAACGCGCTGCCCTCCGGCGCCGTCTATATAGACGGTAAGACCTGGACGGCGCGCAGCGCCGACGGGGAGGTCATAGAGCCGGACGCCGCCGTGCGTATCCTGCGGATGGAGGGCGTGAAGCTCATCGTACAGAAGGAGCCTTGATATGCCGTATGTTCTGGGCGGATTGGCCGCCATACTGCTGGGCGTAGTCGCCCGCATCATCCACCTCATCCATAAGCATACTGAGACTATAAAACACACAGGAGAATAAGGAGGAACTACTATGCCGACACCGGGAACCATCGCCATCATCATTCTGGTCATTCTCATTCTGGCCGTCATCGTCAGCTGCATCCAGATCGTCCAGCAGTCCAAGGCCTACGTCATCGAGCGCCTGGGCGCGTTCCACAGCGTGTGGGGCGTTGGTCTGCACTTCAAGCTGCCCTTCATCGAGCGGGTGGTAAAGAAGGTCAGTCTGAAGGAGCAGGTGGCGGACTTCGATCCCCAGCCGGTCATCACCAAGGACAACGTGACCATGCAGATCGACACCGTCATCTATTTCCAGATCACGGACCCCAAGCTGTACACCTACGGCGTGGAATACCCCATGAGTGCCATCGAGAACCTGACGGCCACCACGCTGCGCAACATCATCGGCGAGCTGGAGCTGGACCAGTCCCTGACCAGCCGCGACACCATCAACGCCAAGATGCGCTCCATTCTGGACGAGGCCACCGACCCCTGGGGCATCAAGGTCAACCGCGTGGAGCTGAAGAACATTCTGCCGCCCCGGGAGATCCAGAACGCCATGGAAAAGCAGATGAAGGCCGAGCGCGAGCGCCGGGAATCCATCCTGCAGGCCGAGGGTGAAAAGGCCAGCAAGGTGCTGATCGCCGAGGGCGAGAAGCAGTCCACCCTGCTGCGGGCCGACGCCGCCAAACAGGCCAAGATCATGGCCGCCGAGGCCGAGGCGGAGTCCATCCTGAAGGTGCAGCAGGCCATGGCCGACTCCATGCGTATGCTGAATGAGAACGCCCCTAACGATCAGGTCATCAAGCTCAAGGCGCTGGAGGCGCTGGAGAAGGTGGCGGACGGCAAGGCGACGAAGCTCATCATCCCCAGCGAGATCCAGGGTCTGGCGGGTCTGGCCGCCAGCGCCAAGATGCTGGTGGAGAACGACGCGCCCGCCGCGGAGTAAAGCTATGGCAAAGAAAGAGCAGCGCTTTATCAAGGTCATGACGGACGGCGGCCTCCTCAACAACAATGAGGTTTGGGTGGACACCCAGACCGGCGTGCAGTACCTGTTCCACTTCGACGGCAGTGCCGCTGGTCTGACAGTGCTGGTGGACGCCGAGGGCAAGCCCCTGCTGTACCGCAAGACGCCGGACGCACCGGAATTCTGAGAGGAGGGATCGCTATGATCATTACCACCACCCCCACCGTAGAGGGTCGCCGCATCACGGAGTATAAGGGGATCGTATTTGGCGAGGTCATTGCCGGCGTTAACGTGGTCAAGGACATCGCCGCCAGCTTCAGCAACTTCTTCGGCGGGCGCTCCGGCACCTACGAAAGCGAGCTGATCAACGCACGGGAGCAGGCGCTTTATGAACTGGAGCAGCGCGCCCTCCAACTGAACGCGGACGCTGTGGTGGCCGTGGATGTGGACTATGAGGTGCTTGGCTCTGACAACGGCATGCTGATGGTCACCGCCAGCGGCACCGCCGTCAGACTGGATTGATGAGTTCTGACAGAACCGCCATGGAAGAACGCAGACATTCCTGCCCCTGTGCGGGGCGAAAATGACGCCGCCCCGCAACCTGCTGTACTGTCGGAAATACGACGAATGACGCAAAAAGCACCCCTTTCGGGGTGCTTTTTGCGTCTTATTCAGGACTCCTCCTGGGCGGGCTTGAACACCAGGGCGGCCATATCGGAGAGCGCATCCTCCGACGCGCCGGTGTCGGCCGTCAGGCTGTACGCCAGGCCGGGAGCGAGGTCACGCCAGATGATGCAGCCGGCGCCGCCCGCGTCCCATCGGAGGACGGTGGGGCACCAGCGGAGCTTGCCCTCCGCCGTCAGACTGCCGCCGGTGAAGCCGGAGATATCCGGTGTCGTTTCCGAGACGTCCGAAGTGGGCGCCATGCGGTAGTGCCAGGTGACGCCGTCCAGCGTAAAGGCGACCTCCGTGACCGTCGCGCCGTCCAGATCAAAGAGATCGTAACCCAGCACGTCCGCGCCCTCCGGGGCGGTGGGGACTGTGTAATACTGGGCGTCCATCAGGGTAAAGGCGGTGACCAGCGGCGCGCCGCCGTCCCAGGCCACGCAGTACCACTGGATACCGGCGGACGTGTCGTACCAGCCCACGGCGCCGTCATCGTAGACCAGCAGCGTCAGGCCGTTCACCTGATAGGTGTCTGTCGGGAGGGTACCGTCCGGGGCAGGCAGGGGCTGGCTGGCATATGCCGCGCCGTAGTCGTAGTCATAACCGTCCAGCAGCACGGTACAGGACACGCCGGTGACGGTGCCCTCGCCGTCCTGACGCCACCGGTAGTCAGAGGTCAGAGACGCGCCCTCCGGCAGGGCCAGAGAGGCGGAGAGAGGCTCGGCGTCCAGCGCAGGCGGCATGGCGACGGAAAAGCTCTTGTCCATGGCGCCGAAGTCGGCGTCCGCGCCGGCGGTATTGTCACCGATACCGGCGGACCAGGGCTGCCACAGAGCCAGGGCCAAGGCTGCGGCGCAGAAGCACGCGGTCAGAGCACCCCAGCGGCGCGCCGCACCGCTGCGGGGCAGGGGACGCTGGGCCTCCTCCAGCAGATCGTCGTCGATGGCGTCCATCCAGCGCTTCATTCTGTTGTCGTTCACAGCATCCCCTCCTTTTCCAGCACGATACGCAGACGCTGACGGGTGCGGAAGAGGGAGGATTTGACCTTCTCCTCGCCCGCGCCGCAGCTGTCGGCGATCTCGCGGATGCTCTCGCCATACCAGTAACGGCGGACGAAATACGTCCGGCTCTGCCGGGTCAGCTTGCGCAGGAAGTCGTTGAGCACACGGCGGAACTCCTGCTGCTCCAGGGCGCGGACCGCGCCATCCTCGGCGGGCAGGCAGCCCTCCAGTTCCTCGAAGGCCACAGTCAGGTCGCTGCGGCGCTGGGCGGCGCGGTTATAGTCGCACTTGTCCAGGGCCAGGCGCCGGGTGACGGTGGTGATATACGCCGCCAGCGAACGGGGGCGCTCCGGTGGGATAGCGTTCCACAAACGGAGCCACACGTCGCTGACGCACTCCTCCGCGTCCCGGCGGTCGGGCAGGATATGTCCGGCGGCGGCAAGGCAGCGCTTTTCGTATTTCTCCTGTACGGCGGTGATGGCCTCCGGGTCGCGGCGGAAAAAATGATCTATGATCTGAGCGTCCTCCATCGGGCACTCCCCTTTCTGTGTGTATCGGTCAGACCATCATAGCACACAGAAAGGGGAAACGCCATAGAAAATCAGAATTTTGCCAGAAATGCGTCGGGCACGGTGCAGCCGTCGGGCAGCACCTCCAGCACCACATAGTTGCCGTTGACGGTAACGGTGGCGTTGTTCTTCCACATGCCGGCCTCCTCGGGGTAGGTGGTGTCGTCGGCCATGGCGTCCACACGGACTTGGAAGCTCTGGCGGACGATCTCAGCGTCGGCGGCGCTCTCCGCCTCCACCATGGACACCTCGCAGGAGGTGGCGGTGGGTGAGATGAAGAATACGGACTGCTTCAGCTTGGCGTTCTCCAGGCCGGGGTAGTAGCTGTTCAGGATCTCCACAGCCGTCTCCTCCAGCAGCACAGGCGCGTTGTCGCCCAGCTCCTCCTGCACCTGCTTGATACCGGCCTCGTACGCCGCCCGCAGGTCAACGGTCTGACCGTCGGTCTGCGTCTGGTCGTCCTTTTTCTCGCCGCCGATGTTGTCCTCCTTCTGGCCGCAGGCCATCAGAGACAGCGCCATGACCAGCGCCAGCAGCAATGCAAATATCTTTTTCATCATGTAAGCACTCCTTTCGGACGCGGGGCAGGACCCCGCGCACTTTACCGTTTCCGGAAGGACGGAAGCGTCCTCCGGCGGACAGCGAAACGCCGCCCTCTGCCAATACTGACGGCGGAGAACAGCGTTTGGTTTCGCTTTTTCGTTTATCGCTCATGGGGCTTGGGGGCGTTCCAGCCCTCGGGAAAATTTTGCAGCACCCAGTGCCGGGTGTGGTCGATGAACGCCTGCGTGGAGTGGGAAAGGGCGTTCTTGTCCTTGACACAGATGCCGATGTCCCGGTGGAACACCTTGGGCAGGGTGCTGGCAGCCAGCGGATAGGCGCACTTGTAGAGCATCAGCTCCTCCATGACGCTGATGCCCAGGCCGCCGGAGACCATGGCCAGAATCGTCTGGTCCTGCTGAACGGTGTATTGGATCCGGGGCCGGACCTTGTAGTGATCGAAAATGGCCTGGATCTCATAGTCGTCGCCCTCATCCAGCAGGATAAGAGGGTACTGCTCCAGGGCCTCCGGCGGGAAAGGCTGGCGGCCCGCCAGCGGGTGGTCGCAGGGCAGGATGACCTTCCACTGGTCCCGCTGGAGCAACCAGTAATCCAGATACTTCTCCGCCGGGGTAGGCAGGGAGATAAAGCCGCAGTCCGCCTGACCGTGGAGGACCCAGTCGGAGATCTCGTTGTTGAAGTTGGAGGGCAGGAGCTCGAACTCGATGCGGGGGTACTTTTCCTGAAATGTCTTGAGCATACCGGGCAGCCACTTTTCCGACACACTGGTGAAGGTTGCCACGCGGATAAGACCGGTATCCAGCCCCCGCAGGTCCTCGGCGTGCTGCTCCAGACGGTGGGACAGGGCGCACATCTCCTGAAAATATGGTGCCAGGGCGCGGCCATCCGCCGTGGGGGTGACACCGCCGTGGCTGCGAACCAGCAGCGTAACGCCCAGCTCCTCCTCCAGCGAGCCGATGGCGTGGCTGACGCCGGACTGGGTGAAATTCAGGGCGCGGGCGGCGGCGGTAAAGCTGCCCAGCTCCACGGTCTTGAGGTATATCTGGTATTTGGTGACGGACATGGGGACACCTCCTGTTCAGGGCCAGTATAGCATATCTCGCCATGTACTGCAAAGTATTTTTCATGGTTTTGATGATAATCATGCGTTTTACAAATTGCTTGTCCTGTGCTATGCTAAAGACACGTTAAGAAGCCCAAACGAAAGGAGGCGCTGAGCATGGTGCTGAACCTCATTCTGGCCGGCCTGGTGGCGGTCCTGGTGGTTACGGGTATCGTGTCCAAGGTAACGGACAAGTAACCCAACACCCCTTGTTTTCTATCCTTATTTTTTCTCCCTATTCCCCTTCAAATTGGTGAATGCCGGCGCGCCCTCCCAACGTGCCGGTGAAAGGACGCCGCCCCCTTCGGGCGGCGCCCTTTTTGCCCCAGACGCAGCGCGGGAGGTGATCGCTTTTCCTTGCTATTTCATGCGGCGTATGGTATGATACCGGCGTTAAAGAGAAAGAGGTATTGCCTATGGACCAGAAAAAACTGCATATTCTGTCGCTGCTGGCGGCGCTGACCGCGGCCACCATCTTCGGCATGAGCTTTATGTTCTCAAAAATGGCGCTGGTCACGGCGGCGCCCACAGTGCTGCTGGCCTTCCGGTTCACGGTGGCGGTGGCGGCCATGTCGCTGGTCATCGCGCTGAATGCTCTGGTGGGCAAGGTACGCGGAAAGCCGCTGTTCGCCTTCTCTCTGAAGGGAAAGCCGGTGGGAAAGCTGCTTCTACTGGGTATCGTGCAGCCGGTGGCGTACTTCATCTTCGAAAACTACGGCATCCTGTACACCTCCGCCGCTGTGGCGGGGACCATCATCGCGGCGGTGCCGGTGTGCTGCATCCTGATGGACGTGCTGGTTCTGCATGAGCGCGTCACCCGGCGGCAGGTGCTGTGCGCCCTGGGCGCGATCGGCGGCGTGGCGCTGATCTCCGTGGGCGGGGCGGTGATGATCTCGGCGCTGGGCCTGCTGTTCCTGCTGCTGACCATGCTCAGCGACACGGTGTACTATGGGCTGAGCCACAATGCCGCCAAGCGCTTCACCCCCTTTGAGATGACCTATGTGATGTTTGTGGTGGGCATGGCGGTGTTTATTCCGGTGGCGCTGATACAGGCCGGCGGGATAAGCAGCGAGCTGATCACCGCGCCGGCGCAAAGCGGCAGCTTCTGGCTGGCGGTGCTGTATCTGGGCATACTGTCCTCCGGCGTGGCCTACGGACTGCTGAACTTCGCCAACAGTCACCTGACGGTCTCAGAGAGTTCCCTGTTCTCCAACGTGACCACGGTGGTATCGGTGCTGGCGGGCGTGCTCTTCCTGAAGGAGGATTTCAGCCTGTGGCAGGCTCTTGGCGTAGTCATCATTCTGGTGTGCGTGTTCGTGGCCAACGTGTCCGGCGGCGAAAAGAAATAAAAAGATCTCCCCCGACCGGGGGAGATCTTTTTATTTGCGGATGAGGGTCCCAGCCTTCACGCCGGTCATTTCTCCGTTCTTCACGGCCAGCCGGCCGGCCACCAGCACGGCGTCCATACCCAGGGCCGTTTGGCAGGGGTCCTGATAGGTACCGCGCTCGGTGAGGGCGGCGGGGTCGAACACACACAAGTCCGCGTCCGCACCCACGGCGATAACGCCCTTACCCGCAAGGCGAAGGGCCTGTGCCGGGGCCTGGGTCAGCTTGTGAACGCCCTGCTCCAGCGTCAGCACACCCTGTTCCCGGACGAAGTGCTGCAGCAGGCGGGTACAGCTGCCGTAGACCCGTGGATGGGGCATCCCCTCGGTGGGGTATGTGGCGTCAGAGATCAGGCAGCTGAGGGGACTGCGGAGGATAGCGGCGATGTCTTCCTCCGCGGCCATGAAGTCGATCATAGTCACCTGGCAGTGCTCGCGGATCAGCAGGTCGCAGCAGGCGTCCAGCGGGGATTTGTGCTCCAGAACCGCCTCCTGGGCGATGCTCTTGCCCAGCAGCGGCGCGTCCTCCGGGCAGTGAAGACTGCTGAGGAAGATTCCGTCCCAGCCGGCCAGCTTGGCGATGTCGTCAAACCCGCCGCCGTCTTCAATACGGTGAGCCAGCGTCTCGCGTTCGTGGGGGTCGGCCAGGCGGCGGACAACGGCGTCCATGCCGCCCTCCAGAAACTCCGGCGGCAGGATATGCAGCAGCTGGGTGGAGCCGGCGGTGTAGGGGTACACGTCGCAGCCCACATCCAGTCCCTCTTCCTTCGCCCGGTGCAGCAGCTCCAGGACCCGGGGTATTTTTTTGCCCCAGTTGTCCCGGCCCATGGCTTTCAGGTGGCTGATATGCAGAGGGACCCGCAGTTCCCGGGCCACCAGCAGCATCTCCTCGATGGAATCGCAGACGCCCGCGCCCTCCTGCCGCATATGGACGGTGAGGGGGATATCCTGCCCCGCGATGGGCGAGAGCGCACGGATCAGCTCCGCCGTGGTATAGAAGCACTCCGGGGCGTAACCCAGGCCCAGAGAAACGCCCAGCGCGCCGTCGGCCAGAGCCTGCTCCAGGGCGCGGTGCAGGGCGCGGTAGTGGCGGTCCTCCAGGTGCTCCAGCTCGTAGCCGGCCGCGTCCGCCCGAAGGACGCCGGCACCGGCCAGCATACCCACATGGACGGGGATATTCGGCACAGAGGCGAAATAGCCGGAGAGGGTTTCCGTCACCAGCTCCGGCGGGAGAGCGCCGGTGATGGGGCGCAGGTAGTCCCGGATGGCGTCGCCATGGGCGGGGCCGAAGGGGGCGGCGCTGAGGCCGCAGTTGCCGTTGACGATGGTGGTAAGGCCCTGACACAGCTCCGCCGCGCCGAAACCCGGGCGGAACAGCGCCGCGTCGGCGTGGCGATGGATGTCAATAAAGCCGGGGGTAACGGTCCTGCCGGCGGCGTCGATAACATGAGCGGCGGACGCTGCGGACAAATCGCCGATGGCGGTGATCCTGCCGCCGGAAACGGCCACATCGGCCGCAAAGGCGGGGCGGCCCGTGCCGTCGATGACGGTGCCGCCCCGGATAAGGGTATCAAACATGGTCTGTGCCTCTCTCCTGCTTCCCTGCCGTCAGGGGCAGGGAGATACTGAAGGTGGTCACGCCGCCGCTGCTGTCACAGCGGAGGACGCCCCGGTGGGCGTCCACGATGGCTTTGGCAATGGGCAGGCCCAGGCCAAAGCTGTCGCCGTCGGTGCGGGCGTCGTCGGCGCGGTAAAAGCGGTCAAAAATGCGGGGGAGCTTGTCCGAAGGGATATCCGGCCCCTGATCGGTCACGGACACCACAGCGCGGCTGCCCTGCCGGACGGCGGTCAGGCGGATGGGCGTACCGGGTGCGGCGTATTTGACGGCGTTGTCCAGCAGCACCGCCAGGGCCTGGCCCAGCTTGGCACCGTCGCCCCGGACAGGAAGAGACGGCGCAATATCGTAATCCAGCACATGGCCGGCCTCAAAGGCCACCGGCTCAAACCGCAGGGCGGCAGTCACCGCCGCCTCCGACAGGTCGGTGACGGTGTCCGGCGGGCTGCCGGCGTTCTTCTGGGCGCGGAAGAGGGTGAGCATATCCTCCACCAGGGCCTTCATGCGGCGGCCCTCCGCCCGGATATTGTCCACGTAGACCGCCTGCTCCGGCGAAGCGCTCTGCTCCAGCAGCTCGGCGGAGGAAAGGATGACCGTCAGAGGGGTCTTCAGCTCATGGCTGGCGTCGGAGAGGAACTGCTCCTGCTGGGCCCAGGCGGCACCTACAGGCTTGGTAACCACACCGGAGAGTAGATAGCTGCACAGAAACAGCACCACCAGTGCGCCGCAGCCCACCAGAGAGCAGGCCTTCAGCAGTGTGTGCAGGGAGGTGTATTCCAGATAGGTATCGGTAAACGCAATGGCAGTAGTGGTGTAACCCCGCTGGCGCAGATAGCGCAGATGAAATTCGTCCAACGTGCCGGCGTCCTCGTCCGCCGCCAGGGCGGCAGTGACAATCTCCGCCATGCGGGTCTCGTCGCTGAGGTCGTAGTAGCTGTTGCCGGCCACGCGGACGGTGCCGCTGCCGTAGACCTCGGCCACGAAGCAGGGGATGCTGTCCATGCCGGGCTGGCTGCGGCCATAGTCGCCCTGCTCCAGCGCCTGATACAGCTGCTGCTGCACATTCTTGTGATAGTTGCCCCGGGAGATGAAGTACACCGCCGCGAACACCGCCAGCAGCACCAGCGAGATCAGCAGCATATTGGTGGCCACCACCTTCCAGCGAAGGTGCCGGATCATGCCTCCACCTCCAGACAATAACCCACCATACGGAGGGTCTTGATCTTCACAGTGGATTGCAGATGGGTGAGCTTGCGGCGAAGGAAGGAGATATAGACCTCCACGTTGTTGTCCTCGGCGGCGGAGTCGTAGCCCCAGACCTTCAGGATCAGCTGCTCCTTGGAGACGATCTGACTGCCGTTCCGCATCAGCAGCTCCATCAGGTCGTACTCCCGGCGGCTGAGGCGGACGCTTCGCGGGCCGCATTCCAGCAGGAATGTGCCCATGTGCAGCGTCAGGTCGCCGAAGGCCGTCGCCTCCGGGTCGGCAGCGGCGTCCTCACCGCCACGGCGCAGCAGGGACCGGATACAGGCAAGCAGCTCCTCCGGCTCGAAGGGTTTGGTCAAGTAGTAGTCCGCACCGGCGTCCAGGCCGCGGACGCGGTCATTCAGCTCACTGCGGGCGGTGAGCATCAGCACCGGCAGGCGGCTGCCGCCGCCGCGCAGCTGGCGCAGCAGGGCGAAGCCATCCATGCCGGGAAGCATGGCGTCCAGCACCAGCAGGTCGTAGATATCGCTGCGGGCGTTGTCCAGGCCGGAGATGCCGTCATAACACACGTCGGCGGTATAGCCCTGGCGGCGCAGCAGGTCCTGCAGGGTGCCCGCCAGGCGCTTTTCATCCTCCACGATCAGTATACGCATAGCCGCGCCTCCCTTTTCATGGCTTACAGCCCCGTCTCGGACAGGGTCAGGATCTGGGTCAGGGACGACTCCTCCATCCGGTAGATGGTGGTGTCGCCGTCCAGGGCCACATAGCGGCCGCCGTCGCCGGTGGACAGGCCGACAGCAAGGATCAGCGTCCGCTCGGCGCTGTTGTCAGCCAGGTAGTTCACCGTCAGCGTGACCTCCGGCGTGTCCAGGCCGCAGACGGCAGCCGCACCCTCCGCCGGGTCGTAGTCCACGCAGGCGGTGAGCGTCAGGGCAGCGATCTCATCAGCCAGGGCGGCGGTCTTTTCCGTGACGTCCCGGTTGGCGCTGCGGCGGGTACCGTCCTCGGCGGTGTAGAAGGAGACGGCAGCGGTGCCGTCGGTGCGCAGCAGACTTACGCTGACCAGCCTGTCCGGCTCGATGACCGGCAGAACGGGCAGGACCGCCATGGCGTAGATGCTGCGGCTGAGCAGCATCTTATTTTCGTCAGAGGTATAGCGCACCGTACCGGCAGGGGTGAGCACGTACCAACGGCCATCCGCGGCCTGGTCGCCGAGATAATAGACGACGTCCACGCCGTCGGAGGTGACGGTGATGTACTTCTTGGGAGCCTCCAGGCCATAGACGGCCAGCTCCTGCACATTGGCCACCGTTTCGCCGCTGTCCAGGGCGGCGGGCAGGGCCAGCAGGTCCTCCAGCGCCGTCTGGTCCAGGGGGAAGGCGGGGTCGTCAAACCAGGCCCAGGCGCCGGTTTCGTCCTTTTCAAAACGGAGGGTCACATCGCCGTCGCACAGGGCCAGGGCGGTGACGCCTTCTACGGGCGGGGCGGTCTGGGTGGAGGCGTCCACCATCTCTTTACCTTTTGTATTGCCGCAGGCGGACAGCAGCAGCGTCAACCCCAGCAAAAACGCCGTCAGGCGCAGAATTCGCTTCATCATGGCTTCGGTCTTCTCCTTTACTTTCGTTTACTTTCCGTTGCTTTTGCTGTATACATTCGCGTTCGCTGCATGTTACGTTCGCTTTCAGTATAGCAACTTTTCAGGAAAAAGAAAAGTACATTCCGTGAATTCTCCCGTTCCCGGCGGCGCGGACGGACGAAGCACAAAAAAGACCGGCCCGGGCCGGTCTTTTTTGTCGTTACCCGCAGAGATGCGGCAGGTGTGCTGTAATGGCCGAGACGGCAGTTCCGCGCCGGCCTTTTTCTTAGCGTTATTTGCAGAGATAGCTGAACCAGCCCTCACTGCTGCGCTGCTCGAATACATCCCAGCCGTCGGCCTTCAGCTTTTCCAGCACCTCCGCCGCCCGGTCGTCGATGATACCGGAGCAGAGGAAGAGGCCGTCGGGCTTCAGGAAGGGACGGACGTGGGGGCTGAGGCCCATAATGACATCCGCCACGATGTTGGCCACCACGATATCATAGCCGGCGCCCATCTCCTGCCGCAGGGCGGCGTCGGTGAGCACATCGCCCCAGCGGACGGTGTAACGGTCCTTTCCGATACCGTTCAGGGCGGCGTTCTCATAGGCCACGTCCACGCACTTCTCATCGATGTCGCAGGCGAAGGCGCTCTCCGCGCCCAGGCGCAGGGCGGCGATGGACAGGATGCCGCTGCCGCAGCCCAGGTCCAGCACCCGCTCGCCGCCGTGAATGTGGGTATCCAGCGCCTGCAGGCACAGGCGGGTGGTGGCGTGGCTGCCGGTGCCGAAGGTCAGGCCGGGGTTCAGCACCAGCTTCACCCGCGTGGGGTCGGCGGCCTCCTCCCACTCCGGCACCACCAGCAGGCGGCTGCCGATCTCCATGGGCTTGTAAAACTGCTTCCAGTTGTTCTCCCAGTCCTCGTCGGCCACGTCGGCCATGGTCAGCAGCAGGGGCGCGTACTCCGGGTGGTCCTTTTTCAGCGCCGACATGGCCATACGCACGGCGGCCACGGTGCCGTAGGCGTCCTCGTTCCGTTCCAGATAGAACGTCACGCGGCTGACGCCCTTCTTCTGCGCCAGCAGGTCGTCATCCACATAATCCCAGTATTGGCGGTTGCTCTCCAGAAAGCTCTGAAAGTCCGCCTCGTCGTCGATCATCACGCCGGTGACCCCCTGCTGCTCCAGCATTTCCGTCACCGCGTCCAAGCCCGCGTGGCTCGTGTCGATCTTGAGTTCCAGCCAGTCCATAGGATGACCTCCCGCAAAGTTGAAATGCACCGTACACCGCCAGCGGCGACGGAGCTTGTGTCCCGCCGATGACAAGCCTCTAACGGCAATGGATCTTGCGCCAAGACGAGGCGCGGCGGCGCAGGCGTACTTTGTGTACGGCAAGCCGCCGCAACGAAGTATTGGCGCAAGAGACGCGCCGTTATCTCTTGGTGCCTACGAAGAATATGCCCATGGTGTTCGGCCCCGTGTGGCTGCCGATCACAGGCCCGATGTAGTTGATATAGACCTCCTTGACGCCGTAGCGGGCCTTCATCTCCTCGGCCACGGCGCGGGCCTCCACCTCGCAGTCGGCGTGGCAGATGAACATGACCTGCTCGCTGGGCTCGATGCCCAGCTCGGCGATCTTGTCGATGAGGGCCTTCAGGCTGGCCTTACGGCCGCGGACCTTGCTGACGGGGACCAGCTTGCCCTCGTCGGAGGTGTGCATGACGGGCTTGATGGAGAGCATGGAGCCGAAGAACGCGGCGCCGGCGCTGAGACGGCCGCCCATCTTCAGGTAGTTCAGGTCGTCCACGGTGAACCAGTGGTCGATGTGGAGCTTGTTGTCCTCCACCCACTGCACCAGCTCCTGAGCGGAGAGGCCCTCGCGCTTCTTCTGGACGGTCAGATAGAGCAGCAGGCCCTGGCCCAGAGAGGCGGAGAGAGAGTCCACCACATAGATGTTGGCATCGGGGAACTCCGCCTTCATGTCCTGGGCGGCGATGCACGCACTTTGGTAGGTGGTGGAGAGGGCGCTGGAGAAGTTGATGCTGACGATGTCCTTGCCGGCGGCCAGAATGGGGCGCATGGCCTCCTGAAACTGACCTACGTTGGCGGCGGCGGTGGTGGCCAGCACGCCGCCGCGGATCTTTCCGTAGAAATCCTCGAAGCTGATGGCGCTGCCGTCCAGCAGGTTGGGGTAATCGTGCCCATCGATGTGGACGGTCAGGGGCACCACAGTCAGCTCCAGCTCCTTGGCCATGTGGTCGGTCAGGTCGCAGCAGCTGTCGGTCATAATGACATATTCGCGCATGGGATAAACCTCCTTGGGAGTGATATTCCCCGCTATCATAGCATGAAAACCGCCGCAGGAAAAGAGCCAAATTGTAAATAATACGGAATATTAGCGTGTCTATCGCCTATTTCCCCACGCAGAAGCGGGAGAAGATGGTGTCCACCAGATCGTCGCGGACCTGTTTGCCGTTCAGCTCACCCAGCGCGGCCAGTGCCGCCTCGCAGTCGGTGAGCACCACGTCGGGGGTCATGCCGATACGGAGGGCGCCGCGGGCCTCGGCCACGGCGGAGAGGGCTCGGTTGGCGGCGTCGGCTTGACGGGCGTTGGTCAAC
>ERZ791919.1569-NODE-1569-length-19257-cov-2.985626_pt1 | contig 19257 bp, 18 predicted proteins | sample MGYA00510137_ERZ791919 | MGnify/ENA primary metagenome ERZ791919 (study PRJEB30046, sample SAMN00792059) | human gut metagenome | study: EMG produced TPA metagenomics assembly of the A metagenome-wide association study of gut microbiota in type 2...
CTATAAAAACAAATTATTAACGAACTAAGCGGCTCTATAAAAGCCGCTGTTTTGATGAAAGGATTTTCTATGACATTCAGACTTACAGCACCTTGTCACTTCGGACTTGAAAAGACGCTTTCCTTTGAGGTACGCAGGATTGGCGGAGAGGATATAGCCGTGTCGGACGGACGGGTGACGTTCACCGGTGACGAGCGTGTGCTTATAAGGGCGAATATGTGCCTGTCGACCGCAGAGCGTGTGGGAATACTTCTCTCGGAGTTCAGGGCAAGAACATTTGAGGAGCTTTTTCAGGGGGTAAAGGCAATCCCTATTGAAAAATATGTCGGAAAGTTCGACAGATTTCCTATCAAGGGCTTCAGCCTTAATTCAAAGCTGACAAGCGTTCCTGCCTGCCAGAAGATAATCAAGAAGGCTATGGTCGAGCGAATGAAAAGCGTTTATAAAATCGGCTATTTTCAGGAAACCGAAGCATTGTTCCAGTTCCGCTTTTCAATAATGAAGGATAACGTCACAATGACGCTCGATACATCGGGCGAGGGACTTCACAAGAGAGGCTACCGCCGTTTTTCCAATGCCGCACCTATAAAGGAAACGCTTGCGGCGGGAATTGCCGACCTTGCAAGGATAAGGGACAACGATGTTATCTGCGACCCGTTCTGCGGAAGCGGAACACTGCTTATCGAGAGTGCGCTCAAGGCGCTTAACATACCGCCGTGTCTTGACAGGGAATTTACCGCTATGCAGTGGGAATTTTTGCCCAAGGAAATGTGGGACGAGGAAAGAGAAGTGCTCAGAGCGAATATCAGAAAGCCGGAAAACTTTAAGCTGTACGGCTTTGATATAGACCCCGAAGCCGTAAGACTTACCCGTGACAACGCAGTAAAGGCGGGCGTGGGTGAATATATTGAGGTCGAGCAGCGTGATGTTGCGGATTTTACATATCCGGAGGGCTGTACCGTTGTACTTTGCAATCCACCTTATGGTGAACGTATGCTTGACGAAGAACAGGCACACGAGCTGTATAGAGTTATGGGCAAAAGATTGCTCCCGACAGACAGCAGGAGATTATTTGTAATCACTCCCGACGGTGAGTTTGAGGAGCTGTTCGGAAAGAAAGCGGACAAGAACAGAAAGCTGTATAACGGTATGCTTATGTGCAGGTTGTACAGCTACTTTAAGGCAACACCGCACAATTAACGGCTATCGCCTTTGCCGCACGCTAAGCTTGCATATTTTCCGCCATCTTGCACAAATTTCGCTTGACAGGCGTCAGCCTGCTTGCGTTCAATTTATACAATCTGACGAAAAATCTGACTGCACAAATATTATGCGGTATTGCCTTAAAAGCTGATAACGCAATTATTATCAAGCGGTATGCCTTTGAGAAGGTGTGCCGCTTTTGTGTTGTAGATATTGTCAAAATAATGCAACTGCTATTTGTCTAATATGTCAATTGAATATATGACAAGATTGTGATATACTTATAACAAACAAAGTACTTTGTCGATCGATTAATTTTTATGTTTAGGAGGATTAAATGAAATTATTCAAAAAAATATTTGCAACGATAATAGCATTTTCGGCTATTACTGCTGTATTATCACAGAGTGTTTCTGCTTCGACTAACTATTCTAATGGCGTATCACTGTCGAACGATAGTATTTCTAAAGATGGTTTTGTACTCATGAGCGAGAATCAGTACAAAGAAAATGGCTACATAATTACAGATCGAGTATACACAAAAGAAAATGAAGTTTCGCCTAAGAGCAAAAGCGGTTCACGAACAGTTAGACACGAAAAAGATATTGCTGCTGACAACGGCGACAAAGAATTACTCTATACGTTTTATGTGAGTGGTTTTTTTAAGTGGAATCTGGATAATGATACAGTAACTGTTTCTAATGTCACTAAAGGATATACAAGTTATATATCGGGTACATATCCAAAAGTGGTTTCGAGTACTACAGAATATAAGAGTAATCAAGGCGCAACATTTTTGCTTGGTAATAAATATGCGTATGCTAAGCATATACTTGTTTTGCAGAACGCATTTGGTTCTCAGTCTACCTACACGGTATATGTAGATGTTAATGTAAGGGGTATTTCAACGAAATCATAAAATGTTAGGAGGTATCACTATGAAAATTCTCAGAACAGTCGTTTCGGCAATAGTTGCCGCCGCAGGAGTATGGCTTTGCGTGGCGCAGGATACTATGCCGGACAGACTTGATTTCTATATCTATTCAGCTTGCGCATCATTCCTTATCACATTGGCAGTCGCTTTCGGTATTTTCACCTTTATAAAGCACAGCTTCGGACGGTTTATCGGCGTTACTGTTGCCGTGAATGCCGCTATTTGCGTATTCCACGCATATAAGTACCCGTACAACGTAATGAATGTCGGCGGTTTTGCGTCGCATTTTGAATGGTTCGCTTCGGCTCTGCCATTCAATCTTCTTATTGCCGCAGTGGTGAGCGCAGTTTGCATACTTGGATACAGGCTCATCAACACTAAGCAAAGTAAAACGACACTGTAAGTAAATATATTCCGACAGCCGCAGATTTGCGGCTGTTATTTTTTGCAAAACAATTTAATGAAAAAGCAGAAAAAACTGTAAGCCGAAACGTGTGAAATATTTCATATTTTTTGTATAAAGTTACAAAAAACTCTGTATTAAAGACGAAAATTAGGCATTATTGTTGACTTTATGGATGAAATAATGTAAAATTACTAAATAAGGATTAAAGCGAAGGAGAGATCTCTGTGGAGAACGTATTTTTTGCACGTCAACCGATACTGGATGTGAATAATAATACATACGGCTATGAACTGCTTTACAGAAATCAGCCCGGAGTAAACGCATATACAGGAAACAACGGAGATGTAAGCACAGCAGATGTAATCAATAACGCATTTTTTGTCGACAATATAACAAGCGTTTTAGGCGGTAAAAAAGCATTCGTCAATTTTACGGGCAACCTCATAAAAAGAGGAGTGCCGAAGATGATCTCAAGCGATATACTCGTAGTTGAACTGCTTGAGAGCGTAATGGCAGACGCAGAAATAATAAGGCGCTGTATAGAGCTTAAGAAGCTGGGATATATAATCGCTCTTGACGATTATGAATACGGCGAGAATACAAAGGCTCTGTTTGAGCTTGCCGATATAATAAAGCTCGACTTCCACACCTCCCGTGAGGCAGTGGAACGCACAGCGGAAAAGTGTATAACATATAATAAGATAATGCTTGCCGAAAAGGTGGAAACTCAGCTTGAGGTGGAATATGCCAAAAGGCTCGACTGTACATATATGCAGGGCTATTTCTTTGCAAAGCCCCTGCTTATGACGCACAGGACAAATACGCCTATGGCAAAGACGTTCCTTCATATACTCGGTCTTGTATATTCGCCCGAGCCTGACTATGAAGAAATAGCGGCGGTCATTTCGACGGACGTTGTGCTGACGATAAGACTGCTGAGGCTTATAAACGTAATGTACGGCAGTACCGGGAACAAGATCTCGACCATTCATCAGGCGCTTGTTCTGCTTGGCTTTGAAAAGCTGAAGGAATGGATATATCTTGTAGGTCTGCAAAGACTCCAGAAGGATACCCCCGATGAGCTTATAAGGCTTGCACTGTTCAGGGCGAAATTCTGTGAGAGCATCTCAAAGGTAATGCCGGGACAGTTTATACACAGAAAAGAAATGTATCTTATGGGACTTATGTCGGTAGTGGCAGGTACGACCGATGAACGTGATATAGGAAACGTTATGAAGGAGCTTCCGGTAACGGACGAAATAAAGAACGGTCTGCTGGGAGCGGACGGACTTTTCGGAGATGTGTTCAGGCTGGTAGTCGATTACGAACACGCAAACTGGGACAAAGTGGAGGAGTTTGTCAAAAAATACAACGTTGACACACAACAGCTTGCAAACGAATATGTACAGTGTGTCAGATTCATGCAACAATTCTATATAGGGTGAAACGCAGATTATCTATTTTTACAACATAAAAAACTTTTCTATAACGGAGTGATAACATGGCTGAAAATAAATGCGCCGCAAGACTTGAGCCTTCGAACAGGGATATGAGCGAGCTTAAAAACCGCTTCAAGCCGGGATATGATTGGGAAACGATATGCTCTACAATGCTCGAACATCTTATGTGCGGAGTTGCTATATATGAGCTTTGCCCCGACAGAGTAAGGTCGCTTTATTTCAACGAGAAATATTACGAGATGGTGGGCTACACAAAAGAGCAGTATGAACAGTATGCAGACAGCGTTACCTCGACGCTTTACGGAGATTCGGCTGAGATGATCTTTGAAAAAGCCGGACGTTCGGTAAAGACCGGAGAAACATTCTATGCCGAATGCAAAGGCAGACGCTATGACGGCAGTGATATATGGGTGCTTGTCAAGGCAAAGCTGGTTGATTTTATAGAAAGCGAACACCCTGTATTTCTTGCAATAGTGCAGGATATGACACACAGAAAACTGGCAGAATATGAAAATGCGGTAAATCTTGAGCGTTATCGTATACTTGAGGCGACTTCGAATGCGGTCACATTTGAATATGATATTCCCGATGATATAATGACGTTTTCGTACGGCGGAGGTAGGGCGGATTCGGCAAACCGCTCCATAAGCAACTATGCGGAGGTTTCAAAACGCACAAAGATCGTATATCCGGATGATGCCACAAAGTTCTATGCGGCGCTGAAAAAGGCGAGCAAAAAGCCTGTAAGCTGTCTGACGCTCGACTACAGATCCACGATAATAGATCAGAACAGCTACCGCTGGGTAAGGACGTGTTATTCAAGCGTAGCTGACGCCGGCGGAAAGGTAATAAAGGTTCTCGGAAGAACACAGGATATAGACGATGAAAAGCGTGAGCAGCAGAGAATGACGCAGCTGGTCGAGCTTGACAGCACAACGGGACTTCTGAACAAGCTGGCGACAACAAACCACATACAGCGGCTCATCAGTGAAAAAACGAATGCAAAGAGTTTTTTCGCTATGCTTGATATAGATGATTTCAAGGCATTCAACGATACCTACGGTCACAGCTTCGGTGATGATGTACTGAGAACGGTAGGAAAACTGCTTTCGAGTAAGTTTCCGAATGCGGTTGTCGGAAGGTTCGGCGGAGATGAATTTATCGTGTTCGCCAGAAGTACGAGCGAGTCTGCCGTTGTGGATGAGTTTGAGGATTTCCTTGAGGTGTCGGGAAAGGCTGAGATAGGCGGCAAGAGGTATACGATAAAGTGCAGTGTAGGCATAGCGTGGAGTGAATCGTGCGATATTGACTATGCGCAGTATTTCGACGAGGCGGACGAACAACTTTACAGGGCTAAAAAGGAAGGAAAACACCGCATCTGCCGCAAGAAAATCGTTTAAAATTACCGAAAACTTTGAAAAACGGCTTGTTTACGGCAAAATAACGTAATTTTGCTTGACAACGGGCATAATATGTGATATACTTACTTAAAGTAGAATATGGTAGGCTAAAGACTGAGTTCATCTCGGTCTTTAGCTTATATATAGGGCTTTTTACGGCTCTTGTCTGAAAGGAGGCTTTCAAAGTGCCGAAGGAAAAAGGCGGCAAGAAGAATCAGGCGGAAACGGTCGAGAGAATTACCGAGCAGAAGGTTCTGCCGATAATCGAGAGATACGGCTATGAACTGTGGGACGTTATCTTTGAAAAAGAGGGTGCCATGTGGTATCTGAAGGTGCTTTTCGACAAAGCGGACGGAGGAATAGACGACGCTGAATGCGAGGAAATAACAGAACCGCTGAACAAGGCTGTCGATACGCTGTCGTGCATTGACCTTGTGGACGTTTTCGAGGTAGGCTCGCCGGGGCTTGACAGACAGCTCAGAAAGCCTTTCCACTTTGTGAAGATGAAGGGCGAAAAGATAAAGGTGACCGTGCGTGACGAAAACGGAAAGACGGCGTATTATTCGGGCGTTCTCGGAGATTACGATGAAAATTCGGGCGAATTCACTGTACAGACAGAAGACGGCGAAATGAAGTTCAATGCCGCTAAGTGCAGAAGAATTGCCCTTGACGCATAAAAAATAATTAACGGAGGAATTATTAAAAATGGCTAACAGCAACACAACGGAGCTTTTTGAGGCTCTGACATTGCTTGCAAAGGAGAAGGGGATTGACCCCGCTGTGCTGATAGAGAAGATACAGACAGCACTTGTTATCGCTATCAAGAAGGAATATCCCAGAAGCGAGAATATCAAGTTTGATATTGATATTGCTAAGGGCAAGTTTGATGTGGCTATCCAGAAGGAAGTTGCCGCAGAGGTCGAGGACGATGCAAACCAGATCTCTATGGAGGAGGCAAAGACCCACACCCGCAGAAAGCTGGAATACGGCGATATTGTAGCGATAAAGCTGGACACACAGCATTTCGGCAGAATTGCCGCACAGACGGCAAAGCAGGTCATCAAGCAGGGTCTTAAGGAGATAGAGCGTGAACAGCTCGTTGCTCAGTGGGGCGGTCTTCAGGATGAGGCAGTAACTGTTACTGTACTCAAGACAGAGCCCAGAACAGGCAACGCTACCGTAAACCTCAACGGAAACGAAGTACCGCTGTTCAGAAGCGAGCAGATACCCGGCGAGGTACTAAGGCCCGGCGATATGGTCAAGGTTTATGTTTCCGGTGTTTCCGCAACAGACCACAGACCTATGCTCAAGATTTCAAGAGTGAACAAGGAGCTTGTAAAGCGTCTGTTTGAGAGCGAAGTACCCGAAATATATGACGGTACCGTTGAGATAAAGGCTATCAGCCGTGAGGCAGGCTCACGCTCAAAGGTTGCGGTAATAAGCAACAACCCCGATGTTGACGCACTCGGTGCGTGCATAGGCCCCGGCAGACAGCGTATCAGCAAGGTATGTGCTGAGCTTGGCGGAGAGAAGATGGACGTTGTATTCTACAGCGAAAAGCCCGAGGAATTCATCGCACAGGCTCTCAAGCCCAGCGATGTTATCAGAGTAGAGATACCCGACCCCGAGGTAAAGGCTTGTACGGCTATCGTTCCCGACAACCAGCTTTCACTTGCTATAGGCAACAAGGGTCAGAATGCGAAGCTCGCCGCAAAGCTCACAGGCTTCAAGATAGACATACGCCCCGAAAGCGGTTTCTATGAAGGAATAGAGAGCAAGCAGGAAAAGGCCGAGGAAGAAGCTCAGGCTGAGGAATAAAAACCCTTTACGAAAGGATGGATCGCTTTGGCAGTTAAAAAGATACCGATGAGAAAATGTGCGGGCTGTGAGGAAATGAAAGAGAAAAAACAGCTTGTAAGAGTTGTCCGTACTCCCGAGGGAGAGTTTGTACTCGACTTCACGGGTAAGAAATCCGGACGGGGAGTGTATGTCTGCAAGAGCCGCAGCTGTCTTGAGGCGGCACAGAAAAAACGTGGGCTTGAACGCTCTCTGAAATGTGCGGTACCGCAGGAGATATATCTTGAACTGCTGAAAAGCATCGGAGAAAGCGACGGTGAGTAACGGCAATGAATTTTTTAAGTACGCTCGGTCTTTGCAGAAAGTCCGGACGTCTGATACACGGGTTCGATCCTGTTTGCGAGGAGCTTAAAAACCCGAAATCGAAAATTGCGGGAGTTATTCTCGCAAGCGACGTATCGGAGAAAACACAGAAGGAAATACGTTTTTTCTGCGATAAATACAGTGCCCTGCTGTCGCAGTGCGATTGTACGATGGACGAAATCAAGTCGGTCCTCGGAAAACGCACGGGAGTGCTTGCCGTTCTCGATGAAGGCTTATACGCAAGCCTTACGGGCAAGCATAAAGGGAAATAAGCGGTACACCCGATTTATATATACAATACTAAATCTGACATAAAAAAGGGGATCAGTGAATGGATAAAAAATATCGTGTAAACGAGTTGGCAAAGGATCTTAATATTCCTGTAAGTGAAATTACGGATGTGGTACAGGAGTATTTCGGAGTACAGAAGAAATCGCAGGCTTCGCTTTCTGAGGATGAGCTGTCTGTTGTTCTCGAAAAGTATTCTCAGAGCAACCAGGTGAAGAATTTCAATTCATATTTCGCTTCGGCAAACAAGCCTAAGACGGAGAAGAAGGAAGAAAAGCCGGCAGAAAAGCCTGCAAAGAAGGCTGAGAAGAAGCCCGAAACCAAGAAGGAAGCCGATAAGGCTGAAAAGGTACAGACAAAGGCCGAAACAAAAACAGAAGCTAAGCCCGAAACAAAAACAGATGCAAAGCCCGAAGCAAAGGCAGATGCAAAGCCCGAAATAAAGACAGAGGCAAAGCCCGAAATAAAGACAGAGGCAAAGCCCGAAGCAAAGAGCGACAAGCCTGCCGGCAGAAAGCCTATGGGCGACCGTAACGACAGAAAGCCCTACGGTGACAGACAGCAGGGTGACAGAAAGCCCTACGGCGACAGACAGCAGGGCGACAGAAAGCCTTACGGCGACAGACAGCAGGGCGACAGAAAGCCTTACGGTGACAGACAGCAGGGTGACAGAAAGCCTTACGGCGACAGACAGCAGGGTGACAGAAAGCCCTACGGCGACAGAAGAAACGATACCAGAAATGACCGCAGGGATACTAAGCCTGCACAGCAGACAGCTCCGGCACAGCCTGTTATCGACCTTGCAAATATCAAGACAAATGCACCTCCCACAAAGCACGTCAAGGGCGAGGCTGTACAGAGAGGCGAGCAGGTCACAAAGCACGTTGACACAAGGGGCAGTTATGTAAACCTTGATAAGTACAACGAGAAGTATGAAACCATAGCTTCGACCGAGAGCGGCAACAGACGTCAGAATGACGCTTATACAAAGAAGCAGAAGATAAATCAGAAGTCGCAGAAGGGCAAGCAGCAGTTCAGCAAAAAGAAGGAAACCGAGGCTCAGAAGCTGAAGCGTCTTGAGCTTGAAAAGGCAAGAAAGAAACAGCTCGAGATACAGGTTCCCGATGAGATAGTCGTATCGGAGCTTGCGTCACGTCTTAAGGTCACAGCGGCAGACGTTATAAAGAAGCTGTTCAGCCTGGGCGTAATGGTTACTATCAACCAGTCGGTCGATTATGATACGGCTTGTATCGTAGCGGAAGAATTCGGTGCAAAGGTTACCAAGGAAGTTGTAGTTTCCATCGAAGAACGTCTGTTTGAAGAAGTAGAGGATACAGAGGAGAACTTACAGCCTCGTTCACCCGTTGTTGTTGTTATGGGACACGTTGATCACGGTAAGACATCGCTCCTCGACAGAATCAGACACGCTAACGTTACGTCCGGCGAAGCAGGCGGTATCACACAGCATATCGGCGCTTACAGGGTAAAGGCAGGCGGCAGGGATATTACATTCCTTGACACTCCCGGACACGAGGCGTTCACCGCTATGCGTGCAAGAGGTGCGCTGGCTACGGATATAGCGATACTCGTTGTTGCCGCAGACGACGGCATTATGCCTCAGACGGTAGAAGCGATAAATCACGCAAAGGCTGCAAACCTTTCGATAATAGTTGCGATAAACAAGATGGATAAGCCTACGGCAAATCCCGACAAGGTAAAGCAGGAGCTTACCGAGCATGGCCTTGTATGCGAAGAATGGGGCGGCGATGTAATCTGCGTTCCCGTATCGGCAAAGACAGGCGAAGGTATAGACGAGCTTCTCGAAATGGTAAACCTCACGGCAGATGTCCTTGAACTTAAGGCTAACCCCGACAGACTTGCAAAGGGCGTTGTTATCGAGGCAAGAATCGACAAGGGCAGAGGTCCTATCGCTACTGTTCTTGTACAGTCGGGTACTCTCCACACAGGCGATACAATAATCGCAGGTACTGCTGTAGGACGTGTCCGTGTAATGCGTGACGACAAGGGCAAAGCGGTAAAGGAAGCCGGTCCTTCTGTTCCCGTTGAGATAATGGGTCTTGCGGAAGTGCCGAGCGCCGGTGATGATTTTGCGGCTGTTGAAGATGAAAAGCTTGCACGAGAGCTTGTTGAAAAGAGAAAGTTCGACGCTAAGGAAGAGCAGTTCAAGCTCTATAAGAAGGTCAGCCTTGATAATCTGTTCTCACAGATCGAAGAAGGTTCAATGAAGAAGCTCCCCATCATAGTAAAGGCAGACGTACAGGGTTCTGTAGAAGCTGTTTCACAGTCACTGTCAAAGCTGTCAAACGAGGAAGTAAAGGTAGAAGTAATTCACGGTGCGGTAGGTGCCGTAACAGAAAGCGACGTTATGCTTGCAAAGGCATCGGGCGCTATCATAGTAGGCTTTAACGTAAGACCTAACCCTGCGGCTGCAGACAACGCAAAGCGTGACGGTGTCGATATAAGACTTTACAGAGTAATATATGACGCAATAGAAGAAATCGAAACAGCCATGAAGGGTATGCTTGCGCCCAAGTACAGAGAAGTTGATACAGGACGTGTTGAGGTAAGACAGGTAATGAAGCTGTCGAGCGTCGGCGTGGTAGCAGGCTCTTATGTACTTGACGGTAAGGTACAGAGAAACGGCGAGGTAAGAGTTGTCCGTGACGGCATAATCGTTGCTGTTGACAAGATAGCAGGCTTACGTCGTTTCAAGGACGATGTGAAGGAAGTAGCCGCAGGCTACGAGTGCGGTATCACGCTTGAAAAGTTCACCGACATAAAGGACGGTGATATATTCGAGGCGTTTGTTACCGAGGAGTACAGAGATTAATGGCAAATTTCAATACAGCAAGACTTGCGGAGGATATAAAACGTGAGATCTCCACAGCTATGCGTGATATAAAGGACGGCGCTGTAGTAAAGGCGATGGTCGGTGTGTCACGCTGTGAGCTGACAAGCGATTTGTCCTACTGCAAGGTTTATATCACAACGCTTGAGGGCGGCGACACCACGAAAAATGTCGCCGAGCATCTCAAGAAGGCAGAGGGCTTCTTTAAAAGAAGAATCAACGAGCGTGTGAAGATGCGCAAGCTGCCTCAGCTGATATTCGTGCCGGATAATTCGATGGATTATTACGAGCATATCAGCGAGGTGATAAGCAAACTGCCGAAACCTGCCGAACCCGATGATAACGGCGATGACGAAAGGTAAACAATAATGATAACAGACGTTAAAAAAGCGGCAGAACTACTGAAAAGCAACGATGATTTTCTGATACTGTCACACGCCAACCCCGACGGAGATACACTGGGCTGTGCTTACGGCCTTTGCGGTATGCTTCAGAAGATGGGTAAACGGGCAAAGGTTATGTGTGCGGATGAAATAGCGCCCCGTATGGAGTTCCTGCGTGATACGGTGATACAGCAGAACTTTGAGGAAAAGACCATAGTGAGCGTTGACGTTGCCGACAGAAAATTGCTCGGCGACCTTGACGCAGTATACGGCGGCAGGATATTTCTTGCGATAGACCACCACGAGAGCAGACAGGAGTTTGCGAAATATACTCTTGTCGATTCCGATGCGGCTGCGGCTTGCGAACTTATTTTTCAGATAGCGGAGGAAATGAATGCACAGCTTGACGGTGAGATTGCGTCCTGCCTTTACACAGGACTTGCAACCGACACTGGCTGTTTCAAGTATTCCAACACGACAAGCAGAACGCACATAATAGCCGCTAAGCTGATGGCTTATGAGTTTGATGTTTCCGGCATCAATTACAAGCTGTTTGATATGAAGTCAAAGGGCAGGCTGGAGCTTGAACAGGCGATAACGCAGGGAATGGAATTCTTCTGTGACGACAGGGTTGCGGTAGTATGGCTGACAACGGAGCTTATGGAGCGCTTTAATGGCAGAGTTGACAGCGAGGACTTCAACGGTCTTGCAAGCCTTCCCCGTCAGGTAGAGGGCGTAATTATCGGCGCTACCGTAAAGCAGAAGGGTCCTGCTACGTTCAAGATCTCTGTCAGAACGGCAGAGCCGATAAACGCAGGAAGCGTGTGCGCCCTGTTCGGCGGCGGCGGTCACGCCAGAGCCGCAGGCTGTACCATAGAGGGCAGTATAGAGTTTGTGAAAGCAAAGCTGCTGCCTGTATTTGAAAAGGCGCTGAAAGCAAATGAATGAAATAAACGGCGTAATCTGTATCAATAAGCCGCAGGATTTCACCTCGTTTGATGTTGTGGCGATAATGCGAAGGGCGGCAGGAACGAGAAAAATCGGTCACGGCGGTACGCTTGACCCTATGGCGACAGGCGTTTTGCCGATATATATCGGCAGAGCGGCAAAGACAGCCGACCTGAATCCTGTCAGCGACAAGAGATACCGTGCAACCTTCAGGCTCGGTGTGACTACCGATACCGAGGACGTATGGGGCAAGGTGCTGACAAAGAGCGAAAAGCCTGTTACGCTTGCGGAAATTACCGATGCGGTAAAGACTATGCAGGGCGATATAATGCAGATACCGCCGATGTATTCTGCGGTGAAGATAAACGGCAAACGGCTTTATGACCTTGCAAGGCAGGGCATTGAGGTTGAACGTGCCGCTCGTCCGGTCACGGTATATTCGATAGAGCTGTCCGACTATGACGAGGAAAAGCGCACAGGTACGCTTGATATTTATTGCTCAAAAGGAACCTATATCCGCACTATCATAAGCGATATAGGAAAAAAGCTCGGCACAGGAGCGATAATGACCTCGCTTTGCCGCACGATGGCGGCAGGCTTTACGCTTTCGGACTGCCACGATATTGAAACGCTTCGTAATATGCCGCCTGAGGATACCGCAAGGCTGGTACTGCCGACAGAGCGTGTTTTCTCGTGCTATGACGAGATAACTCTGGACGGTACACAAAAGAAGCTGTTCATGAACGGCATGATACTTGACTGCGGAAGAATGGATATTTCATACCCGGAAGGCACCTGCCTGCGTCTTAAGCACGAAGGTGATTTTTTAGGCGTGGCAAGGGTGAACGGGGAGAATGGGCTTAAAAGCGTATACCTTAATATATTATCTTGATTTTCCCATTTAATGCGGGACACGGAGGTTTATTCTTGATTGACATTACCGAAAATATAATACCCATCCCGCCGACAGCAACGGCACTCGGCTTTTTTGACGGCTTGCATTTAGGTCATATGAAGGTCGTGGAGGAATGCTTCAGACACGGCGGACTTTGCCCTGCAATGTTCACGTTCCACAGCGACACGGCATTGCCTAAAAGGGAAAAGATAGAGAACCTGCTCACAAACGATATGAAGCTGGAGAAGCTTGCAGAAGCCGGAGTGCAATATATTTATTCTCCGGATTTCAATTCGGTGTGCGACTACACGGCAAGGGATTTCATCGAAAAGGTTCTTGTGAAGATAATGAACGCAAAGGTCGTTGTGTGCGGATTTGATTTCAGGCTCGGAGCAGGCGGAGGAAGCGACGCCGAAGAGCTTAAATGTATATGCCGTGAGTACGGCATAAAGGTCGTTATAATACCGCCGTTCAGTCTGGACGGATGTGTGGTACATTCAACGGCCATAAAAAATCTGATAAAATCGGGTGAAATAGCAAAGGCGAACAAACTGCTCGGATATGATTTTTCGATAGAGGGCAGAGTAATAGAGGGCAACCGCATAGGCAGAACCATAGGAAGCCCGACCATAAACCAGCGTTTCCCCGAAAACATAGTTATGCCGCGTTTCGGAGTATATAAGAGCGTGACATATCTTGACGGCAGGGTCATGCCGTCTGTTACTAACATAGGCGTAAAGCCTACTGTTGACTATAAGGACAGTCCTCTTGCGGAAACGCATATAATGGATTTTGACGGTGATCTTTACGGCAGGACACTGCGTGTTTCACTGCTTGATTTTATACGTCCCGAAAGACGTTTTGACAGCGTAGGCGAGCTTAAAGCTCAGCTTGACAAAGATAAAATCACCGCCAAGCAATAAATACACTGTTTTATCACACAGGTTTCACCTGTGCAGGATAGAATATAGCAGATGTGCGCAGGGCAGGTACGGCTATGTACCGATGTTCTGCCGGATACTTCGTTTTAAGGAGCAAAAAATGATAGAAGTAAAGAATCTGACTAAGCGTTACGGCTCTAAAACAGCAGTCAGCAATGTTTCCTTTACCGCAGAAGAAAGCGAGATACTTGGTTTTCTCGGTCCTAACGGTGCAGGAAAATCAACTACAATGAATATCCTTACGGGTTATCTTTCCTCAACAGAGGGCGAAGCAAAGATAAACGGTATAGATATTCTTGAAGAGCCTGTAAAAGCTAAACAAATGATAGGTTATCTTCCCGAACAGCCTCCGTTATATCTTGATATGACTGTAATGGAATACCTTAAGTTCGTATACGGGCTGAAAAAGTGCAAGCTGCCGATCAACTCGCATTTAAAGGAGATATGCAACCTTGTAAAGATAACCGATGTCAAGGATCGTGTTATCAAGAATCTTTCAAAGGGTTACAAACAGCGTGTGGGTCTTGCACAGGCGCTTGTGGGAAATCCGCCGGTGCTTATTCTTGACGAGCCTACGGTCGGACTTGACCCCAAGCAGATAATCGAGATAAGAGCGCTTATAAAGAAGCTCGGCAAGAACCATACCGTAATACTTTCAAGCCACATACTCCCCGAGATACAGGCGGTATGCGACAAGATAGTTATCATCAACAGAGGTAAGGTCGTAGCAAACGACAGCGCAGACCATCTTGCAAAGAATATGTCCGCAGATCACAAGCTGGTGATACGCTGTGAGGGAAACCCCGCAGACGTGAAGAAGCTGCTTTCGGCTATTCCCGGTATGGACGAGGTGTTCGTCAACAGGGAGAATGTCGAGGAGGGCGTCAGCGAATACTTCTTAAATGCAAAGCCGGGTACGGATATTCGCCGTGAAGTTTCAAAGCGTCTTGCGTCAAGAAATTACACTCTGCTTATGATGAAGTCCAGTGAGCTTACTCTTGAAGAAGTGTTCCTCAAGATCACAACGGGCGATATATACGGTAATGTCGGTGACAGCGTTGATAAGCTGAAGCTGTCAAAGTAAGCGGAAAGGCGGAATAAAAATGTTTGCAATATTTAAAAGAGAACTGAAGGCATATTTCACATCGCCGCTCGGCTATGTGTTCCTTGCTATTTTTTACGCATTTTCGGGATTGTTCTTTTATATCTTCTCCCTGTCTGTAGGCTCGACCGATATATCAAGCGTATTCCTGATGATGTTCATAGTGCTTATGGTTTTCGTGCCTCTGCTTACTATGCGACTGCTTTCTGAGGACAAGAAGCAGAAGACGGATCAGCTTATTCTGACTGCTCCCGTAAGTCTTTTGTCTATAGTAATGGGCAAGTTCCTTGCGGCTTATGCAATATTTGCGATAGGCGTTGCGGTCATGCCAGTATACGGCTTTGTAATGTCGACCTTTGCGACGGTTTCGTGGCTCCCGATATGGGGCAACACCGTAGGTCTTTTACTTCTCGGCGGTATATTCGTTTCTATAGGTCTTTTCATATCATCACTTACGGAAAACCAGATGATAGCGGCAATAGGCGGTTTCTTTATCAATCTTATGATACTGCTTATGAATACGCTGAAAAGCGCACTCCCCAACGGATTTTTACAGGACGTGCTTTCAAGCATCTCGGTATATTCGAGATACTCCGAGATAACAAACGGAATATTCAGCCTGTCAAGTCTGATATTCTTTGTGAGCGTTATCTTTATTTTCCTGTTCCTTACGGTAAGGGTACTTGAAAAACGCCGCTGGGCATAAGCGATGACTATGATAAAGGGATAAAGGAGAAAACGCATGAGTAAAATAAACGAAGCGGCTGAAGTAAAAGAAACAGCGGCTGAGAATAAAGCAGATACCGCTCCTGCAGTAAAGAACGACGGCAGGAACGGCAAACCCCGCAAGAATCCGTTCAGAAACAAGAAGTTCAAGTACGGCGGTCTGTCGGTACTGTTCACGGTCATATTTATAGTGGCAGTGGTTCTGGTAAACGTAATAATCACACTGCTCGGTGACAGATTCATGCCGACGGCGGATCTTACCGATTCGGGACTTTACAGCATTGAGCAGTCAACGGTAGATTATCTCAAAACCGTGACCGATGAGGTTACGATAACGGTAACAAGCGAGGAAGCGGCTTTTACCGGAGGCAGCTCTTATTACTATCAGACAAACGAGATACTGAAGAAGATCGCAGCGGCGAATTCCAACATAAAATTACAGTATATTGATGTAGTTTCAAACCCCGGCTTTATAGCAAATTACACCGAAACCATAACCTCGAATGAAATTATGGTCGAGAGCAAGGCTACAAAGCGTGTAAAGGTACTGACCTACGAGGACTTCCTCAGCATAACCTATAATGAACAGTACCTCAACTATTACGGCGTGAAGCGGCCCGAAAAGGTTGAAGCCAACGCAGAGCAGGCTGTAGTATCCGCTATTATGAACGTTACCGATACAGATCCTGTAAAGGTTGCGGTTTTAACGGGCTACGGAGAAACAGAGAACACTGTTTTACAGAATCTGCTCAAGACAAACAGCTACGTTATCGAATCGGTTAACATTACGCTTACCGACAAGATAAGCGAGGACTACGATTTTGTATTTATGTTCGGACCCGATAAGGATTATTCCGTTGCCGATATAAACAAGCTCGACACATGGCTTGACAACAGCGGTAAATTCGGCAAGAACCTTGTATATGTAGGCAACCCCAAGCTCGGTGATTCGCCGAACATTGACGGTCTGCTTGACCAGTGGGGTCTGAAGGTCGAAAAGGGTATCACCTACCAGACAGACGAAAACTACACCTACAGCGGCATGAACACATATCAGGTGCTTTCAGTACCCGATACAGACTTCAGCAAGTTCACAAACAGATCGCCCGTTCACGGCTACAATATGAGCCCTGTAACATCAAAGTGGGCGGATCAGAACGGCAACGGCAACATTACCGTACAGTCTATACTAAACACCTATGCAGGTGCTGTTATAAAGCCGCAGGACAGCGGTGATAACTGGTCGCCCGAGAGCGATGCACAAAGAAAGCAGTATTCTGTTATAATGCAGGCGGTAAAGACAAGATATGAGGGTACAAATCCTTTCTCCAGCCGTATAGTAGCAATCGGCGGTATGGAGTTCCTCAACACATCGTTCCTGCAGACAGCGTCCGTAAACAACTCACAGCTTATTATGAATATCTTCAATGTAAGCTGTAATAAGGAGGAGGGCATTACGCTCACTCCCAAGTCCTACAACACCTCAACCTTTGAGATAACAGATGCACAGAAGAACGGCCTTGTTATAGGCTTCGTTATCGTACTGCCTCTGTTACTGATAATATCCGGTATTGTAATATGGGTAAAGCGTCTGCATAAGTAAGCGAAAGGTCGGCAATGAAGAAAAATACTAAAATAATACTCGGCTCGGTAATCGGCATTGCGGTACTCGGTGCGGCAACGCTCGCACTGGTGCTGACACAGCCGGAGAGCGACAACGCAGACTCAGGCACGTCAAGCAAGGAAACCGTCAGCGTGACCGATTACACGACCGATGATATTTCAACGCTCACGATAAGCAACGAGAGCGGCGAATATACGATAAACCGTTTAGGTAAGGAAAAGTGGGGCATAGATTCGATCCCCGAGGCACTTGCAAACAGCAGTGCATATTCAACCGCAATGAGCAGTGCCGGCGGCATCGGTGCAAAGCAGATCGTTGAGGAAAATGCGACAGATCTTGCAAAATACGGCTTTGACAAGCCGACCGCAACGGTTAAAATGACGTTCAAGGATAACAAGGCTGAGGATATAACCTGCCTTATCGGTATAAAGTACGAGGGCGAAAACTCGTGGTACGTTAAAACCGACAAGAGCGATACGGTATATCTTGTAGCAAATGCAGGCGTCAGCTTTGCGATGAACAGCGAGCTGTCATACGTCAACAAGTCAACGCTTACAGCGGCTTATGATTCCGAGAATGATAAAGTAAACAGGGTTCGTATTGAGCGAAAGGATCTTGATAAGGATATAGTTCTTGACAAACTCCCCGAGGAAACCGAAAAGGAGTTTTCGTCAACATACGTTGCTTATGAAATGTCCAGCCACAACAATATCCTTGCAGATGATGAGCTTGACAAGGAGGTTATTTACGGTCTGTTCGGAATATCGGCTTCGGATGTGTTTGCCGTATCTCCCACAGACGAGCAGAAAAAGCAGGCGGGTCTTGACGATCCGAACTGCACCGTTACTATGGTAAGCAACAAGGAAACCGTTACCAAGCTCACTTTAGGCTCTGCCGTTTATACTGTTACAAAGAACGATGAAACAGGCGAAGAGATAAAGACGATAACGGGCTACTACGGTATGCTCTCAGGTAAGGACGCAATATATGTGTTCTCTCCCGACTCTCTGCCGTGGCTTACCGCAACACCCGAAAATATGCTTTATAAGTTGTTCCTTACACCTTATATCTATTATCTTGACGGTGTAACGATCTATGACAGCGACGGAAAGGCATATGATTTCACTATTACGGGCGACGCTGACAAGTCGAGCTTCACATACGAAGGCAAGGAGGTAGATTCAGCCAAGTTCAAGGCATTCTATCAGTATCTGCTTTCGGCATACGCAGAGCAGATTTACCTTGACGATCTTACAGGCGACAACAAGTTCATCGCAGGAGTTACCTACGATCATCGTGAAGAGGGCAAGGAGAACGATGTTGTCGAGTTCTATGCGAGCGAGAGCGACCGTACCTGCATTATCGTTGTAAACGGCGATGTCCGCTACAAGGTAAGGCAGATATATGCGACAAGACTTCTTGAAAATCTGAATGCGCTTCTCTCGGGCGGAGAGATAGTTTCAGAGTTCTGATGCCGCAGGGCATTTATAATTGATATGTGACGACAGGGGGCGGATCTTAAATTTTGCACGGGATCTGTCCGTCACATACTGACCGTTAGTGCAACGGTGGAGGTTATTATGACAGAGCAGGAATTTTTCACCTACAAAGGTCTTCCTCTTGTAAGGAAAGACAACACTATCTATTATGGCAATATGTCAGACAAATACGTTGCCATGCTGACTGTATTATCCACCCACAAGGTCAAGGATCTTGAAATAGCCGACAAGACAAGGGTACAGCTTATGTCAACCGATCCGAAAACCCCGGCTACAGAGATAATCGCAAAGACGAGCGAAAGAGGCAGTCTTTATGAGGCTCTTGATGTGGCAAGTATATGGCTTTCAAAGAATAATTGATAAAAACCGCTCCGCCGTATTTTTTTACGGCGGAGCGGTCAATTTGTAGAAAAAGTCTT
>ERZ791919.1582-NODE-1582-length-19115-cov-5.590031_pt1 | contig 19115 bp, 19 predicted proteins | sample MGYA00510137_ERZ791919 | MGnify/ENA primary metagenome ERZ791919 (study PRJEB30046, sample SAMN00792059) | human gut metagenome | study: EMG produced TPA metagenomics assembly of the A metagenome-wide association study of gut microbiota in type 2...
ATCTCTAATATCCTCTTTGTATTGATTGTAAATTACTTTTCGTCTATACTTTGGTGTGAAGACGATATGATATTTGCACATCCATTTCGTATGTGCGAGTGAATTTTCTTTCTTCGCCATAAATTACCTTTCCTTTCTGCAATATAGCCTGAACAACTTTATTGTAAATCGAAAGGTAATTTTTTTGTATAACAATCGACGCACACCCGCATAGCGGGTGGTTAAATGTTGAGTGAAATTCCATTTTTCGGAACAGCGAAAAACTCCATCTCACTCAACAGGCTAAAGCCCATTTTTATACATAGCCAATCCGTTTTACGGGACTGGCTATGTATAAAAATGGGTATGAAAAAGCCGACTGACTCGTATTGAACCAATCGGCTATGTATCAACATTTCTAAAGTTTCTTTTTATTATTTATCATATAAGTATTCTATAACTTCAAAATTAAATTTTATCATTGTATTCCAATCTGCGGCATCTAACTTAACAGGTTCATGTATCGCCCTATAATGTGCTATAGAATTTCTTTTTTGATAATACCATTTATGAAGCTTCATCCCTTGAAACTCTTGTTATTTTACCTTTTCCAAATCTCTTGTTATTTCAGCGAAATTAAAGCAGAATGCAGAATGGAATTTACTCTTTCATGTCACCTTTTATTACTACTATGTTCATGAGCACATAAACTTAAGCAATTACCTATTAACAGCAATTCTTTTTATTCTTCATTCAACATAATCTCTTTCATATTAAATATTTTTACCGCTTTATTTGCTTTCGAATATCTATATCTTAAAAACCATTCAAATGTTTGTTCATGTGTTGATATGAATATCTGCCTATCCTCAAACTCGTATCTTAAAAGATCCACAAGTCCTACCATATTGACATCGTCTATCGTCTGCACCGGATCATCAATTAACAAAACAGAACACGGATTATGTTTTCCATAAACCTGATTCATACAAAGCAAAAATGAAATTGCAACTGCTGAAAGTTGTCCTGAACTCATGCTATACAAAATATCCTGCCTATCTTTCATTGAATTAACAAACTGAATACTATCAACAGCTTCATTTGTAGAAATATAAATACTTTTACCGTTAAATTTTTGTTGTAAAATTTTTGCAGTATATACATGCAATAATGGTTCTATATCACTAATAATTTTCTTTTTATACTCTTTTATTCCCTGTTTCAGTGCCTCAGAATACTCCTTTAATTTCTCAACTACCTTTTCTAACTTGTCAATTCTACTTGTAAGGATTTCTATTTCCTTATTTTTCTTATTCATCTCTGCAATATAAAAATTATGTCTTATTCCATTAATATACTTTCTTTTCTCACATAATTCTTCTTTGTTGATTTCAAAAAATAATTCTAGATTTTTATCATAAAATCTCTCATAATAATACTCAAAATCCTTCTCTTTTAATTGCATTGAAATTTCTTCTGCTACAGGTCTCAATTTTTCTTTTATTCTTGTTATAAGCATATTATAGCCAGGCAAAAGAGACTCCTCGCTTTTTTCTTCATTGTCTATTTCAATTTCTATTTTTTGAAGTAACTGTTCTAAATCAAATATTTTAGCTTTATTCTTTTTTACGTTTTGTAAATCCGCATAAGTCTCATCCGAAATTGAATTTTCCAATTTTATTTGAATTTTTTCTTCTACCTTTTCTAAATATTCTTCGTATATTTTCTTCTTTATATTTTGGATTCGCGTTGTTGTTTCATCTGATATTTTGTTTAATACATTTGTCTCTTCCTTTATTTTTTCATTTAATTGCTCTCTATCAGAATAAGATGCTCCACAAAGCGGACAATTTTTTGAACTAATCAGTTCTTCTTTCATTATTACGTCTGCTTTACTTACTAACGTTTCTCTTGATTCTTTCAATGTTGATATCGCTTCTTGAACTATCCCCTGTGTCCGCTTTAACGAGTCCACTTCTCCTAATTGTATTTTTATAACATCGATTACTTCTGCTTCTAATAATTCTTCCTTTTGGAGAAAATCCCAATTCAAATTATCAAATTGTCTTTTCTGAATACAATCTATAATTGTCCTATATCTTTTTTCTTTTTCATTTTTTTCTTCTATATCTTTTTCTCTTTTTAATAAATTAATAAATCTATAAGCATACTCTAGTGGATATTCTTCAAATGATATATTTTTATCTCCATTGTATTCCTTTATATAATCCTGATACGGTAAATTCCAATGATAATCTCCACATTCTTGTTTATGCTCCGAAAAATATATCAAATCATCTATCTCTTTTATTGAATTCTTATATGTTATTTCATCTATTCGAAAGTTTTCATTGTCCCAACTAACATTTTTATTTGTATATAATCTACGATAAGTTATCGAAGTATCCTCTTGACTTTCCAACATTTTCTCTTTTAATTCTGTCAGTTTCTGTTTTTCTTTCTCTTGTCTACTTTTTAGTCTTGGAATATAGGAAGTATTTTTTGACTTTTTATTACTTAAAAGATCTATTTTTTTATTTACTTTTTCCTGCTCTTTCTCCCATTCTGTTGGAACATTAAGTAAAAAATTTAACCCCTCTGCTTTGGATTTTTTTGCAGCTTTCAAAAATTGTAAATGTTCATCTTGAGACAAGAAACAACATTTATCAAATATTTCTTCTATATCATCAAATTGTATTTCGCTTAAAAACTTTTCCTGATTATATATTTTCTCTCCATCACATATAATTTCTCTATTAAAACATCCGAATATATTATGAGGATTATTTTCCTTCGAAGCTCCACGTTTCTTATTTTTCGCCGGGAAGTATGTATATTTTATTTCAATACATTTTCCATCATTATCAAATAAAATTTTTACAAATGCTTCTTTCGTTTCATCAGAAATAAGAATCTTATTATCAAATGCTTCCGTCTTTTTTACAGCTAATTCCTCATTATATTTTCCAATTCTCTTTATGGTTCCTGTGAGGCAAAATTCAATAATATCAAAAGCACTTGTTTTTCCATATCCATTAGGTCCATTAAATACAATTAAATCGGATTTTTCAATTTCATTCACTTCATGAAAATTTTTAGTAAACAACTTAAAATTTTCTGCTTCTATTTCTCGTATTCTCATTGTATTTCTTTTTCCTCCTCTTCTAAATCCAGGTTATCAATCCATTTAAATATTGCATCATCCGTACCTATATTTTCGGTTTCTTCCAAAGAGTCCATTATTTCCTGCATCTTTTCTATATCAATTTTATCTTTTTTTATTTTTTCTTCTATAAAACTTGTTGCCGTACGATATTCTTGTCCTTCTTGATTCTGACGCATATATTCTCCAATTTTTAAAAATGGAAATTTTATAAATAAATTCATCAAAAAATCAAAAAGATAACTTTCTTCTATTTCATTTTTATATTGTTCAAAATTCTCTATCGTTAAGTACTTTTTACACAATGCATTAAATTCTCCAATATATTGATTAGCATCATTATTCATTTTGTCTGTATATAAAAATACATGTTTTATAAAAAAGTTCAAATCCTCTTCAATCGAACTTATCGTTTTACTTAACCCACTTATCGTTCCTGTTTTTCCTGTTTCATAATATTCTTCTTCCGATACATTTAAACAATAAACACATACAATATTTTTATCCATATTATTGTTATAAATATCTTCATTTTGTTTTATCGTTTTAAAAATAGAACTTGTATTTTTCCATAAATCGATTAATTCCGCCTGAGTCCTTATATAAAAAATCAAATAATAACTCTTAAATCTTCCTGCAAAAAATGACATTTCATAATCTTCATATTGAAACTCAATTTTATTTTCTTTCTCAAATAATGCTTCTATAAATTCTCTCATTCTCCATCTTTCTCCATATCTTTAATTAAATTTTCTGCCTTTACAAACTCTGGTCTTTTCGGCACATAAATACTTTTCTCATCTCTATTTTCAACATTTTGACCATCTCCAATTTCATCGCTGCGGATTTTTATACAACTCTGATTCCAAATATTTTCCTCAGCTTCTAACCTCGTAGTTACAAGCTGATCCGCATCAAAAATAGATTCTATCATAACTGAATTTTTATCCATTGCCTGCTCAATTCCTAATACAGTATCCTCCGCATCCGAATTAGTGATTGCCGTTATAAATGCTGTTTTATCATAATTTCTAACCTTTAATTGTCTCTCGTCTTCTTTGCTCATAAATCTTTCCGATGGTATTTCTTTTATTATTGGAAAAACGGATTCTATTAATCCATCCTTATTGCCTAAATCAGCTATACACGCCCTGTCTTCTATTTTCTTTTCACACTCCGGTCTCAAATTGTAGCAAAACTTGACAAAATCCTCTTCATTTAAATTTTCTTTTCTATATTCCGCTTGTTGTAATTTACACCCAATATCCTGACATGTATAATCATTACTTCGTTTGCATTTTTCACAAAATTTTTCTAAAGTCTCTATATACCCTCTCTTTAAAGCTAATACATTTGCCTCCTTTTCATTATTTTCAATAACGCTATCCATTATATCTTTTATTGTACTTAATGAAATTTCTTTTACTACCCCATTATTTTCTTGTAATTTTTTATGCCGTTCAAGAATTGTTTTATCTATATAATTTAATATTTTATCAGCTAAATACTTATACTGCTCTTTAGACCATCCTTCAACTGTTCCTTTATATTTTTCCACTAATCCTACTATCTCATCAAATATTTTCGTTGCATCAAAATATTTTAAGCCAGTATCATACTCATATATTGTTACTTCATTGCTAATATTAAGCACTGCAAATTTGTTTAATAAATAATCTTTCAAATTTTCCAACTCTTCTTTCAATTTAAGAATATCCTTAGAGTCATTATTCTCCATCACTTTTTTACAATATGTTATCACCGCATTATATCGCTTCTTATATTCACTTCTATCTATGCCAATAGGTTCTGTATCTATTGCTTTTAGCAACTCCTCATAAAAATGGGGATTGTATGTGAAATTTTTACATGCCTCATCAACTGCATTATAATAATTCAATATTTTCTGTTTCCAATTTTTAATATTTTCTAAATACTCTGTTTCAAAATCCTTATTTTGTATTCTTACCCTATTCGCTATATGAAGATATGCATCGGGCGCATCACCATTATCTTTTGTATAATAACCTTTTTCTAACATAAGCTGAATTAAAGGCTTCTTATACGCACCAAGTGCATTTTCTTTTTCATTTTTTACCTGATGAATAGAAATGTACTCCCGCTTTTCTTTTTCGCACTGATATACAATTGCTATATCTTCACATTTTTCCATTTCTATTGCATATTTATCTACTTCTGATACTTTATTGTCATCCCTCAGTTCAATTATTTTTTTAATTGCTAAATAAGCTGCTATTCTTCCTTGATATATAAACCCGCTCCATGTTGGAATCGCATCATGTTCAAAAACATTTTCCACAGTTGTACTCCTTTTAATTATATTTAATACTTTTTTCTCACATATATAATACACATAACTTTCAATAAATTGTCATCATTTGTCGATTTTTCAAGTTTTAACATTTCTCCTTTTCACCGCATTAAAGTTTTTCCTCTTAAAAAACTGTCACCAACATAATCTTGTAAAACACTTAATTCTCTTCAGTCGATTCAAAAGTTTCCCATCTATCAGGAAGCCCTTTAAAAATTCACTATGTTCCATTCTCACTGGCTTCTAATATAAAATTCTCAACCAAAAACAGATACTTTTTCGAATATACTGTATCTAGTTTTTTATAATTTCTGTTGATCCATGATATACAATCATACATTACTCCTTTTCTCTCACACATAATTGCTACCAGCCTACCTGTCATATTTATATTTATCATAAATTATAACAAGTATTTTATGTTCATACACTATATCTTTAATTATAATCAAAAAGCAGGCAATGAAAAGTCACAAAACCTCTTCATCCGCCCACTTTTTACCTATACTCTCACCACTACCACTTCCACAACATCTGGATGTTCAACCACCGACATACTACAAAATACCACCTGCTTTTCGACCTCCGTCTACTAGGAGACAAAATACTCCACTGCGTTATCGGGGAACATCTCCTTGAACTCTCCGTATAACTGAGCCGCTAACGTCTTATTATGAGCGATGACAAGTGTCGGCTTCTGTAATTGCTGAATCACATTTGCCATCGTAAAAGTCTTTCCAGAACCCGTAACCCCTAGTAAAGTCTGGCATTGATTGCCTTCCTTGAACCCTTTCACAAGCTCTGCAATCGCCTGTGGCTGGTCTCCGGTTGGCTTATATGGGGCTTTTAATTTGAACTCATTCATGGTAAATCCCTCCATTTGTGACTTTTACTATGATCATTATCAGCCAAAAATTCGTAATCAGATTCGTAACGAAATGCCCATTTTTGTCTCGAATAGAGGTCATTTTTGTCTCGTTACGAATAAAAGTCACAAAATTCATATTTGCGGATAAAACAGCACTCGGAAATGCCTGCTGATACTAGGCTCCGGTTCTGTCATATTTTTACTGTTTGTTCTTGTAACAGTCCCTATTATATCAGACATTTTTTTGAAAGTATATAGATGAAGGCAAGAAAAAAGTACAAATGTTCGATTCTTATTTGTACTTTTCTCTCTTACTACTATTCTATTTTTTATCATGCTGCGTTGAAATATTCCTCCAGGATTAAGTCTATTTCAATCACTTCTGAATAATCATATTGCTGATCTTTCCGCTCTTTTGGAATAACTTCTTCAATAAATGGTTCCAATACATCCAGACAGTCTTCTATGATTTCCTGCGTATCTCCATAGACATCTACTGATATGATTTCCTTGGCATGTCCCAATAAATGCGAAACACCTTTTGAATTAAAACTATTCTTCAGCAAAATAGTTGCATAGGTATTTCTCAACTGGTGAAAATGAATATCAGGCAAATCCAAGGATTTCAGTAAGTCTTTATAATATTTATGATGATAGCACTTACTCCTCGGATTCCCATATGTAGAACGGCTCAATATTTCAATCCACACTTCCGCGAGGGAAGCGACGGTCAGGAATACACCGTAAAAGGTATCCTGATGCTATTTCAATCCACACTTCCGCAAGGGAAGTGACGGGAACAATGCTTCTGCTCCGTGTCCAGTTGATCATTTCAATCCACACTTCCGCAAGGGAAGTGACCACTCGGCTCATTACCGATGATATATTGTTCAGATTTCAATCCACACTTCCGCAAGGGAAGTGACGACTTTTTGTTCTTACCGTGTTTACTACAGTATGATTTCAATCCACACTTCCACAAGGGAAGTGACTGCAATCGGACAGTATTTTGACTTGATTTTAGAATTTCAATCCACACTTCCACAAGGGAAGTGACCGTAGCACGGTGACGTTAAACAAGTGCTACACCGTCATTTCAATCCACACTTCCACAAGGGAAGTGACGGTAGTAGCACATTGGCAAAAATGTTACACAATATTTCAATCCACACTTCCGCAAGGGAAGTGACTTTGCATCTGTCACAGTTTCATTCTTGCTATTTATTTCAATCCACACTTCTGCAAGGGAAGTGACGGATCAAGGCTTTGAAAAGCTTTTCAGACGTGATTTCAATCCACACTTCCGCAAGGGAAGTGACGGGCGATGCTCGGTGGAGGATGCAAAGACATGGATATTTCAATCCACACTTCCGCAAGGGAAGTGACGGGTGGAAAAGTTTTTATAAAACGACCACTTCGGAATTTCAATCCACACTTCCGCAAGGGAAGTGACGAAATGTCTGTTTTAATAACTTATTTATCATATATTTCAATCCACACTTCCGCAAGGGAAGTGACAGATACTGCTTTTATACCCATTAATTTACTACCAAATTTCAATCCACACTTCCGCAAGGGAAGTGACAAAATTACAGTTTGGATTAACACAGCAAAACATAATTTCAATCCACACTTCCGCAAGGGAAGTGACGGTAATCTCATTTTGCATCTCCCAATCCACTTTTATTTCAATCCACACTTCCGCAAGGGAAGTGACCTTGATTTCTTTCAGGATTCCTTCTGCCTTTGGATTTCAATCCACACTTCCGCAAGGGAAGTGACGTGTCTGGTGTGGAATCCCGTCAGCAGGCAGTGGTATTTCAATCCACACTTCCGCAAGGGAAGTGACCGTGTCACGGAAATGTGGAATCGCAATAAATATAAATTTCAATCCACACTTCCGCAAGGGAAGTGACTGCATAATGTACCGGTGCATTCTTACCACAAAGATTTCAATCCACACTTCCGCAAGGGAAGTGACTTTCATTCCTTGTGATCCATTTACAATTTGTAATATTTCAATCCACACTTCCGCAAGGGAAGTGACGCCTTGTGATGATCTATCCGAGAGCGGTAGCGTTAGATTTCAATCCACACTTCCGCAAGGGAAGTGACGTGAGGAGATACCGGAAAAACAGCTCATCAGAAATCATTTCAATCCACACTTCCGCAAGGGAAGTGACTGCCCTCGGTCTTGTTCTTGGTGCAGCGGCAATATTTCAATCCACACTTCCGCAAGGGAAGTGACATCTGCTGTATTGCTTTCGGGCAGACATATACATATTTCAATCCACACTTCCGCAAGGGAAGTGACGGCACTCCATCCGATCCTGAGCCGACAGTATGGCAATTTCAATCCACACTTCCGCAAGGGAAGTGACTCTTCTCGTCAATCATAGGACTTCCGTCCTCATTATTTCAATCCACACTTCCGCAAGGGAAGTGACTTATAACACGTGCTGACACGTATGTCAATAAAAAATTTCAATCCACACTTCCGCAAGGGAAGTGACGGTACTAAAATTCCCCAACCAAGATATACTTCTGCACATTTCAATCCACACTTCCGCAAGGGAAGTGACGGCTTTCGGGCAGACGCTTATATAAGGAGAGGAATTTCAATCCACACTTCCGCAAGGGAAGTGACTCATCATTCCCCTTCTTTCGTTCAAAGCCAGCATATTTCAATCCACACTTCCGCAAGGGAAGTGACAGCAATATTCCACAAAAACATCTGTCTATTTTTATGAAATATCTATAAATATATTTGAATTTACTTTCGTATACTATTGAAATACTCTGTCTATACAAAAAGCACATTCAAATTTGTTTATTTTTACAGGTGCGAGTCTCCCGGTAATTTTATGTATGCTAGACACTCGCACCTGCAAATTATAAGAATAAAGGCTGATCGACTGCAATTCCTCGTTCTACACCTATATGCTCTATCTTGGTCTTATAATTATTTCCAAGATAGTAGAATCGCAAGCTATCTACTTTATCATCAATAATCTCTGTTAACAAAGATTTTAACGTCACACTTTGTGCCTGATCCACAATGCACTCAAATACGGAGTTCTGTACTCTTCTCCCATAGTTTTCACATTGTTTGGCTACTTTTCTAAGTCGCTTTTTTCCGGCTTCATTTTCTGTATTTACATCATATGTAATCAACAACAACATATTTCCACCTCATTTCCACAGAAATACAGGATAGCCATCTAAATCTCCACGTAAATACCTTGCAAGCAACATTGCCTGTACATACGGAACCATCCCCCATTCAACTTTTTCTTTCAAATATGGATGTGTAATAACTTCTTTTTTCTTATTCTGCCACTCAACTAATAACTTTTTCCGCAAATCATCCCCCATCAAGACAGCTCCATTTTCTTTTTGGGAGAAGTTTTTTCCATTCACAATTTTTTTATTGATCAATGACAAAACAAACCGATCTACATATACACTTCTCAGTTCTTCTATTAGATCTAATGCCAATGATACTCTCCCCGGTCGGTCTGTATGAAGATATCCGACATAAGGATCCAGTCCTACCACTTCTAACGCAGATGTAATCTGATTTGTTAATAAGGTATATACAAAAGATAACATCGCATTTACATTATCTTTAGGCGGTCTTTTATTTCTCCCCTGAAAATTAAATTCTTTTTTCTGTTGCAGAATCAATTCATTGAAAACGCCAAAATAAATACTGGCTGCTTCTCCTTCATAACCTCTCAATTGGTCTTTCGATTCTGCATTCTGTATATACTGTAACGATTCTTTTAAATGCAAAGATGCTTTCTTCACGCCTTCTACATCTATCTGCATTCCGTGATCACGAATTGCCCGTTCTAGTACCCATCTTGCATTATAAACTTTTCCCGTAATACAATTTTTTGCAATTGTGAGACTTATTTCATCATCTTTGCTACTTTTATACTGTTGTTCCCGTAAAAGAACATTTCCCTGAACCTTCCCAGTTACTCTTGCCAGAAATTTCCCCTGAGGAGTGAGATAACAAAGTGAAATATTTCTTTCAGCACATGCTCCCATTAACGCCGGACTGGTTCCCCGATATCCAAAAGAAACTATTCCATCCAAATTGTGTAAAGGCAATCTTCCCAATTCTTTTTTCTCATCGTATACAACCAGATTTTCTCCATCCAATGCCAGATAACTATTCTCAGAGGTTACATATAAAGTGTTTAATAATTTTCTCACTGCTCGTCCTCCTTCAATGCCTGTGCTATATAATCAGAAACTGATATCGTCTTTTCTAATTTGGGAAGACAGATTTCCTTTAAAGAACATGAATTACAAGCCTTACTCTTTTTGACTTTTGGTGTATAACCTCGCTCATAATACTGATGCATTTCCTGAAATATTTCTTTTACTTCATCACGTAGTTCCTGTGAAAATATAATATTCTCTCTTCTCCTCGTTTCTCCATAAAAAAGTGCCCCTTCAGATATTGTAGTAGAAAACATTTCTTCCAGACACATTGCCTGTGCTGTTAGCTGTAATTTATCTTCGTCCGTTATCTTAGGCTTTCCTTTTTTATATTCCACAGGAAAAACAGAATATAATCCTCTATGACCAAACAATGTAATTCCATCTTCGCATTTATGAAATTCTACCAGGTCACATTCCCCACTAACTCCAAGCTCTTTCGAGGAAACCGGAAGTGCCCGAACAAGAAGTGTCTCTTTTCTTTTTTCTTTTACACTGGGATCATGGACTTTCTTATGCATTAATTCACCAATAACTGTATGAACATTTTCACTCCACTGCTGCTCAATATGGATCAAAGCCCATTGCCGTCGGCAGAATTTAAAATGCTGTATCCCCGACAACATTAAATATTCGTCTTCTTTATATGCCATCAAATCATCCTTTTCATCTCAACTGAATCTGGAATCATTTCCTCGTGAATCTGAACTGTATAATCCTGATATTTTCTTGGATATTCAATTTCTTCTTTTTTTCTTACTTCGACTGCATCAAAAAGCTTATATGCCGGACAATCCCCCAGTTCCTTGCTGTGCTTAAACACAATAAGCTCCCGGACAGCCATTTTCCCTCTTGCAGCTGAATGATCATTTTCAAACATATTAATAATTGCCTCCCACAAAAGATCTAAGTCTTCCTCTGAGAATCCTGTCACTTTTCTGGCCAGATTCGCTGAAATATATCCTTCCACTCGATACAATCCATACGGAACAATATTTTTTCTTCCCATTTCAGTACTCTTATTTTCAGCATCTTTTTCCGTTGTAATTGCAACTCTTGTAATCGTAACTTCCTGACTGACAATCGGATCGATACTTCTTGCAAAGCCAAGCTGTACCGGTCCCCTTACCTGTCCACAATTCAAAGAAGCCTTTACAAAAGTGGTCATAACTGCACCAAAGGTACGAATATCATAGAAATTATCACACATATAATCTCTCAGTTTTATATCCACGTCTTTATCTGATTTTTTTAATTTCTTCAATGCTTCGGTAACTTTTTTGTCCTCTGTTTCTGTAATTCCAAGGCTTTCACAGGCTTCCCGGTCGCTTCTGTTCAACGGAACATCTTCTTTGATGTAGATTTTATAACCTTTTGCATCTTCCTTTACTGTTTCCACATAATTACGGATTTTTCGCTTCAGACACACGTCTGTAACCAGTCCCAATCCACTTTCCGGATCTATTCTTGGCATATTACCAGAATCCGGATCTCCATTCGGATTTCCATTTTCTACATCAAACAGTACCACAAACTCATAACGATTTTTAATTGCTTCTCCCATTTACTTGTCCTCCTTTTTTTCGTACTTCTTTTGTATCTGATGATAATATCCTAACATGAACCTTCCTTGCTCCTCTAATGATAATCGCTTCGGAATTCCTGCATTTTCTTCTGACACATCTAATTTTCCCATCAGATCAGCCAACACTTTTTCATAATATATTTTTCTGGCAACTGATTCCCGGTCTATTTTCTTGATATGACTATTTTTCAATTTTATCAGAACCGGAAATATTGATGCTGGTGTTGCACATGCAGAATTAAAATATCTGTCTCGAATTGTTGCATTAATTCCAGGATTCGCATCCTTTTGAATTGATTCCAGTACTGCAAATATTCTTCCAAGTACATAGGAAGTCTCTATACACTCTTCATTTAATCCCATACTATCGTCTCCTTCTTTCCATCCACGGTTTTTAATTAAAAAGGCTTTTATAATTGCCGCTCTTCCATAAGTAACATTTCCCTGTTCGGCTCTTATTCGTATCAGCGTATCCGTATATAAGCTTTCTGGATATCTTGAATCTTCCAGAATTGCTCTTAATGCCATTGATGCCATATTAGGAACTGGAGTTTTATCCTTTGACTTCTGATTCACTGTTTCATCCAGCATCTTCTTTACTCCCAGATATTCATTCTCCACCCAGGAAGGTTTTACAATTTCCATTCTCTGATAATGTCTGGAAATATTCTTAATAATGGTTCCAAATGAATTTTGATAAAAGAACCGAACTGATAATCTAGCTGCATTTGGTGCAAGACACAGGATATAAAATGGCTGATTCGGATCTAAGTTGATATCCTCAAGGTCTACCCATAATCCCTTCTCTAAATTTCCAAATACTTTTCTCATTTCTTTCTGATTATCCGGCTTGGGATTCATCCAGGACAAAAATGTCTTTTGATATTCTTCTTTTCCTGATTCTGCCCAGAATACAATCATGGAATCTCCTAATGGAAATTGATATTCTCTTTGACTCAATAAATAATTTAATGCTGTTGTGTATGCAAACCCCGCATACTTTCCGACCGGTGCATTATAACTTTGTTCTTTTCCATAAGACTCGAATGACGGAGCATTAAATGACACAAGTGCTGCTCCACTTGACTGTGCTCCCGGAACTCCTTTTATTCCTCTATGAATACGTGCTATCTCTGTTTTCTGTCCTGTCACAAGACAGATTCCTTTCTTTCCACTATTTTCTTTTACTTGCAGCTTGTCCCATAGCTTCTTTATTTCATCGTCTTCCTGTGCATAAATCCCTTTCATACTAAAGATAATATTTCCGCCTTCATTCAGTTCTTCCCAATGTTCTTTAATCACAGGATTCTTCTTTGCCTGTTCCGGATTCCAGTTTTTAAAGTAAAGACAGATTGCTTTCGCCATTTCTCCCTCTGCCTCTCCAAGAATTGCTAAGTGCTTTTCCCTTGCCGCATGAAAGCAGTCTATAACTCTCTGATTTGCTCCTTCTGCATCAATTCCAAGAAAATACTTGGCATTATCACATAAAAAGTTAGAAGCAATCCCTGAAGATCTTGTAACCATTTCCGGTACATTTAAAGGTTCGGGAACCCATACTTTCTTCTTGCCTCTTTGCTCTTCCTTTTTCAATGAAATAATCGTTTTTATTGTTCCATCCGCATTTAATTCTATTGCATGCGATACTTTTGCCTGACACCAGCCTGGTTTTGCTGCTTTTCCCTGCTGTACGAGTTCCTCGTAATACTTTACCAATGCCTGCAGAATCATCTGATCACCTCACAGTTTCGTAAATCCAGCACTCCTTTTCTCATGACTGCTCTGAAAAACATCGGCTGTATTTCATCCGGATTACTATAATCCATATCATACAACATAAATCCCAGATCCTTTTCAGGCACTGTATCATAACTGGTATGTATCTCTTTTTCTTCACATAAACAGAACTGAGCCGGAAATTCTCTGCACCCAAAATATGGCATATGATAGCACTCTCCTCTTTTTAAACGACGCATGATAATATCTTTAAATTTTCCAGGATTGTCCGATGCATTTGCCTTATTCGTCATTTCAAAATGTGCTTCTATGATATAGCATACATCACATAAAATTAGAGAGGCTCTCTGAACAATGTCTTCTTTTGTACTAAGATAAAGTGGTTTATCTGCCCCATTATACACTTGCAGTACATTGCTGGCAGATATCTTGCTTTTTACTTCATTTCGCCTGACACTTGTAAAGCGGATTGGATTCTTAACATAAATCTTATCAATAACCCATTTCAGACCGGGATGCCAGTATATTGCTTCCAGAATTCCACGTGCTGCCGAAGGTGTCATAACATCATAAGAACATCTTTCAACCTTCATCTCCGGTCTTGAGAACAAAGCATAATCCCCCCACACTTTTACTTTTACACCTATGCCCATCTATAATACTTCTCCTTTCTTATAGCATGCTGCAATATAATCCCGCGGCTGGTAATAAAAATCTGTATTATAGTCTGATATTTTTTCATCTATCCACGAATGATAAACTTCCCATAACCCTTTTAAAATATCAGAATCTTTATAACTATCCTCTATCAGGCGTTCATACACTTCACCAATATCCCAATAATCAGGAATTCTATAACGGCACTCAATTACATTATCAAAATTTCCTGTTGTGATCTTACATTCGGTTACGAATTCATGTGCAACCTTTTCAATTGGTTCACAGTGCAGCACATCCGCATATTCATAGATTCTGTCTATGTTCTCTTTGCCCAGGGCCTCTGTTATTTCACATCTGGTTTTCTTTTTTAAACGTCCCATATATTCAATCAGACTGCACGTAAAAAATAAATTATTATTATTTTTTGTTCCCATTTACTGCCTCACTTCCTACATACTGTAATGAATCTAATGCTGATATCGTATGAAAGCTGATCTGATGTGTCGGATGATTGAATTTAACAAGTTCCCAAAAGGCAGTTCTTGATATTTTCCCATCTATAAAATTCTGTACATAATTATAAATGGTATCGTCCGCCATTGGTCCCTCTACAATATCATAATCATGCGATTGTCCGCTTCGACAGGCAAAATAAAATCCAACCATTCTTCTGTCATTTCTTCAAAGATCAAATACTTTAATTTTTTATCCGGTATATATTCATAACAATTCACATATCCTTTGCGTCCGTAACGAGTTGCCCAGCGTTCCGCCTGTTCCTGCATCCGGGTACAATAAAAGCCGAAATAAAAATCTTTGTTATACACTGCTTTCCTTATCTCTGGAAATTCTACAATCTCTTTGCTTCCATGGTACAAAATCAAAATTCTTCTCCTCCTTCCGATTACATAAAATTGCTAAATTACACTATAAACTCTATTTACTAAAAATATAGTATCTACTTATACTATTTTCATTCTTTATAAAATCACTATACTACAGTTTATTTTGGTAATCAACATCTTTTATTCATTTTAAATTCCATTGAAAATACTTTTTCTTGAAATATTTCCTATAACCGTTTATACTTATGTTGTCTGGTATTCCAGTGGATTGAAATAATGGTATTTTTAATGAAAAAGCTGAGGGGGTTGTCGCGACAGTCCCCTCTCTTTATTTCCGTAAGCAATGAGCCAAAATCTGTACTAGCACACAAAAGACCTTGCAACTGCCTCGGTAACTTGAGGAACTCGCAAAGTGTGTTTCTCAAAATCCACAATCCATATCACACAAAGAACGCCATTCCATCCTCTAATGAAAAATCCAGTCCATATTCTTCTGAATACTGCTCTCCATCAACCAACTCATAAAAATCCTGCATCTCTTCTGATACTGGTCTGAGCATACCTGCTCCATTCAATCTGTCGAAAAAGCTGTTTTCTAATTTTGCATTGTCATATATCTGAATGCAATACTGTCCTGCTTTCCGCATTCTTTCCCTCGTTACTCCTTTAATTCGTAATTCCTGTAATAATTCATCTGCTTCAGGCTCCCTGTTGATAAATATAGTCTTTGTATTTTCTTCGATTAATTTAAATTCCTTTGCAACTTCTGCGAAATCACATTCCATCTTTTGAAATTCATCCATAATCTTTTTCTTATCCAGACTTGTGCCTCTATAGTGGTATAGTCTTGTAAAATAATCATGAATCGCTTTTAAATCTGCTATATCAGTATAATCCTGTAAAATCCCTTTGGATACATCAATCTGTTGCCTTTGGTTTGGTACACTATAAGACTCTTCTAAGTCAAATATATAAACCATGCTTTCTGACAATTCTCTTTTTCCTTCACGGTTACATCTTCCCGCTGCCTGTATCATAGAATCAAGCCCCGCTATCTGACGATACACTGTTGCAAAATCTAAATCTACTCCTGCTTCTACAAGACTTGTAGAAATCACAATGCATTTCTCATTATTTTTTAATCGTTCTCTTATTCTCTTTAACACACGTTTTCTGTGCTTCGGATACATACTTGTTGACAGATGATAGATTCCTTCTCCTTGTAATTCTTTATAAATCATCTGTGCTGCTTTTTTCGTATTTACAATACATAATGCATTATTTTCCTTCTTCAGTTTTTCAAGCAGATCATCCTCTCGTATCCTTCCCAGATTCTGATAATTTACGCGTTTAAAAAAAAGGAATTGTTCTTCCATTCTTGGACATAATTCTTTTATTAACTCATTTTTAGAAAAAAACGAATCTAATGCCGGCTGCGTTGCAGTACATAATACTATGCTGACAGAATAACTGTCCACCAATTCCTGAAGCATCGCTATACAAGGTTTCAGATAATCCATCGGCAGCATCTGTGCTTCATCGAATATAACAACACTGTTCGCAATATTATGTATCTTCCTACATTTCGAGGATTTATTTGCAAATAATGATTCGAAAAACTGTACATTTGTTGTTACCACAACAGGCTTGTCCCAATTTTCACTTGCAAGCTGCATCGGTTTAAATTCTTCTGAGCTTTCATAATCTACATTATAATGATTCTCCAGAACATTTTCCTCACCAAGTATTTCTCGAAATACCTGGGCGTTCTGTTCAATAATGCTTGTATATGGAATTACATAAATGATACGATCCTTATGATTCTTTACCGCATGTTCCAGAGCAAATGCAAGAGAAGCAACAGTTTTTCCACCCCCTGTTGGCACTGTAAGACGGAAAATCCCTTCTTTTTGCTTTCCCTCTTTTATACAATGACTCAATATCTCTGTTCTTCGACCATTTATTGTGTCTGCATCTGTATTTTTCAACCATTCGGAAATATGATTTTTCAATCTATTCTGTAAAGTTCCCATGGTCTCTCCCGAATTTCTTCCTGTATCTCCATTTTTCATGAATGATTCTGTGTCCAGAAAATCTGCATCTACAAGACATGAATACAACATTCTGATAAATGTTCCCAGTGAAAAATCCATATTTCTGTCTTCTTTAAATTTAATCGGTTCCGTATCCAGATCTGGAATTTCGACCTCATCTTTATAATCCTGATAGTCGCAGATTTTTTTCTTCCATCTTCCACATAAGCTGGAACTTATTGCAGTATTTCCATAATCAGGCAGTCCAGCATGATGACCTGCAATGCAATAACTTAGAATGGGATAATAACCTCCAAGTTCTTTACAGACCTGAGCTCCTGCCGTAGCATGATCCACTTTATCATTTGTATTCTCCTGTATTTTTTTCTGAAATTCTTTCGAGTATTTTCCGATATCATGCAGCATTCCACAGCAATAGCCCCATTCTCTTTTTCCAAACTTTTCTGCAAAGTTCCCAGCTCTCTCTGCCGTTCCTTCCAAATGTTCTTTTACAGTCTGTACTCTTTCTCCATCTTTATGTGCGATATATCCCATTTTATTACCATCCTCTATATCTTCTCCATTATTGTTACCCTGTCATTTTAAAGAACATCCTCACTTACACGGTTACATATTTCTCCGCTTCTTCTTTGCATTTCAACGTATTTCCATGCCCAATTACATATTTCATACATTCTTTTCCCTGCTCTTCTTTTCCGATTCGGTAGTAACATACTCCCAGCAGGAATCTGCGTGTAACCTCATAATAAAGCAGCTTTTCCGTATCATTTTCCAGTAATCTTACTGCTGCCTCATCTTCACCTTTCAGCATCAAATTTTTTGCCATTAACAGCGGATTCTTCTGAAATACTTTCCCTGCTTTTTCTAATGTAGCCGAATAACCTGCCGCATCTTTCTCCTGATATTTCTTCGCCAGTTCGAGATTCGTCATGACCTGCTGCCAGGAACGTCCCTTTCTTTTTCCTTCCCATTCATTCTTTATATACTCTTCTGCCTTCTGCAACTGCCCATTTATGATCAGTGCAACTACATATTTAGACTCAGCTATCAGCATGACACTTTTTTGAAATCCATGATAATCCAAGCTCTTTCCGTACTTTATCAACTCTTCCAGCATTTCTGAATATTTTTCTGCATCACATTGCTGTGACAGAATCCGGTCAATTTTTGAAAAATCTCTGAGAATATCCCTGATTAAAATGAATATACCTGCAATCAGATCAACCACCACGCAAATCCACAGAAGCCAGGGATCTGTCGTGACCCAGCCCGGCTGCTTCACATCGAAAAAGAGTACTGTCTCCTGATGCGGGAACGGATTTCCTTTGAAAATACTCACCACACAAATCAATGCTGCATAAATCAACAGCACATTCCGTATCATCCTGATGCGTCCCTTTTTCTGCTTTTCATAAATCTTTTTTATCTGCTTTTCCATTTTCTCTACCTCGCTGTCACACTATTTTTGTACCTACAACATAATGATGCCAGGGTCAAAAGGTCTAAGCCCACATGAGCTTGCTCATAGGTGGGTGAAAGACCTTAGAACCCGCCCCGATATGAGCATAAAAGTGGGATGATAATCCCACGATATGCGAATATTGGGCAGGATTGTGGGAGTGCGTAGCACGGAGCAATCCGTAGGCATCAAAGTCGGGGGCT